>ENA-OSEY01000438-OSEY01000438.1-marine-metagenome-genome-assembly--contig:-NODE-438-length-31056-cov-3.289777_pt1 | contig 31056 bp, 29 predicted proteins | sample MGYA00248465_ERZ534230 | MGnify/ENA primary metagenome ERZ534230 (study PRJEB26409, sample SAMN06344110) | marine metagenome | isolation source: Sea water from surface | place: Atlantic Ocean:Southern... | reverse complement strand
TGAAGTTATGCGATGGACCATATCTCAAGTAGAGAAAAATAATTCGGAAAAACACATATTTCACATACGACACCTGCAACACTATTACGTGATGAAATCATTGTATTACGCAGCTATCGGGGATAAAAAATTATATCGAAAAGCAAAAAGTTTTTTCAGCTTGGAAGCGGCATCTACTTCTTATAAAGAATTTCTCAGAATTTTTGTTCTGATGGGGCAATACCACTTTAGCCAAGGGTATGACCGAAAGTTTTATAAAACCGAATACATCAAACTGGCTAAAAAGTTAGGATACCCTCTATTTGACGAAAACTATCTACAATTAGTGTAGCCCTTTTGCCGCCAAATAACGCTCAGCGTCTAGGGCTGCCATGCATCCTGTACCTGCTGCTGTAACAGCTTGTCTATACACATGATCTGCTGCATCTCCGGAAACAAAAACTCCTTCTACGTTGGTTTTAGCAGATCCAGGTTTATTGATAATGTATCCACCTTCATCCATATCTAGGAAAGGCTTAAATACAGCTGTGTTTGGGGTGTGACCAATAGCAATAAATACACCTGTACATGAAATTTCTTTTTTATCTTGGGTTTGGTTGTTTACCACTCGAACACCCGTTACTACGTTACCATCTCCAAGCACCTCATCTAACTCTGTATTGTGTAAAATCTCAATGTTTTCCATTCCTCTTACTCTCTCTTCCATAATTTTAGAAGCTCTAAATTCATCTCTCCTTACTAACATGGTTACTTTGGTGCACAAGTTTGCCAAATAGGAAGCTTCTTCACAAGCTGAATCCCCTGCACCTACGATTACCGTTTCTTGCCCTTTGTAGAAAAAACCATCACAAACAGCGCAGGCAGAAACACCACCTCCGTTTAATAGATACTTTTCTTCGGATTCTAACCCTAAATAACGAGCAGAAGCACCCGTAGAAATAATAATGGTATCCGCATGAATTTCTTTATCGTTATCCACCCATACTTTATGTACTGAACCAGAAAAATCAACTTTAGTGATCATTCCCATTCGAACATCGGTTCCAAATCGCTTTGCTTGTTCTTCCAATTCTATCATCATCTGCGTTCCATTGACACCCTTAGGGTAACCAGGGAAATTATCTACATCCGTTGTAGTTGTCAATTGACCACCAGGTTGCATGCCCTGGTACAAAACTGGGCTCATATTTGCTCTTGATGCATAGATAGCTGCTGTGAAACCAGCAGGTCCTGACCCAACTATTAAACACTTGTGTTTTTCCATTTTGATTCTTAAAAGTAAGGGGACAAATATACTATTTGAAAGCTAATTGAAATAGAAAACTTATTCACAAATAAGCGTATCATATGACACGCCATAGCCAATAAAAACTCCAAGACCATCGCCCTCCACATTATACGGTAAATTTCCCGGTGAAGAAAATATACTTCCATTGGAAACGGCTTGGTTTTCCATAGCTCTTACGTATAGATAGGTAGGGTATGTCGTGGTGGTTGATTTTACAAGCACGGTATCTCCTCGTTTGTAAAAACCTCTTTCCGGTCCTTGGTCATCTGGCCCTTCCAATATACCGTCTTCGCCCCTAGGAACAGCGAAGTCAAAACTTAAACCATTAAATAACTTATCATCTGTTGAACTTCCAATAGGAGCAAGTGGCCTATTATCTTTCATCGTTCCCTTCACATTATCAAAGGGAGGATCGTAATTATAGGTATAGCTATTAATTCGCTGTGCAAACCAACGATAACAATTTCCTACCGTATCGGGATCTGTAAACTTGGCCCATATAAAACCCAAAGAATCATAAGCTTCGTAAGCAAAAAACCATAAACTATCTAAAATAACAGGATGAGGAATTTGGGCTTTGGCATGAGCTTCTTTATCTCCCACTTGTACATGAAGGGTGTAATTTTTACCATATTGTCCAATAATTTCAGGATCAAAAGAGGTATATCCCGGAAGTATAACCCCATTAGAGTTCACAAAGGAATATACCAATTCAAAGGTTGTATCTCCATCATGTAATTCTACCATAGCATTATCGACAAACATATTTAGAAAAGAATTGCTATCTAAAGGATCAAAGTAGCCTTGGGTATTAGTCACTATAACTCTTGGGGGTAACCCGCTTTCTACTACCGCTTCCAGCACAAAAGTTTGCTCCACATCCGGTAGATCAAACTCTATTTCTTTTTGACAATTTATTAGAAGCAACACACACAATATGTAAAAAAACTTTTTCATTAAAATTTAAAATTCCAGGTTATACTGGGCAATATTGGAAATAAAGAAACCTGATTAGCGCCAAATTCTACACTACCTTGTAAGGGATCACCACTATAATCAAAAAATATAAAATATGGATTAGCTCGGTTGTATAAATTATAAACGGAGAAGTTCCATGATGAAATCACTTTTTTCTTCACCATATTTACCTTTCCACTGTCCTTATCAACTTGCTTTTTAGTGGACTTGGCATCTACTGTGACCGACAAATCCATTCTGTGATATGGATCTAAACGATAAGCATTTCTATCACTCCAAACCGTTATTAGTCTATTTTCTTCTAATGAGAACCACCTACGTTCCGGAAGTGTTAATGAATTTCCTGTGGCATATATAAATACACCACCAATATTTACTCTTTCACTGAGTTGATATTGCAAAACAACAGATAAATCATGTCTACGATCATACTTTGCTGGGAACCAACCTCCATCATCAATTTCATCAAATTGTCGCATCGTTTTAGACCATGTATAACCTACCCAACCATTAAAATCACCTACTCGTTTTTTAAGGAAAAATTCAGCACCGTAAGAATATCCTCTTCCGAAAGTAAGTTGATTGTCTACATTGTTGCTTAGATTATCTTCTGGAAAAGAATTCTCTTTGTACTCAATTAAATTTTGTAGATCTTTATAATACACTTCAACTGATCCTTCATACTTATTATCAAAAAAGTTTTTGAAGTATCCCATGCTATATTGAGTGCCAATTTGTGGTTTTACCAGTTCCGTACTTGGAAACCAAAGGTCAGTAGGTAATGAAACTGAGGATATAGAAGCTAAGTGTATGTATTGGTAATTATGGGCAATGCCAAATTTAAATGAAGAATTGTCCTTTAATAAATATCGGGCTGAAAATCTGGGTTCAGGGCCATAATAAGTCTTTACAGACTCAAAATCACCATAAACGGTTGTGCTGTCAGTTACTCCAGAATTAGGGTTTTTATAATATCGAGTAAATGGGCCTACGTGTTGATACATGGACAAACGGAAACCGGCATTAATTTTAAAATTTTCGCTTACATCCCACTCATCCAGCAAATATATAGCGGCTTCGTTACCAAATATTTTTACATCTTCACCGGTGTCAAATTCAACATCACCTGATGATGCTCCCAAACTTGATGGTATAAATCGATGTAAGGTATAATTCCAACCAAATTTAACGTTGTGTAATGAATTAGGATAATAGGTGAAATCTTGCTTTAAATTACCATCTCTAATTCCTGATGATAGACGAAAAGTAAAGCCGCTAGAACCCCCTTCAAATGCAAAATTATAATCTGTAAATACAGCAGAAGTGTTTACAAATAGTCGATCATTAAATAAATGATTCCACCTTAATGAAGCCGTAGAATTTCCCCAGGGAACATTAAAAGTAAAATCCAAATCGGCATTATTAAAAGTGAAAACATCCCTACCAAAATATCCACTTAAAAATAAACGATCCTTGTCCGAAAGTCTCCAGTTTAATTTTGCGGTTAAGTCATAGAAAAAATATCCAGATCCACTAAAGGCGGATGTGTCTGGTATTAAAGGTCGAGTTAATACATCAATGTAAGTTCTTCTTCCTGAGAGAATGAAAGATGCTGTATCTTCCTTAATCGGACCCTGTAAAGTCAATCTAGAAGCAATTAATCCTATACCTCCATCTGCATGAAAAGACTTATAATTTCCATCCTTCATGGTAATATCTAAAACAGAGGCTAATCTACCGCCATAGTTTGCAGGCATTCCTCCTTTTGTAAGGGATACATTTTTAATAGCATCTGCATTAAATACAGAGAAAAATCCAAATAAATGAGATGCATTATAGACGGTAGCCTCGTCCAATAAAATTAAATTTTGATCCGGTCCACCTCCTCTTACATAAAATCCAGTATTTCCTTCCCCACCAGACTGAACACCAGGTAAAAATTGTATGGTCTTGAGTACATCGACCTCTCCCATGAATGCAGGAATGGTTTTTATTTTGTCTATGTTTAGATCAATTTTACCCATCTGTGTACCCTTTGTATTTTCATCCGATTGTTCCGCTTCAACTACCACTTCTTGGAGCAAGTCATCAGATTCACTTAGGTCAATATTTTTTCTCACGTTAGTATTTAGAATGGCATCTTCAAAAAAATCCTTATATCCCACATAGGAGTACTTCACTTTGTAACTTCCTTGATTTAGCGTAAGGGAATAAAATCCATACACGTTGGTTGTGGTGCCTTGACCTAATTCTTCTACAAACACACTAACTCCAATTAAACCTTCGCCAGAACTTGCATCTTTAACATAGCCGCTTAAGGTATACTGTTGGCCGTAGCCCAAACAGTATAAGAAAGTTAATAGTAGAGTTGGGAGGAATTTCATCTCGCAAATTTAATTATTTTGTTTATCTTTTTAATTAATTAGTTAAACAAAATTTAACCACCCTTAAATTTCACGTTGGCTCCTAAGTCTTTTAAGAATTGTTGAACTTTATTTCTATGGTCACCCTGTACATAAATCTCTCCCTGTTTGAAACCACCACCAACACCACATTTTTGCTTTAGCTTTTTAGCTAAATCACTTGCATCTTCATCAGATCCTGTAAACCCTTCGATCAAAGTTACTGTTTTTCCTCCTCTATTTTTTCTATCCACCAACACATATAAATTCTGTTCTGAAAAAGGAATAGAAGAAACTTCATCGAACTCTTCCTCATATTCAAAGTTTGGATTAGTTGAATAAACAACATTAATTCTATTTTTTTTGGACTTTTTACTCATTACTGATGAAAAATTAGGGCCTTTTCTGACTTATCGTAAAGAAGCTTTAGTTCATCATTTACAAAATTTTCGAATGACTGATAGTTCAAGACTTTTGTGGTATCTTTTGTCCAATTCACAATAAAGACATAGTTGGTATCGTAACTTCCCTCAACTTCCGAGAAAGATCGTCCATAGTTTAATGAATTTATATCCGGAAAGTGAACTAAAATTCGATCATTTAAGCTGTTTAACTTTGAATTTTCTTCATCAATGTATTGAAGTACCTTTTTGTACTCCAGCATTTCATTGTAAAGAGACTCTATTTTCTCATCGTTGTTTACTAAAATTTTATTTAGTAGTTGCTGTTCGTCAATGGCTTTTTGCTGTAAATTATGTACTTCAAAAACAGCATTTCCGAGATCGTATTTTTTAAGCTGAAGACCCCATAGCTCTTGAATTTCACTATTGATGTATTTACCATCAATATTTAAAGTGATTTTGGGAGCTTCTTCATCGTATTCAAGAATAATATTATCCTCCGATAAAACGATCTCATTATCAATGGTAATTTGCTCGGATATAAATCGCTCCGTGTTTTGGACAAATATGGATTCTTGTATGATATTATAAAATTTAAAAACACTAGGAATAACAATCAATAACAAAATAATAAATACATACACTTTAACCTTTCTTTCAATTTTAGGATTGACATATTGTACTTTCGGAAAACTGAGCAATCTAAGCACTACATAGGTGGCCAAACAAATAAATACACTATTTAATAGAAAGAGGTATAGAGCTCCAATAAAATAGCTCCAATTCCATAGGGCTAAACCAAAACCAACCGTGCATAACGGAGGCATCAACGCAGTAGCAATAGCCACTCCAGGAATTACGGTAATGGCAGTTGATTTATTACGAACAGTGGCCGCAATTACACCAGCTAAACCTCCAAAAAAGGCTATCAATATATCTAATACCTGTGGCTTGGTTCTGCTTAATAATTCTGCAGTTTCTGTTTTGATTGGAGATACTTTAAAAAAGATAAATGAAGCCAACAAACTAGCCACAACCATAATACCGAAGTTTTTAAGAGAAGTGATTAGCGCTTTGAAATCGTTAGAAGAGAGTGCATATCCTATTCCCCTAATAGGTCCCATTAACGGAGAAATAAGCATAGCACCAATGATGACCGCTGTTGAATTATTGATCAGTCCAATAGAAGCAACGATGATAGAACAAATTAAAATCCAAATATTAATGGCACTAAAAGAAATATCGTTTTTAATATCAACGATGGTTTTTTCTTTATCCACTACATCGTAGATAGAGAATAGCTTTTTTATGAATCCAAATATAGACTTGATGCCTTTACTCACCGAAACTTTCTCCACTTCAGACTTGATTGGATCGTAATCAATTTTTCCTTGGTCTTCCATAAATTAATTTGAATAACTAATGTAATAACAGATCAGATACTTTTTGTAAACTTTTTTGATTTTCTTCCGTATTCAACTGTTCATAAATCTGGTTTATATCTTTAGATGTCAAATGCCAACTCATTGAAATTTCGTCACTTGACCCTTCCTTCAAGGAAAATTCAACATAATGTATATCTCCTTTAAAACTAGATTTTAACTGATTTAACATTTCATCATTCCGGTAATCTTGAATCTTTAAAAAATTACCATATACATTGGTTAATGGAGTAAACAACTTCGAAATCAAACTACCAGATTGCTTATCTTTAATTTTTGTTTTCTTCTCCCTATCTCTTAGCTGTATAATGACAACACCAGAGGTGTGTTCATGAATCCAATTTTTAAAATTATCTATATACTTTATGGATGTAGTTAATCCTAAATTATCTCTTAATCCAGCATCCATAACCTCTATCTTGGGCTCAGAAGGAAGAAATACCATTGGAAGTATATATGGGAAAGTTGCATTCATTCTCATGGCAGAAGAGATTTTTAAATATTGAGGATCATTTTTGTTAAATAGAGTTGAAAACTCAATGTTTTCTAAAGCTATTTTTCCTGAAAAAAGGCTAGTGTCTGTGTTACACAAAAAAGTTATTTTTTGAGGAGAAATAAGCAATCGTCTTCCATCATTTACTACGGAAGGAGAAAATATCATCATGGGAATATCAGAATGGTATTCTGGCAACTTATAATCTAAAATTCGCTTACCTTCAAAGCAGTTCAAATTTTCAATTAAATTCTTTTCAAAAAACCAACCTCTATCTTTAGTGTAGATATACTTTCCATCGTCATGTTTTTTAAATCGGTAAAACATGTCTGTAGTAGCTATACTAAACGCCAATGGATTTAGTAGATCTTTGGAAATCCTTCTTTTCATTTCATTGCCATTTACCATGGTTTCACCATATATTCCTTTCTTATAATTTTCTCTATAGAAAGCAGCGCCAATCATTCCACCCGAGGCTCCTGTGATCAAATGAGTCTGTTTGGTTAATCGTTGGTTTGTAATACTGTCAAGGAAGTTCAACACATGTACTGTCCAAAGGGCAGATCTTAAACCACCACCACTTGTGTTAATAAATACCATTTTAGGTTTATTTATTCCTTTATTTTTTTGACTCCAATGGGTTAATATTTCAATATTTTCTTTTATTGAGTTTTCAACCTTTAATTTATCCTGCTGAAGTTCACTGATATTTTCATGATCATATTTAGGTTTTAAATCATAGTTTAGACCATATGCATAGTTTCTAAATTGAAATAAGTGAAATCGATTAGTTAGAAAATTAAAAGAAACTATAGCAAGGATAAGAAAGGTTAATGTCCAACCTTTAAACCAAGAGTATAGGACCGAAAAAAGCATGATTAATAATGTGAACAACAAAAAAATACTTGCACCAGCGGGAATATTAAGCCAAGAAATATCTCTGAAAAAACCAATACCCAAGAACGAGATTATTAAAGCCAACTCAAAAATAGATGCATTTACATGGTTTTGTGTGAACACTTTTTGGATAAGTTCCTTGTCATAATGCTTTGTACTTCTTGCAATATTTATAGAAAAAAAGTTCGACAAGTAGGTATCTACTCTCCACGTATTCTTGTATACATTAACTCTTGAGTTTTTCTTTTTTTTAATAAAGTTGGACTCTTTTACTTTGTCATTTCCTAGGTTTTCAAAATAGGTTTCTGTCTTGCCACTAATCACAAATACATTTTTATTAAACTGGATAAAATATAATATGGATAAAATGTAAAAAACAAACAACCCTACTAAGACACAAATGATATAAATAAAGACGATTCCACTGTTCATCAATTCTTCTTCAGTCAAGAAGAGAAAAATTTGAACTAAATAAGTCAAAATAAATAAAGAGGGAATTAACATGTTATTCAAGCAGAACTTTAAAAATGGTCTCGAGAGAGTAGCTAAAAATGTAAAATCGCGAGAAAATAAAATATAACTGTATATATGAAAAGCCATAATAAACCCGCCTAAAGAAAAACCCATAATTAGAAAAGACCATGCACCTATCTCGCCCATATAAATTGGAGCTAAAAACAAAGTGTCTATGCCAAAACCAACCCCTAAATTGCCGCTGACATATAAAAACAAAACCAACCAAAAAAGCAATAAAATATGGTTTCTCTTGATGTGTAGAAACAAAAGCTGAACAGGGAAGAAATAGATAACTCTTGTAAAGAACTTACTATTTATTCTTCTTTCTTGTATGGAGGATTCTTCAGCCATTAATTACTTTAAGATACTGAAAATCTCTGTACGCTAATTCAAATTATTTCTTTGTGCGAAAAAAAGTAATACATAAACTAAATGCACCATCGCTAAGAATAGTGGAAAAACAATAACTGCGTTGCCAGTGACATAGGGCCATGAAGCTGTTAATGATGCACCCAGAACAAAAAATGGCACTAAAACATAAGCCAATTGAAATATCCAATAAAATATCCAGCCCAACTTTAATCTATAAAACATCATACCGACTCCTACCATGGCCAGCACATCAAAGGCTATTCTTGCTCCATATACCTTAACCAATTGATTTTGATAATATTCATTATAAATAAACCCTTGTTCTTCCCATTGTTCAAGCACTATTCTTAGTCCATCATTCATGTTTTCAACAGATAAAGGAGAAGACATGAATAAAAAACAATGTAAACTATCGTTGGCAATGCAATAAATAAATCCTATGAAACTTAAGATGCATAGATAGGTAATGGGTGATTTTTTCTTCATCGTTTAAATCTTTTCAATTTTGTAATTATAAAATTGGTGATTATTGGGAGCTAACAACGTAATAGTTTTTAATTTTTGATTTCGAAAAATGGACAATTCTATAGTTGAACGGTGAAAATAAGAAAGCCATTTATCTAAATTTTGATTCACTTTAACACCGTTAATGGAAAGAATATGATCATTTTCAAGTAAACCACTTTCAAAAGCTGAACTGTTTTCAAGCACTGAAATTACATGAACTTCGTTGTTTTTTAGTTGTGTTTTAAAACCATACAACCATAGCTTATTTTCTGATTCTACTGCGCTATATTTCCATCCAAATACAGAAAAGGCACGTTGTAAGTAAGGTGAAAAATCTTGAACTCCATAAACAAGTGCATCAAATAGATTTGTAAAATCTGTCCCTGATACGGATTCTAATGCATCTTTATAGGTAGATGCATCATAGGAATTTACTTTTTTACTTGAATCATGTAACACTCTCATTACATCATGTAACGTTTTTGATCCTTTAGTATGATCTCTTATCTCGGCATCACAAATTAAAGCAATTAAAGCACCTTCTACGTAGATAGATACTTTTCTTCCGGGAATTCCAGACGTATACCCGTCAAGCCACGTATCCCAACTAGATTCTGAAACAGAGTAATGGAGCCTTCCATCATTGTGAAAATGCCGCTTTAGTAAATTTGATAATTCCTTAAAATATTGAGTCTGATCAAACACATTAGACTCAAATAAAATTCGATCGCCCATGTATGTAGTTACACCTTCAGTTACATAACCTAACTTCGTATAATTTTCACGAGTATAATCATATGGCACCATATCAATAGGTCTGATTCCTTTAACATTCCACACATGATATAATTCATGAGATGAAATACCAAGTAGTTCTGTGTACAATCGGTCAAATACATCATAAGATGGGCCTAATAGTATTACCGTAGAGTCATGATGTTCAACACCATGGTATGCATTATGTGTTGTGATTTGAAATAAAAAATGATACGTCTGGTGAGGAAAACCACCAAAAAGATCGATTTGATATTCAATAAATGTAGCGAAATCAACTATTAGCTTTTCCCAATTTAATTTAATCTCCCCTTGAAAGCAAAAATAAAATTGAACGTCTTTTACAGATATTTTTTTATGTTTTACGCTTGGACTAGCAATAAAAGGGGAATCAAATAATTCGTGGTAGTTTGTAGCTTTAAGATGGTGACTATTTTGATTTCCGATGGCACTGTAGACTTGATAGGATTTAGGAACGTCTAGTGTTATTTCAATTTCAGTTTCTGGAAATTCTGGTAGGAATAAAAAACAATTAACAGGGTTAACATACAGCTGATTTTCATCTAGATATGTCGATCCTGCATTTAACTCAGCAGCATAGTATTGATAGGTAATTATGAAATCCTTACCGTTAGCTTGTATACACCATTTGTCTTTTGTCAACTTATTGAACGAAATGGGATGACCTTCCCTATCACTTACCTTAAAATCTTTGATGTTTTTTGCAAAATTGCCTAATTCATATCTTCCAGGTCTCCAAGCTGGCAACTGAACGATAATTTGATCCAAGCTAAACCCATTTACAGTTAAACTAAAATCAATAAAATGATTTTCTGGGTCTGTGTAGCTTAATACATATTTCATAACTCAAAAATAGAATTAATGTGTAAACCTATATGTCATTTTAGATGCATAATTAAATTTGTGACATGAAAAAATATGATGTAGTTGTACTTACTGATTCTAGATACGTTAACCCATTAAAAACAAACACATACATAAGTAATGTATTACGAGAGGATGAGTTGGTCATAAACGCACTAAAAGAAAAAAATCTATCCGTTGTCAAAAAGGATTGGAATGACTCCATTTTTGACTGGGAAACTACACGATCAATACTATTCAGATCTACTTGGGATTACTTCGATAAGTTTGAGCTATTTAAGAAGTGGTTTAATAAAACAAAAAATAAATGTTTGATGATAAATTCGACTGAAACCATAGAATGGAATATAGACAAACATTATTTGCTAGATCTACAAGAACATCAAATTCCAATTCCAAATAGTGAATTTATTAAAAGAGGATCATCTATTGATTTATCGCTGTTAATGCAGAAAAAAAATTGGAATGAAATTGTGGTGAAGCCTACTATTTCGGGTGCGGCTAAAAATACATATAGATTAAAAGAAGAGGAAATAATTCAATTTGGCCCTACATGGGAAAAACTCATTTACAAAGAAGATTTTATTGTCCAAGAATTTCAAAACAATGTGATTACAGAAGGAGAAGTGGCCATGATAGTGATTGGAGGAAAATTTACTCATGCCGTGTTAAAAAAAGCAAAAGAAGGTGACTTTAGAGTACAAGACGATTTTGGAGGTAGCATTGCAATATACAATCCAAGTGAAGAAATGGTTAAGCTTGCTGAGAAATGTACTCGTATTCTAACTCCGATCCCTTCCTATGCAAGAGTAGATATCATTTGGGATAATCTCAGGGAATTAGCAGTATCAGAGTTGGAATTAATTGAGCCTGAACTCTGGTTTAGGTTAAACCCAAATGCAGCGCAAAAACTAGCACATCATGTTGACCTCATTTTAAGTGAAAAGAAATAGTTATCAAATCATATTTGAAACCATTAATTTTTAAATTCGCAGTAATTTAATTGAATACTATGAACTACGATGTAATTGTTTTAGGCAGCGGTCCTGGTGGATATGTAACTGCAATCAGAGCTTCACAACTTGGAATGAAAACAGCTGTAATTGAAAAAGAATCGCTTGGCGGTGTATGTCTTAATTGGGGTTGTATCCCAACGAAAGCCTTACTCAAAAGTGCAAATGTGTACGAATACATCAACCATGCTGAAGATTACGGGATTAAAGTGAGTAGCCATAAAGCTGATTTCTCGGCTGTGGTAAAGCGAAGCAGAAGTGTGGCAGAAAAAATGAGTGGTGGTGTTCAATTTTTGATGAAAAAAAACAAGATTGATGTAATAATGGGTACTGGAAAAGTAAAGCCTGGTAAGACCATTGAAGTAACAGATGAAAAGGGGGAGAAGAAAGATTACACAGCTAAAAATATTATTATTGCAACAGGTGCAAGATCACGCCAACTCCCCAACTTAGAACAAGATGGAAAGCAAATTGTAGGATACAGAGAAGCCATGGTACTGCCAAAAATGCCAAAGAAAATGGTAATAGTTGGGTCAGGGGCCATTGGAGTTGAATTTGCTTATTTCTATAATGCGATGGGTGTTGATGTAACAGTAGTAGAATATTTACCAAATATTGTTCCTGTAGAAGATATTGATGTTTCTAAACAACTAGAAAAGACATTCAAAAAGAAAGGAATGAACATCATGACTAATTCATCTGTCGAAAAAGTGGAAAAGTCCTCTAAGGGTTGTGAAGTTCACGTCAAAACCAAAAAAGGTATGGAAACACTTAACTGCGATGTAGTTCTTTCGGCAGTAGGTATACAACCTAATATAGAAAATATTGGTTTAGAAGAAACAGGAATTGTAGTTGATGCTGGAAAAATCGTGGTAAATGATTATTATGAAACTAATATTCCTGGATATTATGCCATAGGAGATGTCGTTGCTGGACAAGCCCTTGCCCATGTTGCTTCAGCAGAAGGAATTACATGTGTAGAAAAAATAGCAGGACAAAATCCAGAACCAATAGATTATAACAATATACCTGGTTGTACATATTGCAGCCCAGAAATAGCTTCAGTTGGTATGACTGAGAAAGCGGCTAAAGAAGCTGGTTATGAATTAAAAATAGGTAAATTCCCTTTCTCTGCATCAGGTAAAGCAAGTGCTGCTGGTCACAACGATGGATTCATTAAGTTAATCTTTGATGCCAAATATGGTGAGCTTCTAGGTGGCCACATGATTGGGGCTAATGTTACCGAAATGATAGCTGAGATTGTGGCCTTGAGAAAGTTAGAAACTACTGGACATGAGCTTATTAAGACGGTTCATCCACACCCCACTATGAGTGAAGCAGTTATGGAAGCTGCTGCTGCTGCTTATGACGAGGTAATTCACATCTAAGAATTATTTTCATTTATCATTTTTAGTAAATCCTCTTCTGATTTATCAAAGATGTTTTCTAGGTAAATCGTTGCATTTTTACTAAGAGGATGATCAGGATATAAATTAATCAACCTTTCATATGAGGACTTGGCTAACTCTTTATTTCCTAAAACATGATCATGTATTCTGGCTACATTATGTAAGTAGGCTGGAGCTTTTTCAGAAGATGGATTAAGGGCTTGTGCCTCATTAAAAAAATCAATCGCAGCATTGTAATTAGATTGAATCTCAGCACTTTTGGCTAAACATTCTAAAACATACTCTAGGCTTACTGTATCCAATTCGTTAATATGGTTCAAATATAATTCAGATGCATATTTTTCTATTTGATTGGCCGTTTTGACAACCACCCCCCTATTCATTGGGTTAATAGTTGTTAATGCTGATTCCGATTTTTCCAATTTAGTCATGATTGAATTCCAAGATGAGGAAACATCAACTTTTTCAACATGATCATCACAACCTACGGCTATAAACATGAAAAATACACTTAAAACGATATATCTCATCTCTTTAATTTTGGAAATTTCATTTTGTAATCTATGTCAACAATCCCCTTACTAATATCGTCTAACTTTCTTTTTAATAGACGTCTCTTAAAAGGATTAAGGTGATCTGTAAATAGCACACCTTCAACATGATCATACTCATGTTGAATTATTCTAGCAGCAATTCCTTCAAAGGTTTCCTCATGTAATGTCCAATTTTCATCGAAATAGCTAATTCTAACAGTTGGTTTCCTTATAACTTCCTCTCTGATACCTGGAATACTTAAACAGCCTTCAGAAAAGGGCCATTCCTTTCCTTTTTCGGCTTCGATGATTGGATTTATAAAAACCTTTTTAAAGTCCTTTAACTGTAACTGTTCTTTACTAGCCTTCTCCCCTTCTTCAGGTTCTGAAAATGGAGAAGCATCAACTATAAATATTCTTAAAGATTCTCCAATTTGTGGACCCGCTAAACCCACACCGCTTGAGGCGTACATGGTATCAAACATATTGCTAATCAGTTCATTAATATCAGAACCTTCTTCAATTTCTTCGGTTTCTTTTCTTAGAACAGGTGAGCCATAAGCTACAATGGGTAATATCATGGAACAAATATATTAATGAATGCGATAGTTGGATTCAATATTCAAGATCTAAATCAAACTCTTCTTTAAACAAATGTAAATCAGGGTTTTTCTCTGCCATTTGAAAAAATCGCTCTCTGCTTGTAAATTGTGATATTTTTTGATCTTCCATTTCAGAAACATGCAAATGAATTTGTATAGAACCATTATTTAGTTCTTTTCTCAAATATTCTAATAGATATGGAGTTTCTTTTTGTAAGTCCATTTTTTGAACTTCAGAATCAAGATGAAAATCTACATTAAAATCGTTTTTTAAAATTGGAGATGATTTGGTTAAAGTAGTGTGTAATCCCATTTTACCCTCCTTTTTTTTAATTTCGGCAAATTTATTCCACTTTTCTATCAGTAAATGAGATGAAAATTTAGAATTTGAATTAATCAATAATTCTTCTTGCTTTTGAACTTGTTCCTCTTTATCATTAAGTTTTTTTCTAATTCCAGAAATAGAAGTGGTTAAAGATCTTTTCTTAATGCTTAATGATCTTTTAGGTGCTATTATTTTCGTTTCTTCAACTACAAGCCTAGGACTTTCATGTTGTTTTTTAAGCTTTATATCTGTTTTTTTGATTTGATCGTTTTTGGGGAGAGGACCTATTTCTTCAATATCTAAAAAGTTTGGGGGTAAAATAGCTACAGATTTAGCTTTTTTTTTTTGAATTTGGACGGAACATAATTGCATCAAGGTTATTTCAATGAGCAATCGTTGGTTTTGACTTGATTTGTAACTAGTTTCCGATTCTGAAAGAAGGGTTAGCATAGTAGTGATGTCATCGGGATCAATTCGGGTAGCTTGTTCTGAAAATTTTCCCTTTAGTTCACTAGAGTACTCAAGGATTTGCAACGTTCTTTCGTCTTTTGACATCATTAGATTCCTTAGATGGGTTGCCAAACCAGAAATAAATAGTTTCCCATCAAAACCTTTAGATAGTATTTCAGCAAATAACAATAAGGATTCATGAATCTTATTTTCAAGAACTAAATCAATGAGGTTGAAATAATAGTCGTGATCTAGGATGTTTAAATTTTGGATAACCTTTTTGTAGGTAATGTCACCTTCACAAAAATTTACCATTAAATCAAAACAAGATAAAGCATCTCTCAATGCACCATCCGCTTTTTCAGCAATAACGTGAAGAGCTTCTTTCTCAATTTTTACATCCTCTTTTTTAGCAATATTTTCAAGGTGGTCAACTATATCTAAAATACTTATACGATGAAAATCATATACTTGACATCTTGAAAGTATAGTGGGAATAATTTTGTGTTTTTCTGTAGTGGCTAATATAAATACAGCATGAGGTGGTGGTTCTTCAAGCGTTTTTAAAAAGGCATTAAAAGCACTTTGTGAAAGCATATGAACTTCATCAATAATATATACTTTGTATTTGCCTTTTTGAGGAGGAATTCTAACTTGATCATTTAAATTTCTAATGTCATCAACCTGATTGTTTGAAGCTGCATCTAATTCATAGATGTTATATGAAAAATCTTGTAGTTTTTCATCATGCTTTAAATTAATGGCTTTAGCAAAAAGTCTTGCTGTTGAAGTTTTTCCTACACCTCTTGGACCGCAAAATAAATAGGCTTGTGCTAAATGGTCAGATTGAATGGCTTGCTGAAGTGTTTTTGCAATATTATGTTGTCCAACAATACTGTCCCAACTTTGAGGTCTATACTTGAGGGCAGACACCATATATTTTTCATCACTCATATACAAAACAAATATAAAATAAGGATTTGACTGTTAACTAGAATTAAAAAAAAATATCAGTATCCTGTTCAGAATTTTATAATATCTAATAAATATTTTTTTAATCCGTTAAAATCTTATATTTGCACTCCAAAATTAATAACAACAACATGAATAATTACGAAACTGTTTTCATTTTAACTCCCGTTTTGTCTGAGAAGCAGACAAAGGAAGCAGTCGAAAAGTTCAAGAAGTCATTGAAAAGTAATGGTGCAAAGCTGAATCATGAGGAATCATGGGGACTAAAAAAACTTGCCTATCCTATTCAAAAAAAATCTACTGGTTTTTACTTCTTATTGGAATTTCAGGCTGAAGGGAATGCAATAAACAAACTAGAAGTAGAACTTAAAAGAGATGAAAGGGTAATGCGCTTTTTAACTATGAAAATGGATAAAGATCACATGGAGTACGCTGAGAAGAGAAGAAACAAACTGAGTAAATCAGCATAATACTAACATTTAAATCAAGCACAATGGCTGACAATTCACAAATTAGATATTTAAATCCTATTGATATTGAGGTTAAAAAATCAAAGTATTGTAGGTTTAAAAAATCAGGAATCAAATTTATTGATTACAAGGATCCTGAATTTTTAATGAAGTTCGTTAATGAACAAGGTAAACTTCTACCAAGAAGACTGACTGGAACATCTGCTAAGTATCAAAAGAAAGTTTCACAAGCTGTGAAAAGAGCAAGACACTTAGCCATTCTTCCTTATTTAGCTGACCAATTAAAATAAAAAATCATGGACGTATTACTAAAAAAAGATGTCGAAAGATTGGGCAGTAAAGATGAAATCGTTTCTGTAAAAAACGGATACGGAAGAAATTACCTAATTCCTAAAGGTTTAGCTGTTTTAGCTACTACATCAATTAAAAAAATGCATGCAGAAACAGAAAAACAAAGAGCTCTTAAAAATGAAAAAATTAGAGAAGAAGCAACGGCAACACTTGCTAAACTAACTAAGAAAACATTTAACGTTCCTGCAAAAGTAGGAGAAAATGGAAAGATATTTGGTTCTGTTACCAACGTTCAAGTTGCTGACTTATTAACTAAAGAAGGTTTCATTGTAGATCGAAAAAACATTAAACTTTTAGCTGATAACATCAAAAGCGTGGGAAAATATGAAGCAGAAATTACGCTTTATAAAGATGTTAAAGGTAAGATTACATTTGAAGTAGCTGAAGGATAATTTTGATTATTAAATTATTAATAAAAGCCCCAACATTGGGGCTTTTTTTTACATTCATATTTCATGAAAAGGAATTATAATTGAAAACAAGAGGGAAATAATAAAATTTGATGCGGATTTAATACCTGTTGGAGGAACGCTCTATAAAAAGAGTGCTAAAATGGAAATGAAATTTCCCTCAATTAGATGATTTATTAATTGTTGGTTTTCAAATTTAAAAAGCTTCTCCAATAAAAAAGTAAATACCTCTGCCTTCCTCTGTAAAAGCTACATCAATTCTTGTGTAGATATCCTTTTCAGGAAATACCAAAAATCGCAGTCCCAAACCTCCAGTGGGCAATAAGTTTTTAAATTGAAAAGTTTCATTTTCATCATATACCTGCCCAGCCGCCATAAATGCACTAGCTCCCCATCTTCTAGAAAATTTAAAGGGTAAGATTCGATATTCTAATTGTCCCGCAATTAAATTTTTGTCCCTATATCTTCCTAAGTAATAACCTCTCATTAGACTTTCACCCCCCATTAAAGAAAGCATATTAAAAGGCGCATTCCCTAAGGTAAATTGGCCATAAAGTTGAGCTGCTAAAACAGTATTTTTCTTGACAGGCACATAAAATCGATTATCAGTAATGTAAGAAGTGAAATTAAAATCACTACCAAAACTCCGGTTATAATTTAAAACCACCCATTCACTGTAAATCCCTTTTCTTGGGTTTAGAGCATTATGAATATTATCATATAATATCCCCAATCCCAATCCTAAGTTTGTAGAACCATTTGCACCTACTGATGGTTGTTGGTGATTGGGAGTAACATCTTTGTATTTCACACTACTTAAGCGTTGGTAATCCAACTCTAAACCTACATATAAAGATGGAATTACAGCTCTTAAAAAACGTTCTCTAAAAAGCGAATAGTTACCATCAATTAATGAAATGCGTTCTGATTGGCTATCAGGTCCGATTCCAAAATATAGCAAAGGGAAACTTTGATATCTAGCTCTTCCTAAAAAAAACCAAGTGTTTTTATCAGTATACAGCATATGATCAAGCCAAATTCCATATTGGTTCTCCAGTGTGTAAAACGTAAATGCTTTTACTTCACTTAACCTATTTAACAAATCTCTTTTAGCCGAATAAATATATAAACTTGAAAATCCAATTTCCCATCTAGTTTCGGGTGAGTATGCCAATGTAGGATATGTCATGAATTTAGGAGCAGATAGATCATTGGTGTCATTAAGTAACTTGTCAAAATACCGCTTAAAAACACCATCGCCATTTTTATTTATTTGCCCGCTAGCTGAAACAAGTGCAAACTGCGACAGAAGAAATATGAAACCGATACGTAAATTCATGAAACATGCGAAGATGCAAATTCTTTTATGAATAATAAAAATTATTAAATTAAAGAGATGTTAATAAATTTATTTAGAAAACTATTCTTGGCATCTTTATTTAATAAATTTATTACGATTGTAATGCAGATATTTACATTAATTCTATAATTAAAATATCAAAAAAAAATATTTAGGTAAGCACCATTAATTAATCAGCACCATGAGAACAAATCTTTTCATATTACTTACTATTTTTATTACTAATCTAGATGTAATATGTCAAATGCCATCCCCAGCTATTATAGCATCTGATGCCACTGTTTCGCCTGGTCAAGCAGTAGATATTGTGTTTTCATCTGATAATGATGAATTTTGGAATATTGTTACCTTCAATGGTACCATTACATGGGATCCTTCTGTGTGTTCCTATTCAGGGCTGGTAAGTACTCAACTATTCCAAATGAATGTGACTAATTTTGACACTAGTCAAATTTCCAATGGGATTCTAACATGGAATTGGATGCATATGATTACCATTGGGCAATCTATCCCAAGAGGACAGGAAATTTTCACGCTGAAATTTACAGCTTCTAATACGGGTGGATTATCAACTCCAATTGACTTTAGTAGTACTCCAAACCCCATGTATTGGAACAATTTTGCTGGTTGGAATGGCACAACACATAGTACGCCAGGAACTTTTACGATCATAGGATGCCCTCAACCTAGTGCCGATTTCAGTTTTTCAAATAGTGGTTTAAATTTTAATTTTAACAACACCAGTCAGGCTAGCGGTATAACTACGTATTTATGGGATTTTGGGGATGGAAACTCATCTGCATTAGTAAATCCATCTCACACTTTTTTGAATGATTCAGCCTACAATGTCTGTTTATATTTAACTGACTCGTGCGGAACAGATACCATTTGTCAAAGCGTACAACCTTGTTATTTTCCAATAGCCCATTTTGGATACCAAAATAACGGGTCTACTTGGGATTTTTATGATAGCAGTTTATCAGGGCTAAACACATCCTGGGAATGGACTTTTAGTAATGGAGGAGGAAGTTTTAGCCAGAATCCATCACATTCTTTTGCAGCTAATAATATGTATACTGTTTGTTTAACCATTACTGATGATTGTGGTCAGGACACCTTCTGCGATTCCATTTCCACATATAGCACAGCTAATTTAAATACCAATTTAAGCTCTTCTATTACTATCTACCCAAGTCCTTTTCAAAACGAACTACAAATTAAGTTGGAGGAAGAAAAAGATGAAATTAAGGTGAAAATGTATAACCATCTTGGTCAAATAGTATTTCATGGAAATTTTTACAACTTAAATGAACTATTAATCCATCCAGAAGTTAAAAATGGGTTTTACATAGTTGAATTACAAATCGAAAATGAAATATTATATTATAATCTATTAAAGCAATAAGGTGGATATCATAAAATTAAAAGATAAGCTGTCTTTAATTCATGACTATTGGAATCCTAAAATAGTGGGTGAATTAAACGGACAATACGTCAAATTAGCCAAAGTAATAGGAGAATTTATTTGGCACAAGCATGAACATGAAGATGAGTTTTTTATGGTTCTAGAAGGGAAATTGATTATAGAAATGAGAGATAAAAAAGTAGTGCTAAATAAAAATGACTGCTATATTGTTCCAAAGGGAGTAGAACATAAACCCATAGCAAATGAAGAAGTTAGTATCATGATGTTTGAACCTATGACGACCTTAAATACAGGGGAAAAAGAGAATGAAAGAACGGTTAAAGATTTAGAAAGAATTTAACATGAAGCTGAAATTATTTCAAATAGATGCTTTTACCTCAACAGTATTCAGTGGTAACCCTGCATGTGTTGTACCTTTAGATTATTGGTTAGATGACAACACACTCCTTCAAATTGCTAAAGAAAATGCAGTTGCTGAAACAGCTTTTTTTACAAAAAAGGATGATCATTTTCATTTACGCTGGTTTACTCCAGATATTGAAATGGACTTATGTGGTCACGCTACCTTAGCAACAGCTCATTGTATTTTGTATGAACTTCGTTATAACAAAAACAAAGTTGTATTTGAAAGTATGAGTGGAAGATTAGAAGTGGAAAGAGTGGATAATGATTATCAAATGATACTTCCTGCATGGCCAGCTAAAAAAACAAAACTTCCAGAGTCTATTTTAAATTCACTCAACATCAACCCCTTGGAAGTATACAAGTCAAGAGATTATTTATTGATATTTAAAAATCAGAGTGAGATTGAAAATATTACCATAAATAGATCCATATTTGACCAAATCAATATTAATCCAGGTGGAGTTATCATGTCTGCTGAAGGTGATGATTGTGATTTCGTGTCAAGGTTTTTTACCCCCCAAGCTACCATACTCGAAGACCCTGTAACAGGGTCTGCTCATTGTACGCTCACCCCCTATTGGAGTGAAAAATTAGGGAAAATAAATCTTAAGGCTAAACAACTTTCATCGAGAGGAGGTTCATTAAGCTGTGAGTTGAAAAAAAACCAAGTGAGGATTAATGGAGAAGCAATTACATATTTGAAGGGCGAGATAGAAATCTAATTCCTGTTTTTTATCTTATGATAAAATAAAGTCATTTTGAAAGCGTTAATTTTATAAGCTTTTATGTTTAATATAACATCTATAAAATATTTATCGCTGTATATTTTTTTATGGTTGTTTGCTTCATGTAATAAGCATCAAGCCATTTCTATGCATTGGGACGAAACTGGTTGCTCAAATCCATGGGACAGTTTTATTACACTGGATTCTTTTACGTTAGAAGAGTATCACCAAGGGATAAACGATTATTTAACTTCGGAGGGAATAACAGTAAATCATATTTCTTCTGAGCTAGACTCCTCTAAAATAGAACTATGTTTGGCTTGTCATTGTAAAACTGGACGAGTAATCACAATAAATATTTCAAAAGGAGATAAAAGAAAACTGAAACAATTAAGCGGTAATAATCAGTTTGGACTTTCATTTTATTAAGAATTGAAAATCCTTAACTTTCATATGCTTATTATCTCATTATTTGTGGGAGTTTCTTGTTCGAAAAAAAACAACGACCAAATCTTCCATAAACAGGTTAATAATCAATATGTATTCATCACAGATGTAAATATTTTACAAGCTAGTGATGACCCTATTTCAAATCATATTGACAGTATTTTATCGGGCTTAATAAATACATCTGTCATTTCTACGGGAAAACAACATATTAACATCGATGAAAATGAATTTCCCGAACTGTATTTTGAAATCATAGATTTAAACGAATTTAACAACAATAATCTGCCTACTGGATTTGATTCTCTAGCAGCTAGAGCTGGATCAAATACCATTCAATTCCTGGACAATTCTACATGGCATTACGCTGATGCTCTCAACTATGATGATGAGATTGGACCTAATTCCCTCTGGAGTGAAAATAGCGTAGTTTTGGGGACTTTTGCGAATGCAGGTAACTTCAATGGAAAAGGTGACAAATACTTAGGTTTTCGAATACCATATAATGGTAATTACAATTACGGTTGGATCAAATTAAATTGTAGCCAACATAATGATACGTTGACCATTTATGAATTTGGATATCATAAAACTTTAAATAGAAAAATCAGAGCTGGACAGCATAATGGTAATGATCAATAATTGCTAATTAAGGTATCTAAATACAATATTCTTCTTAACCTTACTGGAAATACTCCGATGTACTGGACATCTATGTGCCGCACGTTCCAGAACAGTTTTAGTTTTTTCATCGAAATCATTACCAAAATGGATTACCACATCAATCTGATCAATCATTCTAGGGTTTGAACGCATGGTTTTCTTAACAGATGCGGTAGTCCCTTTAATTTCGATCCCTTTTTTTCTAGCAGCGATAGCCATAATGGTTAAAATGCAACTTCCCAAAGCTGTACAAAATAAATCAGTAGGTGAAAAAGATTCTCCTAATCCTTCATTATCTTTAGGTGCATCTGTGTGGATCATTTCAGCTGAATCAACATGTAAAGCTGAGGTTCTTAAATTACCATCATAAGTGATTTCATATGTATTCATAATCTAAAAATACGAAAGCGAATTAATCTAACAATCAAACTAATTTGATACTCTTGAAGTATTCAGTGATATTTGATTAGTTTTAGTAAAATCAATCTAACAACCGAAAAACTCAATAAAAAATTATAAATGGTATTAAGAATAATTATTTTTTTGCTCATCAATTTTACAGGTTTATTCTTAGGTGGATTGTTTACTCAAGAAGGGGTACCCTCTGATTGGTATCAAAATTTAAACAAAGCCCCATGGACTCCTCCGGGTTGGTTATTTGGATTTGCTTGGACTACCATTATGATTTGTTTCTCCATATTTTTAAGTGTACTGTGGAAAAAAATAGCATCGATCCATTTTATATACCTGTACTCTATTCTATTGATATTAAATGTGATTTGGAATCCCTTATTTTTTTACTTCAGATGGGTTTTCATTGCCTTAATTGTTATTGCTTTTTTAACATATATGATAGGTTTCACAGCTAACAAATACAAGAGCGAAATGAGATATTACAACTTGCTTTTACTACCCTACTTTATATGGTTAATTATTGCCACCTCGCTAAACACTTATATTTTAATTTATAATTAAAATCTAATCATGAACATGTTGATAAATTATGTTAAGAAGGCTTCACGATATCGATGTAAGTGTAATTTAGAGGAGTGAAAAATTATTTCTTTCTATTTTTTTCTTTTTCATTTATTATCATTTGTGCACAACGTGAAATCAATTGCGATCTTACTACATCTCCCATAAACCTTGATGGTTTATTTGAAGAAGAGGTATGGAAAAATATAGATTGGGAAACTGGGTTTACACAAATGAGACCCTTTCCTGGAAATAATGCATCCCAAAAAACTGAAATTGGTATGCTTCACGACAAAGAAGCGCTATACATCGGTATTAAATGCTATGACCATCCAGATTCATTATCTCGAGTGCTTTCAATAAGAGACGATTTCAACCCCAATTTAGATGTAGCTGGTGTATTTATAGATACGTATAGTGACAAACAAAACGGATTTTTCTTTGGAATTACTAGCAGAGGTGTCCAGTTGGATGCCAAGATATTTAATCAAGACTTTAACAACTTATTCAACCTGGTATGGAACAGTAAAGTATCTATCAATGAAAAGGGGTGGTTTGCAGAGCTGAAAATTCCCTATTCTGCGTTACGATTCCCAAAAACAAAAATCCAAAATTGGAATATCAATTTTGCAAGACAAATTAGTCGTTTTAGAGAGGAATCTACATGGCAACCTGTAAATCCAGACTTAGAAAATTATTTATTAGAGAGTGGTAAGGTGAAAGGAATAGAAAACATAACACCTCCCTTGAGGTTAGCATTTATTCCTTTTTTATCAAGTTATTACAGCTTTTCAAAAAATGATGATTTAGTTTCCACTTATAACGGAGGAATGGATATCAAATACGGCATTAATGAAGCCCTAACATTGGATGTCACATTATTACCTGATTTTGGTCAAGTGGTTTTCGATAAACAAGTATTGAATATAAGTCCTTTTGAAATTCAATTCAATGAGAATAGACAATTTTTCACTGAAGGAACGGAGTTATTTACCAAATCTGGAATTTTTTACAGCAGAAGAATAGGTGTACAAACCTCACCTAAAGTATATCAAAATCAAATTCAAGAAAATGAAGAGCTTGTAGAAATACCTTCGTCAGTTCCATTATTAAATGCAAGTAAAATTTCTGGTCGTCTTAAAAATGGTCTCGGTATTGGCGTATTTAATGGCATTACAGCGGGACAACAAACAGAAGTATTAAATCTGACAGATAGTTCGGAAAGAACTATTACCATTAGTCCATTAAGTAATTATAATGTGTTGGTACTTGACCAAAATTTAAAAAACAACAGCTTTGTAACGTTCACAAATACCAATGTATGGAGAGCAGGTCTGTTTTACGATGCTAATGTTTCTGCCATAAAAACAAAGCTAAATACACCTTCAAATGATTATTTTATAGACTTTGATTTAAAAGTATCAAGTATAATAAATAGTGAAGCTAATTTTGGGCATTCTTGGGGATTTGAGACAGGAAAACAAAGAGGAAATTTCACTTTTGGCCTTAATTATTATGAAGAGTCTGACACCTATGATCCAAATGATTTGGGTTTTCTCAGAGCTAACAATGAAAGATCTACTAGCTTAGAGATTGGTTACCGGAATTTTAGTCCAGAAATACTAAATTTAAATAAATTCTTTTCGAATTTTTCTATTTCTAATGAAAGACTCTATGCTCCTAATTTGTATGGTGGAACTTACTGGAGAGGAAACTTGACTATGATTACCAACCACTTTAATGCTATGGGGTTAAGATTTAATGGCACTATTGGTGAAGTTAATGACTATTTTGAGCCTAGGGTGTGGGGAGAAAATTTCATTAGACCTGTCTGGACGAGTTCACGGGCATGGATCTCAACAAATTATCAAAAACCTTTTGCAATAGACCTAGGGCTAAGATATACTGATGTAAAAAGAAATGATTGGTGGGAATGGGGATATGATACAGAACTAAGATTCAGATTAAGTAATCAACTAAATTTAATACATGAGTGGAATCAGAATTTACAATACAATAGTGAAGGATATGCCGTTAGTTTTGGAACACCCACTGACGAGTTTGAGGGAATATTATTTGGAAATAGAGATAGATTAACCACCACACAATCTCTGGGAATAGAATATACAGCTACCAATAGAATGGGGCTTACATTTCAATTGAGACATTATAACGCAAAAATTATATATCATGACTTTGCACAGCTAATGAGTAATGGCAGGCTATCCTATATAGATAATTATTCTGGATTGGATATAGATGGAAACTCTGCTTATGATATTAATTACAATGCTTTCACTATTGATATGTTAGTTAGATGGGTATATCTTCCAGGAAGTGAATTGAACTTTGTTTGGAAGAACTCCATATTTACAAGTGATAAAATGGTGTTTGATGATTATTGGAATACGCTAAATAATACTTTGCAAAATGGACCAATTAATACACTATCTTTGAAATTAATTTATTGGCTTGATTACCAATATTTAAAAAAGAAAAAAATAATTGAATAAGTTCATTTTAATCATATTAACATTCATCTCACATTTCATTATTGCTCAGCAACAACAAAATAGAGTGTTGTTCTTTGATGGGTTGCAAAGGGAGTTTATCATTTATATACCTAATTCCTACAGCCCTTCTATTCAAACACCAATACTTTTTAATTTTCACGGTGGTGGGGGTACATCCTCAGGGTTTTTGAATGGGGAGAATGACATGCGGCCCATTGCTGATACAGCAAACTTTATAGCTGTTTACCCACAAGCGGCAGTAGATCCTATTGATGGAAGTAATGCTTGGCTTCACAAGACACCTACTACTCACAATGATGTGAATTTCATAGAAGCTATTATAGATACGTTAAGTTCAGAGTTTAATATAAACAACGACCGAATTTATGCTTGTGGATATTCTGAAGGAGGTATTTTCTCCTATGAGTTAGGTTGTAGATTGAATAACAGAATTGCTGCATTTGCTTCGGTTTCCGGTAGTATGCTTACTGAGTCATACAGATTAAAAAATGGTTTCGGTTCTTGTTCACCAAATCACCCAACAGCAGTGCTGTTGATTCCAGGAACTAATGATGGAAGCTTCCACTCTATGTACAATGGATTTCAGCCCTATTACTTATCGGTTAATGAAATAACCACTTATTGGTCAACACATAATAATACTGATCCAAGCCCAACTGTAAATATGTTACCCAATCTTAATACAATGGACGGGAGCACAGTAGAAAGTCGTATTTGGGAAAACGGTAATAATTGTGTTTCTGTTAAGGAATTGAAGGTAATTAACGGAGACCATGATTGGCCAGGAAGTTTTGGAAATATGGATATTAACGCCAGTCAAGAAATTTGGAAATTTGTTTCAAAATTTGATGTAAACGGACTTATAGATTGTGGTGCTGTAGAAACCAGTCTTTTAGAATTTAAACCTATTAAAGTATATCCAAACCCTACTACTTCAATAATTAATATTGAAAATCATACTGGTGAACACCAATTAATTAAAATTTTCAATATCCATGGCGCTGAACTACATAGTGAAGTATTAACTAACATCAATAATACCATCTCTTTAAAGCAATATGATCAACAAATTTTATTCATTAAAATGATGAATAAAGTATACAGGATCATTTTAATATAAATCAGCAACTTTCTCGTTTCTTAATCTAGGTTAACTTACAATTATTTTAAAAAACCAATTTTAGCCGTTAATTTTTTCATCTGATGAAATTAAAAATATTGTGATTTGTATGTGTAAACACACCCAAAACCCTCCTTACTGCGATGGGTCTCATGTTAATCTATAATACATTTTTTACAATAGTTTAAAATTCATTACTTAGATTTGTTACAGTCTGATGATGTCTTTGAAAGTACCTACTAGATTTAGAAATAAAAATTCTGTTCTTTTTAAAAAAAGATCTATTATAGAGTATGCTGGAAACCGATCTAATCGAGTTTATTATGTAGTTAAAGGTCTTTTAAGAAGCTATCATCTTGATGACAAAGGCAAAATCCACACATTTATGTTTGCTCCCGAGGATTGGATAATTGGTGATGTAGAATCCATTGCACTAGGAAATCAAAACGCATTATATATAGATTGTTTGGAAGACTCTGAGGTGATTGTTAGTCAAGAGATTAACCCTGTGAGCAACTCAACTATTTTAAAAGAGAAAAATAACAAGTTACTTAGACGTGTTGGTATGCTGCAACAAAGAGTTATTATGCTAATGTCATATACCGCTCGTGAACGGTATGAGTTTTTTCTAAAAACCTACCCCACGTTGCCAAATAGAGTTTCACAAAAAATGATTGCTAGTTATCTTGGCATTACACCAGAAGCTTTGAGCAAAATAAGGCGTGAAATGGTCATTAATTGATATTCAAAAACGTGGTTAATAAGATCGTTTCCATTTTAGCATTATTTATTTTTCTGCTACTTAACTTAGATTCAACAGCACAAGAAAGAAACTATTTCTTAAATGGAAAAGTAATTGATCATAGAATGGGGTTCCCTATACCCTATGCTACTGTTAAGGAAATCATAAAAGATTCTAATACAGTTTTAAATATTACGGTTACTAATGAAGACGGATTTTTTGAATTAAAAACCACATCAAAAAATCCCCTAATTATAGTTGAATTTTTAGGATATGAAAAAATCCGTTTAGAAAATATATCCATTCCAAAATACAACTTGAACTTAGGAACAATCTTACTAAAAGAAGCTGCCCAGAATTTAGATGAATTTGAAGTTGAAATTGAAAAATCAACTATGGAGTTTAAACTGGACAAAAGGGTATTTAATGTAGGAAAAGATATCAGTTCAACTGGAGTAAGTGCTTTAGAAGTTTTAAATAATGTGCCATCTGTAAATGTAAATATTGAAGGTCAAATTAGTCTTAGAGGAGCCAATGGAGTTCAAATCCTCATAAACAGTAAACCATCAGTACTGGCTAGTGAGCAAGGAAAAGGATTAGGAACAATTACTGCTGATATGATTGAAAAAATTGAAGTGATTACCAATCCATCAGCAAAATATGAAGCAGAAGGATCTGCTGGAATTATCAATATTGTTCTAAAAAAAGAAGAAAGAAGAGGATTAAATGGTTCGATTTCTTTGAACACCGGAATACCTCATAACCATAGTACTGGCGTGAGCCTAAATAAAAGAACCGAAAAGCTTAATCTATTTACCCAATTAGGCATTGGGTACAGGTCATTACCTAGAATAAAAGACAGTAGAAATAAAAATTTCAATTCATTAATAAATCTTGAAAGTTCTGGAATAGAATACCGTAATGAATTGTACTATAATTTGATTTTAGGTGCGGATTATTATATCAATGAAAATAGCTTAATCACCTTAAGTGGAAGTTATGCCTTAGAAATTGAAGATCAACCATCTAGTTTCCTTTTTGAGATGGACTCTAGTGAAATGGAAATAGGTAGATGGGAAAGAAATGAGAATACGGTAGCAATTAATCCAAAATATCAATATGACCTTCAGTATGCTAATGAAATAAAGGGTAATGAAGATCACACCTTACTGGCTAGCGCAACGGGTAATTTTTTTGGTAAGGATCAAGCCTCATTATTTGAAATAGAAAACACAGAAGGAAATGTATTCAATCCTAAGCAAGAGACGGAGACCAATTTTAATGAGGAAAAACACACCTTTAAAATAGATTACAGTAACCCCATTATAAAAAATATGAACATTGAAAGTGGTATTCAATATGTATGGCAAAGTGTTAATAATAATTATGCTGTACGAAATTTTTATGATTACAATTGGGTGTTAGATAGCGGGTTAACGAATCAATTTGAGTATCAACAAAACGTATTTGGAATGTATACAACTGCTGCTATTGAAAAAAATAAAACAGGTCTTAAATTAGGACTTCGATTAGAGAATACGTTATTAAAAACAAAACTCATTACCACCAACGAAGAAAATAATCGAAATTTTAATAATCTATTTCCAACACTTCATTTTTCTTATAATCATAATAAATCACTAGGCTTTCAGATTGGCTATTCTAAGAGAATTTATAGACCTAGATTATGGGACTTAAATCCATTTTTTAATATTAGGGACAATTATAATATTAGAACAGGAAATCCAAACTTATTGCCAGAATTTACAGATTCGTATGAAATATCTACTATAATCACTTCTGACAATATATCATTTAACTTCAGTCTATATACCAGAATTACGGAGGATGTGATTGAAAGAATTTCCACATTTGAAAATAATGTCAATACCTATATCCCATACAATATTGGCGTAAAAGAAACAATTGGTTTAGAATGTAATACTAAAATAAGTGTGAACAAAAAAATTACATTACTTGGTGATTTCAATTACTTTCAGTTTAAAAGATCAGGTGAATTTGAACAACAAATTATCAATTTCTCCGCTTATCAATGGTATACAAAATGGACTTCAAAATTCAAATTAGGGGCTATCACAGATATCGAATTGAGTGGTCAATATGAATCAGGATATCAAACAGTGCAAGGAGACATAAAAGCGCAATGGTATGCCAATATTGGAATGAGACAAAAACTTCTTGACGGTAGAGCCATATTAAGCTTTAGTGTTAGGGATATTTTTGCTACAAGAATATGGGTAAATGAAGTTATTCAAAATGATTTCTATCTATATAGCCGAAGTTTAAGAGGAAGATTTATTACTGTAGGATTTAGCTATGGATTTGGTAAAGGCGAAGCCATGGAATACAGTGGGGCTAGAAGATATTTTTAAACAAAAAAGCAGGCCCATCGACCTGCTTTAGTTTAGAAAGGAGTTTTATGAAAAACAACCCTGGAGGATCGCCTGTCTATAAAACTCCATAATACTTTCTGAATTAGACATTTGACACCCCCTTTCTATATTAAATTAAACATAAGTTATTGTCATAACTTCGAACAAAATAAAATTATTAAGATAAATTATAAATTCACTTTTTTGTTTAACTTTTTAGTATTTTAGCTTTATGAAATACTTCCAATTAATACTTATTATAACAGTTTGCACACTATCTTGTTCTAAGGAGACTATTTACGATTTAAAGCAAGAAATGGATTGTGAAAAGTGGGATGGTTATCATAAATTCATCTATGATCCAATCATTGTTGATGAAGAATGTAATTGTATTGTAGCCGGAAAAGTAAAATACTTGCAGAATTGCGAAACGAAAGCATTAGTTCACTACGGAGATGGAGTATGTGACAATATTGCTTTAAAAATTAGTTGCATAGAAGGAAACTGCTACGATAAAGATGGTAACCCATACGATGTTCAAGAATTTACCATAGATTGTAATGGTAATTCTATTCAAAATGGAGAAGTGAACGCTAATGAGCTCGATGACTTATTTAATCCCTCAACTGGACCTCAACCCTGATTCTTTTTTCTAAGTTTTTTAAATGAATTGCTTTAAGCTTTTTAATCTGATTGCAATTTTTTCATCCATAGCTTGTGGCAAAGTAAATAAAGATTGTAACCAAAATACTTATCCAAATGCAGCTACTCAGTAT
>ENA-OSEY01000437-OSEY01000437.1-marine-metagenome-genome-assembly--contig:-NODE-437-length-31061-cov-13.673703_pt1 | contig 31061 bp, 30 predicted proteins | sample MGYA00248465_ERZ534230 | MGnify/ENA primary metagenome ERZ534230 (study PRJEB26409, sample SAMN06344110) | marine metagenome | isolation source: Sea water from surface | place: Atlantic Ocean:Southern... | reverse complement strand
GTGAAAGCTCAAAATGTTCGAGAAGACCTTCATCTCTGACCCTTTTGCCATCAATAGTTGTATAGCCTCCAGCTAACTCCCAATCTGCACAGGTAGCGAAATCCTTAAGAGATTTTATTCCATCTTTAACTAATACTTCTAGCATTTGTGGGTTTAACCCCTCGAAGTTTAACAAATCATCCTCAATCCCATTTGACTTTGCAAAATCCAAAGATTTTTTATTAAGGTTCTCGAGATAATCTTTCGCTCTCTCTTGCAATTCTGTCGCAGTTTCTTCGTCGAAACCATCTATCGAGCTGATCTCACTAGCTTCGACATAAGCAACCTCTTCCATAGTAGAAAAACCTTCGGATACAAGAAGCTGAGCAACCATCTCATCAACATTTAGATGCTCCATAAAAAGATTTGATCTTTCGTTGAACTCTTCTTGCCGTCTTTGCGACTCATCTTCTTCAGTCAAGATGTCAATGTCGTATTCAGTTAACTGACTTGCAAGTCTCACGTTTTGTCCTCTGCGGCCAATTGCTAAAGATAGCTGATCATTTGGTACCACAACTTCTATTCTCTTCGCATCCTCATCGAGAACGACTTTACTGACTTCAGCCGGTTGAAGGGCGTTAACAAGAAAAGTAGGTGCATCATCATTCCAAGGAATAATATCAATTTTTTCTCCCTGAAGTTCATTTACCACCGCTTGAACCCTGCTACCTCGCATCCCGACGCATGCGCCGACAGGGTCTATGGAGCTATCATGAGATAAAACACCAATTTTTGCTCGACTACCGGGATCACGACAAACTGTCTTAATGTCAATTATACCGTCATAAATTTCAGGAACCTCCATTTTAAATAGTTCCACCAGAAACTCAGAATTAGTTCTAGATAGAAATATCTGTGGTCCTCTTGTGTCTTCTTTTACTTCTTTTATGTAAGCTCTAACTCTATCACCAACTCGCAGAACCTCTCTTCTAATTAACTGATCTCTTTTCAATACTGCTTCAGCTCTTCCTAAGTCCACTATCACGTTACCGTATTCAACTCTCTTGACTTGACCGTTTATAATTTGCCCAACCTTGTCTTTATATTCCTCATACTGCCTTGCACGGTCAGCTTCTCGTACTTTTTGAACAATTATTTGCTTCGCTGCTTGCGCTGCTATTCTACCAAAATCCATAGGAGGCAACTGCTCTTCGATGAAACCATCCAGTGTCACTTGAGGGTTAATTTTTTTAGCATCAGCTTCGTTAATTTCAGTGAAATGGTTTTCGACTTGCTCAACAACCTTTCGCCATCTTGACATTGATACCGTTCCTGATCTTGAGTCAATGTCAGCTCTTATGTCATACTCCTGACCGTATTTGGATTTTGCAGCTTTAGCTAGGCTCTCTTCCATTGCGTCAATTACTAGCTTTGGGTCAATTAATTTTTCTTTAGCTACCGCATCAGCTATTTGAATAAGCTCACTACCACTTCCTGATGAAATATTCATTTAAACTCCATTTCTTTTATACTTTCTAAAGACATTCCTTCTAAATCTATTTTAATATCTAAAACACGAGATAAGTCTAAGCATGTCTCTCCCTTATTATTCGACAAGGTCAATGAATTTTGGCTATGGGCAATTAATTTCCCTCTTCCTGAGTAGTTTTCACTTTTTACCTTTACGTTGTGGTTTTTATATTTTGTAAAATCATCTAATGAGGAAAGATATCTGTCTATTCCAGCAGAAGACACCTCGAGCCTAAAGGGATCTTTTATTATGCTTTCAACATCCAAAATAGAATTTATTTCCACTGAAATGTCTGCGCATTCATCTATCGTCACTTTACCATCTATCCTATCTAGAAAAACCAACAATTTTAACTCTTTACCTTTTCGAAACTGTATCTTAACTATCCTCAACCCCTTATCTAAAATAAAGGGCTCTAAAACCTTATATATTTTTTTCTCAGTAGAGGTGTTCGCAATTAAATTTAACAATAAAGAGCTCCAAAAAAAAAGGGCTTTAAAGCCCAAAATCTAAAACCAAATAATTGGCTGTTTTATACAAGGTTTTTAGATTTAATACAATAGTAAATTGATATTTTAAAAGTCAGAAGCAATACCCTTAACTTCCCAGTCACCGTATCTTGTCGGTTCTAGTCCACCACGTCCTTTTTTTTCAGCTGGCATTTTGTAATAGTTATTATCTTTTTCAGCACGCCTTTTTTTAGCTTCGTCTAGAGCTCGCTTGGCTTGTTTTGATTCTTTCTCTGTATTAGTCATTATTGTTTTTTTAAAATAACAAAATATAAATTCAGATCTATAATATAGCGTAACAAAAACATATATCAAAATTCGCTGAAATGGAAAAAAAATTAAATAATAAAACATATGACAAAATTTTGACCACAGCCTATTTTATTGTGCTCAATGTTTTCAAAAAAAATATTTCTACAAGACAGTCGATGGCCTCAAAGGCTGTAAAATATTCAAGTCTTTCAAGTTCTGATAAAGCAAAATGTAATGATTTGGTCCAAAAAGTATTGAGATTCACAGTTTATCTAGATCCTTGGATTAACAGAAACAAAAAGGGAAGGTTAAGGATAGAGATTTTTTGCCTCGTGCGACTTGCTCTAGTAGATATTTTGGTAAGAAATGTAAGGCAGGAAACTGTATTAAAAAAATATTCAGAACTGGCGTCCTCTTTTGAAAGGACAAAGCACAGCAAAGACCAATTGAGATACTTTATACATCTTGGATATTCTGTGTTGAAAAAAAAATCTCTTGAGCCATTATTTTTATTTGAAAGTAAAATACGTAAAGTACTGTTAAGTCAATATAGTTTAGAAATTATAGAAAGAGTGGAAAAAATTTTTTCTGATTCATCTCCCATAGACCTATCTATAAAAAGCAGTGCGTCAGAGGAAAATTATTTTAAACAACTCAAAGGAAACTCTGTTAACCGGTCACATTTTAGGCTATCTCAAAAAACCAGTCTAATCAAAACAAAAGGGTACTGCGCTGGGGACTGGTGGGTACAGAGTTTAGCTGCATCTTTGCCCGTTAAAATAGCTCCAATGGCTTTAAAAGAAAAAATTGTTTTAGATGTTTGTTGTGCCCCTGGAGGAAAGTCTTTTCAATTGGCTGACAATGGAGCAATTTTGACCTCAATTGATAAGTCTGAGAGAAGACTCAAAGTCATGAAGGAAAATTTACATAGATTGAACTACGATTTGGATCTAATTTGTACAGATGTTTTTGAATATCAACCAAAAAAACTTTTTGATATTATCCTCCTAGATCCTCCATGCACTGCTACTGGAACTATTGGAAAAAACCCGGACCTTCAATTTCTTAACCCACTTGATAAATTAGAGGAATTATCAGATATACAGCAAAAAATGTTAACACGTTGCGCCAGTTGGCTCCAGGATGATGGTTACATAATTTATTCTGTTTGCTCACTGCTAAAACAGGAGGGAGAAGATCAAATAAGTAGATTTTTAAAAAAAAATAAAGAATTTTGCTTAATTCATCCCAAAAAAAAGGGTTACTTAGATCAAGAGGGTTACGAGACCAACAAAGAGAGCGGAATAAGAATCATGCCATTTTTTGAGGAAGGCTTAGGGGGAACTGAAGGCTTTTTTATTGCATATTTACATCTAAAAGGAAAAAGTAATTAAATGTGGTTTTTTATTAAAGAGTTAATTTTTTTTTGCATCGAAAAATTTTTTCTGAATATATCAAGACAGTTTGCCCGGGTATTTTCGGATCAAAAAAGATTGTCGGTTTTAAAAACACTACCGTGCGCAAACATAGGCAATGAAGAGATAGGTCAGCAACTATTAAAAAAGATAAATGTATTCGGTAATGTTATCCTAGACGTCAAGGCTGATAATCCATGGCGCATTTTACCTTTTTCTGATGAGGTTGAAGTCGGGATCGATGGTTTTCTATGGCTAAATGACCTTTCAATTGTAAATAACCAAAGCTCCAGAGAGTTGTCGCAAGCATGGATAGAAACGTTTCCCTTGAACCGATTAAACAAAAATGTGCAATCAAGCTCTTCAAGATTAGGGGCAATAGTTAGAAATTATATATATTTAGAAAATTGTAGTAAAAGTGAACAATTAAAAAAAATAAATAAGATGTTAAAGAACGACTATCTTTTCTTAAACTTTTATAAAAATTTTTCATTTAATATTTTGGAGCGGCTTTGCATTTGTCACAGTTTGGTTTTGTCTGGATATGCCTTTAACTTTACAAAAAAAAAGCAAAAAAAGGTTATCAAATATATGATAAAATTATTTCTTATTTATAAGAATAAATTAAAAAAAGGCCAAATAAGAAGTCCGGAAGAGTTATCAAAAGTATTTTTTTTGCTGCTTGAAACAATTGAAATTGCAACAAAGCTTGAGAGTAACAAGCCGTCCTCTGAGGAAAAAAAATTAAGAAAAAGCTCATATTTTTTTGGTTCCTCTTTAAGGTATTTGCAGTTTGATAATGGAAGCTTAGTTAGCGCCCATGGTGGGAGTTTGGGAGATTACGATAGATATGTAAGGCTTTTAGGAGAAATTAAAAACTATAAAGAAGGTGATGAAGTAAGTGACTTAGGTTTCAAGCGGCTTAATGGAGCTAGATTGTCAATGATTATTGATGCTAGTGCCCCTCTTTACGGAAAAAGAAATGGGATTGCGCATGCAGGATTTTCATCTTTCGAGTTGTACTATGGAACCAAGGCTATTTTTGTAAACTGTGGGGGTGGTAGCAGGTTTGGGCATCAATACAGGAAATATTGTCAAAGCTCTAAGGCACACAACGTTTTGTTGTTTAATGAAAAGTCACAATGTTCTTTTGGAAAAAAGATTTTTTCAAGAGGAAACTCTTATTATTACATAAAGGATGGGCCTAGGAACACTAAGATAAGTTGTGAAAATTCTATCACTGAAAAAACCGTAGAGTTGTCTCATGATGCATACAAAAAAGACTATAACATATCCGTTAACAGGAGACTTTCAATGGATCTTGTAAAAAACTGTGTGATTGGACAGGACACAGTATTTCCTGAAGGTAATTTAAAAAAAAATTTAATTGATGCCTCTTTTACTCTCTATTTTCATTTGCATCCTTCAATTTCTTGCAAAAAGAGGAGAAATGGAGTCATGCTCGAAATTCCAGGTAATAAAAAAATGTTTTTTTCACATAAAGGAGGAAATTTACGCCTTGAAAAGTCAACATACACCGGTAATTTTAATGAACCTCAGGAAATAACAATGATGGTTATTGAAAATAGTGTCAAACAAAGTGAAGGAAAAATAAATTGGAAATTAGAGGAGTTTATTGATTGAAATCAGGAACAACACCAATCCGCAGGGCATTAATAAGTGTTAGTGACAAGACTAATCTGGAGGATTTAGGAAAATTTCTAGAAGGATTGGGTGTAGAGCTCGTCTCTACAGGAGGAACTGCTCGATATTTAAAAAAAGTGGGCTTAAAAGTTAAAGAGGTGAGCGATATAACAGGATTTCCTGAGATTTTGAATGGTCGGGTCAAAACACTCCATCCAAAAGTTCATGCTCCGATACTATTTGATAGGGATGATACGGGTAGTATTAAAGAGTTAAGAAAAATGGGCTCAAAAGCTATAGACCTAGTAGTTATTAATCTTTATCCTTTTGAAACTATTTTAAAAAAAAGGGCCCCCAGAAAAGACATAATCGATAATATCGACATAGGAGGGGTAGCTCTTATGAGGGCAGCAGCCAAGAACTTTGATCATGTAATGGTTATTTCTGATCCAACAGATTATATTGAATTAAAGAAAGAGCTAACAAATTTCCAAGGGTGTACGCGACAAAAAACGAGAAAATTTTTTGCGGGAAAAGCGTTTTCCCAAACATCTTATTACGATCACTTAATAACGGGATGGTTTTTATCAAAAAAGCAGCTTAAAGATACTAAAAGCCGTCTGTTTGGTGGATCATCAAGAGAGGTTTTGAAGTATGGAGAGAATCCTCACCAAGAGGCATCCTATCTCAATAGTCCTGATTTAGAAAGAAAAGCAAAATATCTTGTAAAAATTTTACATGGAGCTTTATCTTACAATAACCTCGCTGATACGACGGCAGCCTACAAAATATTATGTGAGCTTGAAGATTACAACAAATCATCCTGTGTAATTATAAAGCATGGAAATCCGTGCGGAGTAGCAATTGATAACAAAATTTTAGGTGCTTATAAAAAAAGTTTTGAAACAGACCCTATATCTGCTTTTGGAGGAATTGTTGCTGTAAATCAGAAAGTTGATGAGAAACTAGCAAAGAGAATATTAAGCGTATTTACAGAGGTGATAATCGCAAAAAGCTTCTCACCAGAGGCTTTTAAAATGCTGAGTTTTAAAAAGAACATCAAGATAGTTGAAATAAAGAGCTTTGATAGAACCTTATTACATACAGAGGAGGTTAGGTCGGTCATAGGAGGATATCTTGTTCAGGAAACGTCTTTAAGTAAACCAAATGAAGAGGAATTCAAAGTAGTAACGAAAAGAAGACCGAGCAAAAAAGAATTTGATAACTTAGTTTTTCTATGGAAGATAGTTAAACACGTAAAATCAAACGCTATTGTTGTTGGAAAAAACCTATGCATAACTGGAATTGGAGCTGGACAGACCAACAGAGTAGGGAGTGTGAAACTAGCGATAGAGAATTCGAGAAGGTTAGAAAAAAATTATACAAACAATACGAAAAATAAGTCAAGTGGTATGGCTTCAGATGCTTTTTTCCCATTTCCTGACTCAATTAAAATGGCTTCTCGAAAAGGAATTTCTTGTATAATTCAGCCTGGGGGATCAATTAACGATTTGGACGTTATTAAGGCAGCCGATAAGCTAAACATCTCGATGATTTTTACAAAAAGGAGGCTTTTCAGTCACTAAATATTGGCTTAGACTCTGATGCTAAAAGTATTGGCACCCCGTCTCGCACTGGAAACTTTAATTTAGCAACTTTAGATATCAGATAATTTTCATTTTTATCATAATACAGCGCTCCACCACTAATGGGGCACACCAATAATCTGGTGAGATTAGTATTGAACTCATTTTTTTTCTTATTGGACATATCGACTTTCAAGGTCATTTTCCGATGATAGCTTCATCAATGTTACTAAAACGTCTAACCTCTTGACTATCGTTTCCGCCTCTAAAAGAACCTGCTTTTCCTCAGGTTCAAACGGACAAAGCATAGATAAAGAGTTTACAAGAACTTCTTCTCTAGCTTTTTTGAGCACGTCCCAGTCGGATGCAATTTGTGCGCTATCTAAATACTTTTTTAAAATTTCTAAAAAACCGTTTCTGTCAAAACTATTTATACCTTCGAAGGGAACAAGGTCATTACTGTAAAAATCCCAATCTATTTCAGATAATATATAAGGCTTTTGATCCTCCATTTCTTTTCTAAATTTAAATCTCGAAACGCCTTCTAAGGTAATAAGGTATCTTCCGTCTTCAGTTTCAGTAAATGAAACAATTCTACCCGCACACCCAACTTTTTGAAACTTATTCGTTCCAGTCAGCTTGTTTCTTTTATCTAATTTAATAGGCTGAATCATTCCTATCAGCCTATGTTTTGTGGCAAGTGTGTCTTCAACCATGCTTATGTACCTTGGCTCAAATATATTGAGTGGAAGTCTGCTGTTAGGAAGTAACAATGCACCGGGCAGAGGAAACAGGGGTATATTTTTAGGTAATTTTTCCATACGTTATTCAAACAAAAATCAAGGATGTAAGTGCTCTTCGCCCTTTTTTGGAAAGCTCGTTCTCACTACCAAGATGATCAAAAATTAACAGTAGCTGTTTTTTTGCATAACCATCCTTCCATTCCTTGTCTTTTCTAAACATTTCTAAAAGAACGTCTATACACTCAGAGAAATTATTTTCCTTAAAAAGTATTTTAGAATAATTCATCTTGCAATCTAGGTCGGCGGGGTTTTTCTGCATTCTATCTAAAACTTCTTTCTTGCTACCTTCGACATTACTATTCTTCAAAAGTTCATAAGATGAAATAGCACCTTTAACCGCATTATCTTTAAGTATTTCAGGTGACAAATTTTCTATTAGTTTCTCGACACTGTCAAAGTCGCCTAATCCAATAGTTGACCTTATTAATAGAGAATAATTCTCTGGAGATGGGCTGGACTTAATTAGCTCTTCGGACGCTAATTTTACCTCCTCAAACCTTCCTTCTGAAAGTAATATTTCAAACTCTTCAGATATATTCGAATTATTTTTTGAAAATTTTTTTATAAGTGTGTCTAAAAATTTTTCTACTTCGGGTTCGGTTTTGGCGCCCATAAATCCATCAACTGGTTGACCGTCTGAAAAAGCGAAGACTGCGGGGATAGACTGTACTCTAAGTTGAGAGGCAATACCTTGATTTTCGTCTACATTAACTTTAACTACCTCAAGATGTTCCTTCTTTTTCGTTGCTTGACTTTCCAGAATGGGAGTTAAGGCCTTGCATGGGCCACACCACGGAGCCCAAAAGTCAACTATTACTATTTTTTCTTTGGATTTTTCAATAACCTCGGGGACAAATGTATTTTCACTTACATCCTTTATAGACTCTGCTAGCATTTTAGAAACATCCTTTCCCCTTACGGTTAATATAAGTCATTAAATCTATTAACAAACTTTTTTCTTACAAAAAATGGTGGCTTTGGTAATAAACTGTTCTCATATCCTTTAATTTCTTCATGTTTTCCAAATATTCTGTCAGCCTCCTGTTTTGAAAACCCTGCAAGATGTATAGCTTCCAACCAAGCAGCCTTTTTGTCTGCTAACTTGACGCGTCTTTTGATTATTTTAATTTTTTTTGTTGGGATATTGAACCTTATACAAATTGCTCTTGTTAACTTTTCATCCAATTCTTCATAAGTGTTACCCAAATGAGATTTTAGAGGAGAGATCATATCCCCTATCACATATTCAGCGGAGTCGTGGAGTAAAGCAAATAATTTCGAAGGATTATCCATTTGCGGGAATTGCTTTGCAAAAATATTTTCAACTAAAAGACTGTGCTGCGCTACTGAAAAAGGGTATTCTCCGATAGTTTGACCATTCCATCTGGCTAAAAACGAAAGGCCATGCGCTATATCTTCTATTTCTATATCAAGAGGGCTTGGGTCTAATAGCTCAAGCCTTCTACCTGAAAGCATCCTTTGCCATTCCCTTTTTATTTTCATTTTGAAGTTGCAAAAATTATTATAACTCCTATTAGTTATATAGGTTTTTGTAAGGAAAATAAAATGAGTAAAGATTTTATCGTGAAAGATATCAGTTTGGCCTCATTCGGAAGAAAAGAGATAGCTATTGCTGAAACAGAAATGCCAGGATTGATGGCCATAAGAAAAGAGTTTGAAGGAAAAAAGCCACTTAAAGGGGCAAGAATTGCAGGAAGCCTCCATATGACAATTCAAACAGCTGTCTTAATAGAGACACTGGTTGATTTAGGCGCAGATGTTCGTTGGGCAAGTTGTAATATTTTTTCTACACAAGATCACGCTGCAGCAGCTATAGCGGAAAGCGGTGTTCCTGTTTTTGCTTATAAAGGTGAAACCCTCGATGAATACTGGGAATATGCTGATAAAATATTTCTTTTTAAGGAAGAAACAGCGAACCTAATCCTAGATGACGGCGGTGATGCAACTATGTATGTTCTATTAGGATCGCGGGCAGAGAGTGGAGACACGGAATTTTTGGAAAAACCATCTTCAGAGGAAGAGGAAGCGCTTTTTAAACAAATTAAAAAGAGATTACAATCAAGTAAAGGCTGGTTTACGAAACAAAAGGAGTCAATTCTTGGAGTTTCAGAGGAGACAACTACAGGTGTAAACCGGTTGTATCAGTTAGAGCGGGAAGGTAAGCTACCTTTTCCTGCAATTAACGTAAATGATAGCGTTACAAAGTCTAAATTTGATAACAAATATGGCTGTAAAGAATCGTTAGTAGATGGAATAAGAAGAGCAACAGATACTATGATGGCAGGTAAAGTTGCAGTCGTTTGTGGTTACGGTGACGTTGGAAAAGGATCAGCAGCATCATTACGAGGAGCCGGAGCCCGCGTAAAGGTTACGGAAGTAGATCCTATATGTGCACTGCAAGCCGCGATGGATGGTTTCGAAGTGGTAACATTAGAAGACACAGTCGAAACAGCAGATGTATTTATAACAGCTACAGGAAACAAAGATGTTATAAAGCTAGACCATATGAGGAATATGAAAAATATGGCTATCGTTGGAAACATTGGTCATTTTGACAACGAAATCGAAGTCGCTGCTCTCAAAAATCAAAAATGGACAAAAATAAAAGACCAGGTTGATATGGTGGAAATGGCTTCAGGTAGAAATATAATTCTATTGTCTGAAGGCAGATTGCTTAATCTTGGAAATGCAACTGGTCATCCATCTTTTGTAATGTCCGCAAGCTTTAGTAATCAAGTCCTAGCCCAAATCGAGCTGTGGAAAAATGGTAAGAATTATTCCAATAGCGTATACACGCTGCCAAAACATCTGGATGAAAAAGTTGCAAGGTTGCACTTAGAGAAAATAGGAGTGAAACTTACAAAACTAGAGAAAGATCAGGCTGATTATATTGGTGTAAATGAAGCCGGACCATTTAAAAGCGACAGCTATCGCTATTAATTAAACTTTCCGTCCCCGCTTTCCAAAGCCTAGAGAATGTTGATTGTCTATGTCAATAGGCCACCTTGGTCTTGGGGACAAGTCCATATCATCAACTTGTCCTCCTAAATACATTTGTGTTCCCGCATACGCGATCATTAAGCCGTTGTCTGTACACAGATCTAGTGGCGGTGCAGAGAATCGGACTCCGAGATTATCACATAGCTCCCTCAGTGAATTTCTTATTTCCTTATTTGCTGCAACACCACCTGCTAATGAAAAGGATAGACTTTTCACAGAAGAAACCTTGGAGAATAGTTCTATGGCTTTTTTTGTTTTCTGCTCAAAAATTAATTTCATAGATTTTTGAAACGATGCGCAAATATCTCTTTGATCACGCAAATATAGGCCAGACTGTTTTTCAACTAGATAATCTACTTGTCTTCTTACGGACGATTTAAGGCCAGAAAAGGAAAGGTCACAGTCATTTTTATTGATTAGTGGCAATGGAAATGAAAATCGATTTTTATCACCTTTTTCCGCCCACTTTTCCACTTCTGATCCTGAAAATATAGGAAGGCTCAACATTTTTGCTACTTTATCAAAAACCTCACCTGGAGCATCATCTATAGTTGTTCCAAGCCTCTTTATTTCATTCGCTCCCAAAACGGCTAAATATTGACAATGACCACCTGAAGCTAAAAGCAGTAGATAAGGATAGCTTAGATCATCTGTCATTTGAGGTGTGAGCGCATGACCAACGAGGTGATTAACACCAATCAGTGGTTTTCCTGTTGAAAAAGCCAATCCCTTCGCAAAATTTATACCTGAGATAAGACCTCCAATTAATCCTGGCCCCTTTGTCACACAAATAATATCAATATCATCAAGTTTAATGCTATTTTCTTTGAGAGCTTTTTTAAAGCATGTATCCACTCTTTCTGAGTGGGCACGCGCCGCAATTTCCGGCACGACACCGCCGTAGCCTTTATGGAGTTTTTCTTGAGATAGTGTTACAAGCCCCAGTTTTTCTGAAACCAGTATATTATCTTTACGAGTTACTTTGATAACGCCTATTGAAGTGTCATCGCAGCTACTTTCGATTCCTAGTGCTATGATAGACTTGTGCATAGTTATATATTACATTAATTGAAAAATTATTAATTAGAAAATCAGAGAATGAGTAAAGGTAGTTATCCAGAAAAATTAATTATTGGCACAAGAGGCTCTCCTTTGGCCTTAGCACAAGCCAATGAAGTAAGAAATAAATTATTATCATTAAATCAAATAGATCCTGAAAAGGTAAAAATAGAAATCATAAAAACGAGTGGCGACAAGTTTTTGAATACGTCACTATCAAAAATCGGGGGAAAAGGCTTGTTTACGAAGGAAATTCAACAAGCTCTTATCGACAAGCGAATAGACATAGCTGTTCACTCTATGAAAGATGTTGAAACGGACCTCCCAGAAAAATTGGTTATCTCAACTATCTTAAAGCGCGAAGATGTAAGAGACTCTTTCATATCGAGAAGATACTCCTCCATCGCAGATTTGCCCTTGGGGTCTGTTGTTGGAACATCATCTCTTCGAAGAAAGGCACAGTTACTAAACAAGCGAAAGGATTTAAAGGTAGTTGAGTTTAGAGGAAATGTTCAAAAAAGACTTGAAAAGTTAGACAACAACGTGGCTGTTGCAACCTTTTTAGCTACTGCAGGATTAAATAGACTTGGATTAGTTGAGCTGATTAACCCTATATCAACAGATGAAATGTTGCCTGCTGTTGCTCAGGGAGCTGTCGGAATTGAGCATTTACGCAGCGAAAAAATGGAAGAATTTTTGGCACCTCTCAATGACAGTGTATCAAAGAAAAGAGTTGAGGCTGAAAGAGCATTCTTAAGGGAGTTAGACGGATCCTGTAGAACGCCTATTGGAGGATTGGCGCAAAAAAATAATGAAGAATTTAAATTTATGGGAGAAATTATAAGTGCTAATGGCGAGGTAAAGATACATGATGTTTGGCAAGGGGACTGGGCCATGGCGGTAGAAATTGGGCGCGAGGCAGGAAGAGAGATAAAGTCAAAAGGAGGAAAAAATTTCTTCCAATAAAGAAATTCTTTTAACGCGGACTTTTAAAGACAGCTGCCGTTTTAAAGAAATGTTACAGAAAGAAAAGTTCAATGGAAGGGTTTTGATTTTTCCTCTCTTAGAAATAGAGTTCCAAAATATAAGTGTAAACCTAGAGAAAGCGGATATTTTAGTCTTTACATCCGTTTATGCTGCAGAAAAATTAAATCTAGAATTGAAAAACTCGGAAATACCTATTTTTGCTGTTGGGCAAAGATGTGATGAATTTCTTAGAGAAATAGGAGCAAAAGAGACATTTATTTTCTCAAATGTAAAGCAGTTGCTTGATAGCTTGAAAGACTACTGTAATAACAAAAGACCAACTATATTTTATTTGCGAGGTGACGAAATATCTTTTGACTTAAAGGCGGATCTTTCAAAGTACAACTTTAATTGTGAAGAGTATGTGGTTTATAAGCAGAAAAGGCCTATTCAGCAAAGAGAATTAGACAATGTCTTAGCCAGAAAACATTTGGAGGGTATAGCGCTATTCTCGGAAAAATCCGTGGACAGTTTGACAAAGGGCGCTTCAGAAAACAATCTCAATAAAATATTTTTCTGTTTTAGCAAAAAAATTGAAAATAGATTAAGATCGGTCTTAGATAAAGACATTAGATGTAAGACAATTCAAGAGCCTTTGATCTCTGAAATGGTCAAGATGATAGTTAAAGAGTATGCACGTTATTAAGACTAAAATTAAAAAGCTTAAAAGTGACAGAATCGAATACTAAGAAGAGTTTGAAAAAAAACAGTGATGGACCAAAAACATTGGGTTATCACTTTAACTATGCGCTTATGTTGGCCCTAGTTAGTTTAGCATTATCAGCATTAGCTTTAGGCTCTTTATATTTCATTTTCTTTGTTGAAATTAAAGATTTAAAATCTGAATTAAATTCTAAGTTGAACAAAAACACATTTCTCTCGGAAAGAGAGAAAATTGTTAGTTCTAGTATCGAAGAGTTACAATCAGAAAAAGAATTTTTGCTATCAAGAATTAATATGGTCAATGACTTGGTTAAAAAGAACGCGAAAGATATAGAGTCAAAAATAAGCGCTGCTATTTCTGAAAATATGAAATACAAAACCAAAGATGAGGCACAAAACCAAAGTGATATTAAAAATGAGGTATTGTTAAAAAACCAAATAGATAAGCTAGAAAATTTTCAACGAACATATAAAAGCGAATTAGATGTATTGCAGCAACGAATTTCAAAGAACCAAGAGCTTATTGAAAATAACAAAAAGAGTTTATTAGTACTAAGAAGTTCCTATCAGAATATAGAGAAAAAACAGTCCTTAGAAATGAGTCGAGAGCTTTTGGTTTTAATAGAAGAATTCACCGAGATTTCTTATCGTGCTTTGAAAAACGAAATAAACTCGCTTGAGAAACAAGACTGGACAGACTGGTTAACAAGTTACTTCAACACTATTTTTATATCTAGGTCTACTGAGCCTATTGAGGGTGATCACACAGACGCAATACTATCCAGAATTGATGATTCATTAAAAAGCGGAAAGTTAGAAAACGCAAAAATTGAGATTAGTAAATTATCATCAGAGACTAGAGCCTTTATGAAAGAGTGGATTGGAAAGCTGGATAAACTTATTGAAATGGAAGATCAGATAAATCAGTGATTTGGGTATTTATAAAGGCAGTATTTTTTTTCAGCATTGCGATAGCATTAGCCGTTGCATTTAATTTTGTAAAAGATACCGATGGGACATTAACGATTGATTTTCTTAATAGAGAATATCGGTTAAGTTTCATATCGTTTTTTGCCCTCATCTTAGCGCTCCTCTTTGTTGCTTTAATGATAAATATAGCCCTAAAGTTTTTATGGTCTTTGATCGGATTTTTGAGAGGAGATGATACAGCTCTAAAGAGGTTCTTTGAAAAAAGGTCAGAAAGAAAAGGACAAAGCATTTTAATCAGCGCATATACTGCAAGCTTTGAGGGGGATCATGAAAGAGCTTTATCAGAAATAAAGCGAAGCAAGAAATATCTCAAGTCAAAATCTTTGCCGAACATATTATCTCTTAGCTCATATGACGCCAAAGGAAACGTGGCAAAACAAGAAGAGATTTTTCAAGAATTAATTAAAGACAAAACGACACGGAGCATGGGGTTGTTTGGTCTTATAAAGATGAAACTATCTGAGGGGAATACAAGCCTAGCACTCAAACTGACAGAGCGGTTAATCAAGTTGAAACCCCGAAACCTATCATTTAATAAAACTTTTTTTAATCTCCAACTCACAGAGGGTGATTGGGATGGAGCCTTAACGAGTTATAAAAATATTAATAAGATTAAAAGAATAGATAAAGAAACGTATAGCAAAGGAGAAAGTATTCTTTTATTTCAGAAAGCTAAGGAACTTAGATCAGATGGAAAGACGCTGGATGCCTTGAAGATGTCCAGGCAGGCATTAAAAAAATACGCGGGCCTCGTTCCAAATTCGATCTTTTTGTCAGAGCTAGAGGTTCTTGAAGGACAAAAAAAGAAAGCAGAAACAGTATTGTTAAGTACATGGAAAGTTATTCCTCACCCAGATGTAGCAAAAAAATTTGCAGAGATCGAGGCCAATGAAAGCGTTGATGATCGTGTAGAACGTTTCAAAAAGATTTTAAATGTTAAGAAGAGTGATGTGGAAACAAAAACCTTAAAAGCCGAATTAAATATTCTTTCTGAAAATTTTCCTGAAGCGAGACGGGCTATAAGTGATCTAATAGAAACTGATCAAGCAAACGCTAAGGTGTATACCCTAATGGCTGCCATTGAAAAGGGAGTTGGATCATCAGATGCTGTTGTAAAAGGCTGGCTTGCAAAAGCCGTTACAGCTAAGCGATCAAAAAGGTGGATTTGCTCTAACTGTGAGAGTCAAAGCGAATGGGAACCCGTTTGTAAAAAATGCGGAGAGTTCTCAACGCTCGAATGGAGAGAAGAAAGATATGAAAACCTAGGAGGAAATGATCAAAGTGAAATACTTCCTTTGATAATTGGAGAGAATAATTACAGCCCTGATATACAAGTAGACAAAGTTGAAATAGATGGTAATAAAGTTTGAGGCATCTTTGGATGTAATTAACAAATAGGTTGTATGTTGTTTATAAAAATTTTCAGCACCACTGTCATAACTTTAATCATATCGCTAAAAGCATTATTTTCGCAGATGAGTGCTTTAAATTATGAAATAAGTAGTCTAGTTCGTCCCAACTGGGAATATGAATCTTTTTGGGCAATTCCACGAATTGGCGAAACCAAACCAATAGTGGCGATCAGCCTATTAGCTGGAAAAGATAAAGTAAATGTTCGGTGCTTAGACCTTGAATATTTAGAAATAGAGAAAACCTTCAAACCTAAAACAAAATTAGAAAGAGAGTTTCTCCACAAGATTATGTGTAAATCTATTAATAGAGCTGTAAAGAATACAAATGGTCTTGATCAATTAATTCTTAAAACCGGTATGGATGAAGTTGGTCTGCGGTTTGATTTTTTAAACGGCTGGATTGAAATTGTACAAATTCCTGAACCCCCACAACCAGATGAAGAAATGTATGAGATGGGTAGTGGGCTAGACCTTCATCAACAAAACACCTAGACACGTAAAATACTCTCGTTACCTTTAGACGGAAATCTTGGTATCAATATCGCCACTATCAATGAAATAAATGATAATACGGCAGCTAGGTAAAAAACAGCACTATTATTATGAATCCAAATATAGCCTAATAGGACTGGAAGAAATACAGCAGAAATATGGTTTATTGTAAAAGCCACAGCAGCGGTTGGAGCAAAATCCTCACTATCCGCAATTTTTTGAAAATATGTTTTCATTGCAAAAGCCAACCCAAAAAACATATGGTCTGCAATAAATAGAATAGACGCGACAATGTAAGACCAATCGAAATAATAGAGGCCGGCATAAAGAAGGAAAATAACCATAAGGCCGAAGTACTCAACAATTAACGAAAGCCTTTCACCAAACTTTTCTATGAATCGCCCAATTAACGGTGCCATAAATATATTGATTAAAAAATTTGCTAAAAGGAGAAGTGTAATTTGGTGAACATCAAAACCATATTTTTCAACCATCATAAAGCTGGCAAAAACAACGAATATTTGTCGCCTGGCTCCTGAAAAAAACTGTAAGGTATAATAGACCCAATACCTCCGCTTAAGTACGATAGCTAACCGCTGTTTTTTCCCAATTTGAAATTGTGGATAATAAAAAAAGCAAAAGACTACAATTAATAGGCACAATAAGCCTGCAAAGAAATAGATGAAAAAATAATTAAAATTAAGATTAAGCCAAAGAATAATTATAGCGATATAAACAAAAAAGGCGGAACCCGATCCAGCCGCTACAATCCATCCGATTGATGAAGGTGCTGTTTCTTTCTTAAGCCATTGCAATTGCAGTGATTGATTGACTGTCTCATAGTAATGAAAACCAATTGAACTGATTAATGTTGTAATAATTAATCCTTTAAACTCAGGGAAAAGAGCAGTAACCGCAACCGCCAACGCTAGAAGAGCTAGCGATATGTATGCAAGTCTTTGTTCGCTTATAAAAAACAAGATAAAAATAACACAGACAGCAAGAAACCCTGGTATCTCTCTTACACTTTGAAGCCAACCTATCTCGACGCCAGAAAAACCGGATACTTCTATTACAAAATTGTTAAGCAAAGCAACCCAAGTTGAAAACGCTATGGGCATTGCTATAGCGAGTAAGATAAGTAATCCGAAAGGCTCTTTTGAAAAAACTGTTTTTTTTAATATATTTAAGATATTAGGCATTAATGGAATTGGAAATGAATAACGATATTTTTATAAAAGTCAGTGAGCTATTGGAAAACGGGGCGAAAGAGAGAGATCATGATTTCCACATTATGACTTTTTGTACCATTGGAAAGGAGGGAGTGGAAGCAAGAAGTGTTGTTTTAAGAAATTTTGATAAAGATAAAAATATTATTCGTTTTCACACCGATTACAGAAGTCCAAAACTTGATGATATTAAGAAAAACCCAAACACAGTCTGCTTGGTATATAGTTATAAGCTGAAAACGCAGTTAAGGATAAAGACAATTTCTAGTATTCATTACGACGATTCAATATGGAATGATTCATGGGATAAGACAGGGCTCTCATCAAGAAAATGTTATTTAACAAAATATGATCCTTCAAGCCACATTGAAGAAAAGGATGATGGTTTGCCTCTAGAGTTAAAGGGAAAGACCCCAACATCGGAACAGAGTGAAGAAGGAAAAAAGAATTTTTGTGTTGTCGACAATAAGATAACCGAAATAGATTATCTTTATTTAAAATCATCGGGCCACGAGAGAATGGTATTAGATTTTAATAATAATAAATCTAGCTGGATTGCACCTTAGACTAGAGACCGCATATATATTTCACCATTTATCATTACGGTTTTTAAAGAGGGACATTCAACGTTGTTTTTGTCTGCAATATTAATGAGTTCTAAAAATATATGGGCGCACTCAATTTTTGACTTATTCACCATGTCTCTTCGCATAGATGAACTCCATGTAGATTTTTTGTCAGAAAGAAAGCGTCTTTGTTGCGCTAAGTCATCGTCATTTACCTTAATTTTTTCAGACTTTGCTATATTTATACACTCATCATGAAGATCAGTAATAAATGCTATTCCATGCTCAGTGGATGCAATTTCTCCTATGGTTGCATTGAATAGAGTAGTGGCACCAGCTACGGTGGTTATGAGTACCCACTTATGCCAAAGGTCTACAATGATGTCATCCGAGTACTTAATTGAGAAGTTTGCAGAACTACAAGAATCAAAAAATCTTCTTCCATCCGTTTCATCAGCTTTGCTTAAGTGACCAAAAGTTAGCGAGTGAATATCATTGAAATGGTGAATTTCACCCTCATCGTTCAATGTGGAAAAGATGTGCGCAATACCTCCAAATAAACGCGCATTTGGAAACTTATTTCTTAATTGTTCCATATGTGCATAGCCATTAAGTAATGGGATAATTATTGACCCATCCTTTACTGGAAAAGGAGATTGCAAAATCTCGTCTAAATCATAGGCCTTATTAGTGAATAATATGACATCATAGATACTGTCTACGTTATCTATAGTCACAAGGTTGGGGCTAGTGACGAAATCACCTTTTGGACTCTTAATTATTAAACCTGATTTTTCTAATTTTTTTTGTCTCTTTTCTCTTACTAAAAAAGTGACATCCATTCCCGCCTCAGCCATTCGCCCCCCAAAATAACCTCCTACGGCACCAGCACCTAAAACGAGTATTTTCATTTGATTATTAACCTTCGCATACGTTGTATTTATTTAGTATAGGATTTTTATTCCTCTAATGAACCAGAATTAACGGAAAGCTATCTATATCTTCTTTCGCCCTAAATTTAAATTAAGCACCTATTCTCGAGAATAATTAAAAAAGGGGAGTCTTTTTAATATTTTTCTTTCAAAACGGGTATTTAAATAATATGGTATGGCTCTATATTAAGGTGGCAAATAAGTCGAAGCAAGACTTTGAAAAAAAGACAATATTCAATCTCTAGAAGTCAGTTTAATCAACAAGCGTTTTTGGAATAAATAATGAATGATCTTAGTTACACAGCAAAGGTTTTTAAAACGGTGTGGGTTTCTGACGTTCACCTGGGGACCAAAGGATCAAGAGCTAAAGAGTTTTTAGAATTTCTGAAAACCATAGAATGTGAAAAAATTTTTCTGGTAGGAGATATAGTAGATGGATGGCAACTGTCTAAACGATGGTACTGGCCACAGACGCATAATGATGTTGTGCAGAAGATTTTGGAAAAAGCAAAGAGAGGTACCGAGATTATTTTTATTCCCGGCAATCATGACGAAGTGGCCAGGGACTTTATAGGTCTCACCATGGGGGGAATAAAAGTTAAGGATGACGATATACATTATACGGCTGATGGCAAAAAATTCTGGGTCGTTCATGGCGATTTATTCGATAATGTTATCCAGCACGCAAGATGGCTTGCCTATATTGGTGACTGGGCGTATGTATTCCTGTTGAAAACAAACGCTGTTTTCAATGCCATTCGACGACTCTTTAAGCTTCCCTATTGGTCGCTTTCTCAATACTTAAAATCAAAAGTGAAGCTAGCTGTTTCATTCATGTCTGCCTTTGAAAAGTCTATAGCGACGGAGACAAGGCGAAGAGGTTGTGACGGTGTAATTTGTGGTCACATTCATAAGGCTGAGATGAAAATGGTTGAAGATATAATGTACGCCAATGATGGAGACTGGGTAGAATCAATGACTGCCTTAGTTGAGAATTTTGACGGAAAACTTGAAATAATTGAATGGTCGAAAACAAAAGGTAAATTGACACCCGTTGAAGGTGTTAAGTAGAGCCGATTTGTCAAAAATAGTTATTATAACCGATGCGTGGACACCTCAAGTCAATGGGGTTGTCGTTTGTATCCAGCAAACTGTTAAACACCTTAGAAAGATGGGACACGATGTTTTTGTTATCGGACCTGACCGCTTTAAAAATATTCCCTGCCCAACCTATCCTGAGATAAGATTGGCCCTCTTCGCAAGAAAGAAGGTTTTTGCTATCCTTGATGATTTAAAACCGGACGCACTCCATGTTAATACGGAAGGTCCTCTCGGAATAGCAGCTCGATCGTACGCTCATAAAAATAAAATGCGTTATACAACCGCTTTTCAAACACGTTTTCCAGAGTACATAAAAGCGCGAACAGCAATCCCATTGTCCTGGACATACGCTTTTCTGAGATGGTTCCATAAAAACTCTGAGAGAGTGCTTGTTCCTTCCAAAACAGTTCAAGAAGATCTCATCAAATGGAATGTGGGAAAACCTGAGGTATGGTCTTTGGGAGTGGATCTCTCAACATTTCAACCCAAGAAAAGAGCCGCTAGAAAGAAAAAGGTTTATGTATGCACAAGCCGATTAGCGATAGAGAAAAATTTAGACGCGTTCTTAAGTCTAAAACTAGATGGAGAAAAATGGATGATAGGTAGTGGCCCTGAAGAAAAAAGACTCAGAGAAAAATACCCGGACGTCAAATTCTTTGGCAATAAAAGTCATGAGGAAATCGCAAAGATTTATCAAGAGTGTGATTATTTTGTCTTCCCATCAAAAACCGATACTTTTGGATTGGTATTGCTCGAAGCAATGGCATGTGGACTCCCTGTTGCTGCATATAATGTTTCCGGCCCGAAAGATGTTATCGGCAAATCGAAAGCAGGAATCCTAAGAGAAGATTTGGCTGAAGCAGCACGAGGATTAGAATCGCTTAGTGCATCGACTGCTATAAAACATGCAAAGAAGTTTTCGTGGGAAAAAGCATCAGAAAATTTTTTTTCTTATCTACATATAGGATGAGAAGTCGCTAACTATAGTTTTCATTAAGTGAATAACCTGCACTTCTTACAGTTCGTATAGGATCCTTTTTCACTTTACCCCTATTGAGCGCTCTTCGTAAACGCCCCACATGGACATCAACAGTTCTTTCCTCAACGTAGATCTGATTGCCCCAGACTTTATCTAACAATTGCTCCCTGTTAAATACTTGTCCTGGCCTCATTAGAAAAACTTCAAGTAACTTAAATTCCACAGGCCCTAATTTTATTTCCTTTTTACCTCTAAATACTCTTTTGTTATCACGGTTTAATTCAATGTCATGAAAATTTAAAGTGTCTGTAAAACTGTCTTCACTCACGCGTCTAAGAAGAGCTTTCGTTCGGGCAATTAATTCAGAGTTTGAAAAGGGCTTGGTTATATAGTCATCAGCTCCGGTGTCAAAAGCTCTCAATTTATCACTTTCTTCAGTTCGCGCTGTGAGCATTATAATGGGAATTTTCTTTAGGCTTTTACTAGCCCGTATTTGCCGTAGTATCTCAACCCCTGATAAATTTGGTAGCATCCAATCTAATATTACGAGGTCAGGCATTTCGTGTTTTATAAGATCAAGAGCCTCCTCACCATCAGAACACAACACTACATCATATTTTTCTTTAGAAAAATTGTACTTAATTATTTCTTGGAGGTCCTTATCATCTTCTATAAGTATAATTTTTTTATTCATCTCCAATTCCTCGTCAAACTGGGAGATTTACTTTTGGTCTTACGGCTACTAAATTCTCACCGGTTATTGCAAAGTGAGTCATTTCTCCAATATGAGTAGTATGGTCTCCAATGCGTTCATAATTTTTTGCTATTATCATGAGGTGGGAGCCAGAGGCCACTCGTTTTTTCTTTCTCAAATAAACCAGAAGATTTTCAAAGAGATCGGTATACATTTGATCAATTTTGTAATCGTTTTTCCATACCTTCCGGGCTAGTTTTACATCCTGATTAGTGTACGCGTTTATTGATTTAGTAAGTTGTTTTTTGACTTTTTCACCTAATTTAAATATTTGATTTCTAATGTCTGTGTGATGTTCTTCTGTTAAAAGTTGCGATCGTTTAGCGATATTCTTACAAAGATCACCTACCCTTTCAAAGGCACCAGAGATCTTTATAGCAGAAAATAAAACGCGTAAATCATCAGCAACAGGTTGCCTTAATGCAATTGCTTTAATTACAGACTCATTTATCTCTGTTTCTAGTAAGTCTATCTTTTCATCTAAGAGAATAGCGTTTTCTGCCATTTGCACATTATTATCTTTTATCGAAAGATTTGAGTTCGTTATTACTTGTTCGCATAGACCACCCATCTCAACTATTTTACCATTGATATGAATGAGGTCCTCGTTAAATGCTGATGAAATATGTAAAGTCATTCTAATTCCTAATTATCCAAATCGTCCAGTTATGTAGTCCTGTGTTTTTTCATTGTCAGGTTGAGTGAAAATTTTGTCGGTATCGTTATATTCAATTAAGTCTCCTAAATGAAAAAAAGCCGTTTTCTTTGAAACGCGTGCAGCTTGCTGCATTGAATGAGTAACTATAATAATCGTGTAAGTTTCAGAGATCTCATTCATAAGCTCTTCGATTTTAGCAGTGGCTATCGGATCAAGTGCAGAACAGGGTTCATCCATTAGAATAACTTCTGGGCTAACGGCAATGGCTCTCGCAATGCATATTCTCTGTTGCTGGCCACCGGACAACCCTGTTGCTTGATCATTCAACCTATCTTTGACTTCATCTATAAGCCCTGCTTTTTCTAAACTGTTGTGAACTATATCTTTCAATTCGTTGTCACTACTGGCTAAGCCATGAATTCTTGGGCCGTAGGCAATATTGTCAAAAATGGATTTTGGAAATGGATTGGCTTTTTGAAAAACCATACCTACGCGAGCTCTAAGTTCAACAGGATCTATGTCTGGCCCATAAATATCTTGTTCATCAAGAAGCACACTTCCTTTTATTGAACAGTTCTCTATGACATCATTCATTCTATTTAGACAACGCAAAAAAGTTGATTTTCCACACCCAGAGGGACCAATAAGTGCTGTTATCGTGTTTTTCTTAATATTTAGGCTTATATCTTTAATGGCCTTTTTATCACCATAAGAAACCTCGACATTCTTTGTTCTAAATTTAATAGCCAATTAGTTCACCATTTCTTCTCGAATTTTTTCCTCAATACAACCGCTAAGAGATTCATTGAGATCAAAAACGCCACCAAGAACAGTATAGCTAAAGAACTTCTTTCATAAAATGCTCTTTCTGCACTATCAGACCACATATATATCTGAACCGGCATTGCTGTGGCACTTGATGTAAAGGTGGTCGGGATATCAATTATAAATGCTACCATCCCAATCATTAAAAGAGGTGCTGTTTCACCCAAAGCTTGTGCCATTCCAATTATTGTACCTGTTAGAATACCAGGTGCAGCTAAAGGTAAAACATGATGCATCGCAGCTTGCATTTTTGAAGCACCCAGTCCCAGAGCGGCTTCTCTTATAGATGGTGGGATGGAACGAATAGATGCTCTAGAGGCAATAATTATCGTAGGAAGCGTCATTAATCCTAATACTAGACCACCGACGAGCGGTGCCGATCTTGGTAAACCAAATGTGGAGAGAAAAACTGATAAGCCTAGCAAGCCAAAAACTATAGATGGAACAGCAGCTAAATTATTTATATTAACTTCAATGAAATCCGTTATTCGTCCGGGCTTAGCAAAATACTCAAGATATATGGAAGCCATAACAGCCAGTGGAAGTGCAAACATTACGGTGACAAAAAGGGTTAGAGCAGAACCTACTACCGAGCCTAATATTCCAGCACTCTCTGGCTCTCTAGAATCAGCAGATGTGAAAAATGTTTTGTTGAATTTAAGTTTTGCAATATCTCTCTCCACCAAGCTATTTACCCATGCTATTTGCTTGTTATTAATTCTTCTATCTTCTTCTGGTATATCAATGCTTAATCTACCTTTTAAATACTGATCCGCGTCATCAGATAAATGAAGCCAAACCGACATAGTGTGAGAGCCACTCCCAAGAGCTTTCTTTTTGACAATTTCCTTTAGATCGTATCCAGCATTAGCTGAAATAATTGCAAATAGTTCCTTTTTTTCATCTCTCTCTTTTACCTCGGGAAAAAATTCCCTCAACGCACTTTTAACTAAGCCATCCCAGTTGAATAGGTTCATCTTGTTTTTGTTTATAGTGCCGCTGTCATCAACTAGCTTGTCCATATTTACAGAGATATCTACCTTGAAGTAGGCTTGCTGAAGAGCGCTATATCCGTTAAGCCCTATCGAAATAAGAAGGGTTGCTAGCATAATAAGAGCAAAACAAATGGAGGTAATACCATAGATCTTTAATCTGGTCTCACGTGCTCTTCTTGATTGGATACTTTTTCTAATCATATCTTTCAGCTAGCCTCCGAGATATAGAAAGAGCAAAAATATTGAGTAACAGGGTAAAGAAGAAAAGTGCCAATCCTAGGCCAAAGGCTGACAAGGTTTTAATATCATCAAATTCTGTATCTCCAGTAAGGAGAGATACAATCTGAACTGTGACAGTGGTTACTGAATCTAATGGATTAACAGTCAAACTCGCACTTAATCCTGCGGCCATTACAACGATCATTGTTTCGCCAATCGCTCGACTGACGGCTAAGAGAACAGCACCAACTAAGCCAGGAATAGCAGCGGGAAGAACTACGTTGTATATTGTTTCAGCTTTTGTGGCACCAAGCCCCATTGAACCATCCCGTAAACTCTGAGGAACAGCTCTGATAACGTCATCTGATAAAGAGGAAATAAAAGGAATAATCATTATTCCCATTACAGCACCTGCCGCTAATGCTGACTCAGACGATACATCTAATCCTAGTGAAAACCCTATTTCCCGGAAAAATGGTGCCGCTGTTAATGCAGCAAAATACCCATAAACCACAGTAGGTATTCCTGCCAAAATTTCTAATGTCGGTTTCACAAAGTCCCTTGTTCGTGGCGAAGCAAATTCCGCAAGATAAATTGCGGAAAACAATCCAATAGGAATAGCAACACACATTGCAATAAAAGAGATAAGGAGTGTGCCAACCAATACGGGGATCATACCAAACGATCCAGCTGCCGCCACTTGGTCGCTACGAATAGCTACATTTGGTGCCCAGTGCAAGCCAAATAGAAAGTCAAAAAAATTGTAGAGACTGAAAAACCTCAGCGCCTCAAACAAAAGGCTAAGAATTATTGCTCCAGTCGTAAAAATAGCAATAACTGCTGAAACAAAGAAAATATTTATTATAAATTTTTCAACGTTTTCTCTTGCATTAGCGCGAGGGCTTTGAAGCGAGCTTACAAACATACCCACAAGGGCAGCACACAAAATAACCACTAGTCCCCGATAAAAATATAGTTGGTCTAAAGCCGCTTTATAATCACTGGCAAGTGAAAGAATTTTTTCATCATCGGTCGCTATTTTCCCGTTAGAAACGTTTATAACTTTCGCTAAAATTAGGCTTACAAAGGATTGATTTAATTTTGGGTTTAACTCCTGAATTTTATTATAAAAGAGTTGATCAATATAGTTGGGCCCCCCTATGGTTAGGAAAAGAAGAATAATCGCTGAAGGAATAAAAGCCCACAAAAAGGACTGCTGCCCATAATGTGACGGCAACGCTTTTGATCTTTGTCCAACAAAGGCTGCCTTTTTTAAAATATTATTTTTGGAATAAAAATAAAAGAAAAGCGAAACTCCAATAAGCATAAAAAATACGAAGCTTAGAGGGATGTTTTGCAATATTCGAATCCTGAAAAATTTAGGTCTATAAAGCCGATATGCTAATCGGCTTTATAGATTTAGTAAATGGATTTTAGCTTAAGGCTTTGGTATTAGACCGGCATCCTCCAATGGGCTTTCGCTTACGGCCAAGCTCATGAAATAGTCTGCAAACTCTTGTAGGCCGGGAATAACCCCAACATGCTCTTGTTTTACATAGAAAAAGAGAGGGCGTGAGACTTTATAAGAGCTATCAGCAATTGTTGTCATAGAAGGAGACACACCACCTATCTTCGAGCCTTGCACCTTATCTTTATTTTGGTCAAGAAACGAAAATCCGAATATACCAAACCGATCCTTATTAGCCGATAATTTTTCGATAATTAAATTGTCATTCTCTCCAGCTTCTGTAACTGCACCATCTTCCCTTAAAGCGGAACATGCTGCTTTATAATCTTTCTTACTCAAATTATATATTTTCTTACAAGTGTCATGCATTACCAACTCAACAAAAGCGTCCCTTGTTCCAGAGGAGGGAGGAGGAGCCAAAACATCAATTTTCACATTTGGCAACGAAGGGTTGATGTCATTCCATGTCTTGAAATTATTATCTACCATCTTGCCCTCGGACATTACTTTGGCAGAGACCGCTTTAAATATATCCTCTTTTGTAAGGGAATATTGAGGAGACTTATTACTATTTGAAAATGTAATGCCATCATAGCCTATCATATATTCTATGGGCGTTATTCCATTGGCAGCACAGTTTTCTTTCTCGCTCGATTTCATTGCCCGGCTAGCATTTGTTACATCTGGATACTCGAGGCCAATTCCCGAACAGAATAATTTTGCACCTCCACCGGTGCCAGTAGATTCAATTACGGGGGCTTTAAAGTCAGTGTTTTTAGCAAATCTCTCAGCAACTATGGTTGAAAAAGGAAATACCGTTGACGAACCTACTATTGATATTTGATCTCCTTCTCTAGCCATTGATTGGCTAATCGTTACAGCAGTTGCCAGAATAGCGCATGCAAGTGTTTTAATTATTTTTTCCATTTTTATGCTCCAATAATTTTATAAAAGCTTCCTAAGCTGAGAGAAAGATGCCATTGAAATCGCAATGTATTATGTCAGAAATGTAAAAAATTTATGAATCGATAAGGGTCTGAAAAAGCACGTTTTTATTTCCCTATGGTTTTTAAAAGCTATCTCAATTTCATGAGGTGTTTTTCATTTTAGGCAGCCATGCTATGAATTTGGAGCCCTTACCAAGTTTTGAGTCAATTTGAAGCTTTCCTCTATGTCTTATCAATATATGTTTAACTATGGATAAACCTAGACCAGTACCCTCTTTTTCAATTTCAGCACTTGAATTAGCTCTGTAGAACCTCTCTGTTAGTCGAGACAAATGTTCAGGTGCGATTCCATGGCCGTTATCTTCCACAACCACTCCAAACATATCTTTGTTTTTTTCTTTGGAAATATAAATGTTAACTTTACTTTTCTTCCCAGAGTATTTTATCGCATTTTCAATAAGATTTGAAAAAAGTTGCCGTAATTGACTAGGATCGCCTATCACAGAAGAAAAGTTTTTAGGTATTTTAAATGACAATGAGACATTATTATCTACAGAGAGCGGTTTCAGGGAATTAACCAGTTCTTCAATTATTTCTTTTACAGAGCATGTCGAAGAAATAGGTTTTAATTCATCGATCTCTAATCTTGATAAGGACATTAAATCACTGATAAGCCTCTCCATCTTTCCTGCCTGCTTATTCATTAGGTCCAAAAAAACCTTCTGCATTTTAACATCTTTCTTAGCGTGTCCTTGAAGTGTTTCGATATAGCCCATTATTGATGTAAGTGGTGTTCGAAGTTCATGACTAGCATTGGCAACAAAATCAGTCCGTATTTTCTCACTTCGTATATGAGTTGACTCGTCGGTAAATTGAATGAAAATATCATTAAAGCTGTTAGGTATCTTACTGGAAGAAATAAAAAATATATGCGCTTTAAGTTGTCGAAATTGCGGGGTTTCGATTTCAAACGAAAGTATTTTTTCCTTGTCTTTATGTATAGCATTTTCAACAGCGCTTAAAAAAACAGGAGACCTAAAAACGTTGGAAATGTGCGAACCAATTTGAGAGTCCGGTACAATGCTTTTCGCTTCAGCGTTTATAAAAGTTAATCTACCATTGCGATCAATTAAGATATAAGGAGAAGGGAGAATATTCAAAAGCCCCTTAACTACTTGATAGGTAATTTTCGTGTTATAGGTTTCTTGTATTTCCTGTTTTATAGCATCTTGTCTTGGTTCCGCAACTTGATGCCGCTTCAATACTCTGGTTGAATTTCGGTACATGTAAAAAATAAGGCAACTCATCACCACGGTAACAGGAAAAGACCACAATGGATAATCTAACACAGCGAACATTCCAACAAGGAAAGTCAATATGCAGGAAAATAGAATAAAAGCCGCAGGATTTTCTTTCATTTAAACTCGATCCATTAAAGTCACATGCCTCTATTATGTATTCTTTTTAAGAAAATTCCAGTTCTTGCCTTTCCTTGCTCAGGGACTTTATGAAGAAACTTGAAGCTATTAGAAATAGCGTTGTAATGAAAAGACATAAGAACAGACCGCCCAACTGAAAGGTTATTCCTGACAATAGTGTCCCGATAAATCTTCCCAGGGCATTTGCGGAATAATAGAAACCAACATTTTCAGACGCATTTTCTTTCTTTGTAAGTTTTAGAATTAGGTATGAATGAATGCTTGAATTGATGGCAAAGAAAACACCGAAAATAAATAAAAATGTAACAACTATAACTATGTCAATTAGTGCAACTGATTTATCAAATGTAAGAGAGATAATGCTTAAAACTAGTGTTGGAAAAATTAGTACTATTGACCATTTAAAGGCAATTTTTTCAATTGGTTTTATTGCATTCTGGCGAATAAAGCGTGGGACTCGTGATTGCATAAAACCGTAGAAAACCACCCAAGTCGCTAAAAAACCACCTACCAAAAAAAATCGTGCGTCGCTGCTAACGTCACCAAAGTAATTTGTAGAAAAAGCCTCTAATAAAAAAATTGGTACACCAATTACAAACCAAATATCTCTTGCACCAAACAAGAATACCCGGGAAACAGACAGCTTATTGATTTGCAGGTTGGCTGATAAAGCGGCAACTTTTCCACTCTTGTTGGACTTGTTGCTAAGAACATCTGATATCAATATTGATTTGAGAAACATGCAAAGAAAGAAAAATAAAAGTGCTGAAAGGATAAAGAGACAAGTTGAGAAGGAAAGAAACGATATTAAAGTAGCACCAAGAAAAAAACCTAGTCCTTTTACCGAGTTTTTAGATCCAGTTAACCAACTTATATTTGTGAATAGACTCCCTCCTTTTTCGCTATTACTAAGAAATTTTGTAGCTGTCTTACTCCCAATTTTCGTTAAATCTTTAGCAATACCGCAAATACCTTGGAAAATGATCAATAGTATAATCGTTGATACAGCTTCCACTTGGGTTGGTATAAGACCGAGAGCGAGCAGGCTAATTATTTGAAGACATACTCCTGTGATTAAAAGGGTTGATAATCCAAACCTCTTCCCCAATCTCCCAGCGGTGAAGTTTGTTAAAATTCCCATAAATTCATACAGAAGAAAAATATATGCCAATGTGAACGGAGAATAGCCCTGTTGGTGCAAATGCAATAGTATTAGCATTCGAAGGGCACCATCGGTCAACATTAATGCCCAATAAATAATAGTTACACTAAAAAAAGGATTAAACGTAAACAAAGTGAAGCCTATTTATTCATTATATGAGATATCAGATCGACCATTCTACATGCATATCCCCACTCGTTGTCATACCAAGCGTATACCTTTAATTGAGTTCTATTTACGACCATAGTGGAAAGACCGTCGATTATTGCAGAGTGTGAATTGTTTACATAATCTGAAGACACCAGAGGCCTTTCTTCAAATGAAAGAATATTTTTTAAGTAAGACGTCGATGCTTCTATGAAAAGTTTATTGATCTCTTCGACGCTTACCGGCTTTTTCATTTCAAAAACGCAATCTGTCAACGATGCATTGAGAAGAGGGACCCTTACGGCGTGCCCATTCAATCTACCTTTTAGCTCAGGATATATCAGAGAAATTGCTTTTGCTGAGCCTGTAGTGGTAGGTATAAGAGAGTTTATACCTGATCTAGACCTTCTCAGATTAGCTTTAGGTGAATCAACGAGATTTTGACTATTAGTAATATTATGAATTGTAGTTATAGAACCGTGCTCTATACCTATTTGTTCTTCGAGTACTTTCACAATTGGGGCTAAGCAATTAGTTGTGCAGCTAGCTGATGTAAATATCTGGAAATTTTTAGTATCGACGTCATTCTGGTTAACACCATACACAATGTTCTGAACGCTTTTTGACTCTATAGGTGCGGATACTAGAATGTATTTAGCATATTTATTGATATATGGATTCAGCAAATTTAAAGAGTTATGCTTCCCGGTACAGTCTATTACCAAAACGTTTTTTTCGCCTTTAAAATCAATATCGTCAATAGAAGAGAAATTAGACACACTTATTTTATGATTTTTATAATATAAAAAGTTATTTTTATAAGTTAGAAAGTCACCCCAGGAACCGTGGACGCTATCGTATTTTAAAAAATATTCTTGATCTTCTGGAGACCCCTCTTTTTCATTTACCAATAGAATATTTTTATAAAGACCTTTGTCGCAAAGCCTTCTAAAAACTAGTTTGCCTATTCGTCCGAGACCGTTAATAATTATTTTCATAGCTTCTCCAATTCCTCAAAAATTATCAAAAATTTGTGACAGAAATATGTAAATAACTTAAAAAAATGTGTTTTACCTTTTATAATCAGAAATGTAGGACAAATTACGATGGAAAATCTTTTAAAATTTTATATTGACGGTAAATGGGCAGACCCAATATCTGGTGATTATATGTCTGTATTAAATCCATCCAACCTAGAAGAATTAGGTAAAGTTGCGTTAGGAAATGAGAAAGATGTCAATGTAGCCGTAGAGGCAGC
>ENA-OSEY01000436-OSEY01000436.1-marine-metagenome-genome-assembly--contig:-NODE-436-length-31134-cov-2.641498_pt1 | contig 31134 bp, 21 predicted proteins | sample MGYA00248465_ERZ534230 | MGnify/ENA primary metagenome ERZ534230 (study PRJEB26409, sample SAMN06344110) | marine metagenome | isolation source: Sea water from surface | place: Atlantic Ocean:Southern... | reverse complement strand
AAATACTTATTCGAATTATAAAATACACATTTATATAGATTTTTTTTATAAAGTGAATTTAAAACTGTTATAATGTTAATTAATGACCGTTTATTAATATAATGTTTTCTATTTGGATTAAGATGGACGAATAAAACAAATGTTCCAGATACTTTATTAATATTTGATATATTCAATGCTTTTGTAATATTATCAATTATATGTGTTAATAATTTATCATAATCAACAAATTTTGTATCTAATTGATTATCATCAAAAACTACGATACCACGTTGTTCATAATATTGTTTATCAACATATATACCCTTTTCTAAGATTGAAGAAAATTCTTTTTCCATTTAATATTTACAAATAAAAAATATTAAAAAAATAAACTATTTAGTTTGGATGTATATACATAGTATCAAGACTACGTTCAATAGTAGTTACTTTAAATGTAAGTGAAACATTAGATTCAAGTTCATCTGTATTTTGTTTAGAACCAATCTGGCATTTTAATGTTTCACGCGTTTCATCTTTATCTTTACGTTTACGTTTACCTTTGCGATTAATAAAAGCAGCCATACATTCCGCATGACAGTAATCAATGGATGTTCCAAAATCAAATAATTTACCATTTGGTTTTTTGAAATGTATAGTTAATCTATTCAATGATATACCACCCTCATGGTCACAAGAATTGCCTGAAATGGAGAAATATACAGGAAATTGGTGGGAAAGCTTAGGCGATACTTTATTTACTTCCTACTTTAATACTTTTATGAAAAACAATACGAATTTGCTTTCCACTTATCAGCAATTGGAAATAGCAAAAAATAGTGCACAAATTAGAAGCGCTGGAATATTTCCTGCCCTTGCATTGAATAATTCATCCAATGCAAGGAAGCAGAATTTTTCAGGTTTTGGCTTTGACCCCTCTCTACTTGGAATTGGTTCAGGGGATTCCACTAATTCTTCCGACTCTGGCGTTCTCAGCTTTTCTTCCAATATCTTCAATCTAAACTTGGGATTTCAGTGGGAATTGGATATATGGGGGAAATTATTAAATGCCCGCAAAAGCGCTTGGAAAGACTTTGAAGCATCCAGCAATGAGCTTGCATATGCCCAATTCTCAATGATGACCAGATTTGCCTCAAGCTACTTTCAAGCAGTCCAGCTTAACATTCAAAAAGAATTATCACTTGAAAAGTTAAAAACCTTTGAAGAGTTGCAAAGAATTGTCTTAGAGAGATATCAAAAAGGCATCGCATCAAGTTTAGATGTAAACCTCGCAGAGTCTTCTCTCGCTTTTCAAAAGGTTGCAGTTGAGAATGCTAAAATACAGAGCAAGGCAGGTATCCAGTTTATTGAAATATCACTGGGAAAATATCCATTTGGTTCCTTAAAACTCACCGAATCATTGCCAAAAGATTTTGCTCATGTACCATCTGGATTACCTTCTAATCTTTTGCTCAGAAGGCCAGATCTAAAAGCTGCAATTTTAAAAGTTGAATCCTCCAACTACAGAGTCAGTGAAGCCAAAAGAGGGTTATTCCCCTCCATTGCACTTACAGGTTCTGCAGGTACCTCTACTTCCGATCTAAAAAATCTACTCGATGGAGATTTTTCTGTTTTTAATATTGGAGCAAATATTCTTCTTCCAGTATTTCAAGGAGGTCGGCTTAGAGCGAATGTTAGAAACTCAGAAAATCAACTTACTTTATCAGAGCTTGATGCGATAAACAAAATTTTAATAACTTTTCAAGAAGTTGAGCAATCAATTGAAAATTCAATTTCTTTGAAGAAGCAGTTATCATCTATACAGGATGCTGTTAATAGTTCAGAATCAGCATATAATTTAGCAGTAAATAGATATGAAACTGGTTTGACAAATTTAATTACGGTTCTTGACAGTCAACAAAGATGGTTTGACGCGAGACAACAAAAAAATATAATTGAATATCAATTATTGAATTCAAAGATAAATTTATTTTTAGCACTTGGGGGAGTTTTTAATGATGAATCAAAAAAAGAGAATTAGATGAAGAAAATTTTATTACCTGCTTCGATTTTCATAGGGGGTTTAGTTTTAACAGCCCTACTAATAATCAGTAAGCCGGATCCAAAACCAACCGATATTCCTTTGCAAATACCAAACGTTGAAACTGTGCCAGCGATCATTCAAACCACAAAGGTTCAAATCTCATCACAGGGAAGCGTTATTCCAAAAACAGAGATACAGCTTTCCTCTGAAGTTTCTGGCAGAATTGAATGGGTGTCTACAAAACTAGATAATGGCTCTAAATTCAAAAAAGGAGATATACTTTTACGAATTGATAAAAGAGACTATGAGCTAAATCTTACCAATGCTGAATCGAACCTATATCAAGCAAAAGTAAATTTAGAACGTGAAATAGCTGAATCCCAAATTGCAAAAGATGAGTGGAGTAGAACTAGAGAAGGAACACCAAGCGACCTAGCCTTAAGAAAGCCTCAATTGGCACAAGCTCAAGCACTTTTGAAAGCGGCGGAAGCAAACTTCGAGATTGCTCAGCGAAACTTATCTAGGACAAGCTTAAAAGCACCTTTCGACGGTAGAATTAAAAATAAGTTTGTTGATGTTGGAGCGGTGATATCGCCTGGAGTTCCACTAGCTCAAATATATTCAACTGATAAAATTGAAATATACTTGCCTATAGCTGAACAAGATCTTGAGTTTTTAGATATTAATCTTGATGGCAATCCGATTCCAAACGAAAAAAGGCCCAACTTAGTCTTATATAATGACTACGGGGGTAAAAAGTTTTACTGGGAGGGGCAAATTGTAAGATCAACAGCTGAGATCGATCCTCAAACTCGTATGATTTCTTTGATTGGGGAAATAAACAACCCATTTGAAGGCTCATATTCTGATAATCCTCTAAAGATTGGAATGTTTCTAAATGCGATAATAGATGGTAAAAAATTTAATGACATTGTTCGAGTCCCGAGATATGCAGTTCGAGATGATAAAATATGGGTAGTTAACCAGGAAGGAATTCTAACCTCCAAGAAAGTGACTGTTCTCAGATATGAACAGGGACAAGCTTTGATAATCTCTGGTTTAGATAATGGAGATGAAATCCTATTAACAAAATTGAGCGCACCAGTTGATGGAATGCGCTTAAACGTTTACTAGAAAATATTATGGAAAGAATTATTCGCTGGTTCGTCAATAACACAGTTGCTGCTAATATGCTGATGTTATTTATTATGGTTGCAGGTGTTATGACTTTGCCTAGAATGAAGATGGAGGTCTTCCCCGATATCAATTTAGATATTGTTTCCATAAGTGTGATATACCCAGGTGCGTCTCCAGAAAGCGTAGAAGAATCAATTTGCTTGAAATTAGAAGAAAAGCTAACTGGATTGAAAGGTGTTAAAAGAATATCTTCAACCGCTAGTGAAAATGTAGGAACAACGCTTGTTGAGATACTGCCAGGCGAAGACATTAATGAAATTAAAGACAATGTACAAACTAAGATTGATGCAATTGACTCCTTCCCCACAGATGCCGAAAAACCAGTTGTTCAAACTATAAGCCTATCTACCGAAGTTGTAACGGTTGCAGTTTATGGAAATGTTGAAGAAGAAAGCTTAAATTTTTTTGCTGATGAGGTAAAAAGTGAAATTGATGCTTTAGATGAAGTAAGTTTGACTTCAATATCAGGAAAAAAAGATAGAGAGATTTCAATCGAGATCTCTAAAAATAATCTTCAAAAATACCGATTAACAATGGACCAAATAGCTTCAGCTATTCGTGCTAATTCCATGGATATGCCTGGCGGAGGAATTGATACAGATATAGGTGAAATTCTTATTCGCTCAAAAGGCCAGGCTTACAATCAAGAAGAATTTGAAAGTATCCCAATTGTATCGCGAATAGATGGAAGCAATCTTCTGCTTGGAGATATTGCTACTATTAAAGATGGGTTTGCTGATGTTGAAGTTTACACCAAATTCAATGACCAGCCAGCAATGTACATTTCTGTTTTTAGAATTGGCGATCAAAACTCTTTGAATGTTTCTGCAGCAGTCAAAGACTATGTTAAACAAAAGTCTTTGGAATTACCAGATGGTATAAATCTTACATTGTGGAATGACGAAGCAGAGCTACTTCAAGCGAGAATTGACCTATTGACGGAAAATGGTCTATTAGGTCTCGCTTTAGTTATTATTGTTCTTGCTCTTTTCCTCAAGACAAATCTTGCAGGTTGGGTTTCTTTGGGAATTCCAATCTCTTTTCTTGGCGGTTTTATGTTAATGCCTATAGTGGATGTATCTATAAATATGCTTTCTCTTTTTACTTTTATCTTAGTACTAGGAATTGTTGTTGATGATGCCATTGTAGTTGGAGAAAACATATATTTATGGAGAGAAAGAGGTTTAGAGCCAAAAGAAGCAGCAATTAAAGGAGCTTATCAAGTTTCTACGCCAGTAATCTTTGCTGTTTTAACAACCATGGTAACTTTTTCTCCCATGTTGTCTGTTGCAGGTAATGTTGGTCAAATATGGAGAATCATTCCACTTATAACTATTGTCGTTCTCATTTTCTCACTTATTGAATCTTTAACAATCTTACCTGCACATCTTGGGCATTTGAAAGATCATGATAACAAAAATAAAAAAACGAAAAATATAATAATTGTGAAATGGGAGAAACTGCAAAATTTCTTAAGGCGTGGAATTCAAAATTTTGTTGAAAAAAAATATAAACCTTTTTTGAAGTGGACGATAGATAATAGGCTCACAACTACAGCATCTTCAGTTGCGATTCTCTTTTTAACCGTAGGGATTATAGCTGGTGGTTGGATGAAATTTGTTTTTTTCCCAAGCGTTGATTCTGATCTTTTGATCGCAAATATAGTATATCCAAACGGTTCACCTGTTGAACTCAGTCAATCTGGACTAAAAGTTTTAGAAGAATCTTTAGAGAAGCTTGAGGAAGAGTACAAATCAATATATCCAGATCATGACATGTTTCTAAATATTTCTGCTACTGCAGGTGGTCAACCAGTTAGAAACAAGACTCAACAAGGTCCAGGTACGCTTAGCTCAGGACAATCTGGATCACATCTTGCAGAACTTGCTATCGAACTTTCACCAGGTGAAACTCGTCCTATAACTGCCACTGATATTGCTAAAAGATTTAGGGAAATCACACCGGCAATTATTGGAGCAAAAGAAGTTAATTTTAGCAGTGAACTTTTCTCAGCAGGTGAAGCTGTCAATGTTCAACTCTCCAGTAATAATCTTAATGAACTCAGAGGTGCAAGTGTATTTCTAAAGGAAAAGTTAGCTTCTTATACAGGTGTTATAGATATAAAGGATTCTTTCAGTATAGGTAAAGAAGAAATTCAATTGTCTTTATTACCAAGCGCCAAAAACTATGGTATCACTATGGCATTTTTGGCATCACAAGTAAGACAAGCATTTTACGGTCTAGAAGTTCAAACTTTGTCTCGCGGCAAGGATGAAGTAAAAGTATTCATAAGATATCCGTCTGAAGAAAGAAAAACTGTTAAGAGTCTTGAAAATTTACTCGTAAGGACACCGCAGGGAAATGAAATACCAATTAGACAAATTGCAAACCTTGATTTTACTCAGGGTTATTCTAGCATATCTAGAATTGATAGAAAAAGAGCAATAAATGTTACTGCAGATGTTGATATCTCAAAAACCACATCCAATGAAGTTGTTGCATCGATCACACAATTTGATTTACCAAGTTTGCAATCCATTTTCCCTCAAGTTAAATACTCGTTAGAGGGTGAACAACAAGAGCAAACGGAAAGCTTAGGGTCTATCTTCAGGAATTTCTTTTTTGCAATGATCGTAGTTTATACTCTTTTAGCAATTCCATTTCGTTCTTATTTACAGCCTTTTGTCATCATGTCTGCTATTCCATTTGGTTTGACGGGTGCAGTGATAGGGCACATCGTCATGGGCTTAAATTTGACTGTCTTATCGTTGATAGGAATTGTGGCACTAGCAGGTGTGGTGGTTAATGATTCTTTGGTATTGGTTGATTTTATAAACCGTTATAGAGATGAAGGCCATTCAACGCTTGAAGCGGTGATGGAAGCGGGCCCGCGAAGATTTAGACCTATCTTGTTAACATCTTTGACAACATTTTTTGGCCTTTTTCCACTTCTATTGGAAAAGAGCTTTCAAGCGCAGTGGCTAATTCCTATGGCAACATCCCTTGCATTTGGCGTTCTTTTTGCAACAGTGATAACGTTAGTGATGGTGCCTTCTTTTTATTTAATAATTGAAGACGTCAGAATTTGGTTTAAAAAAGCTTAATCTGTTTAGTTTTTTGGGATTGGTGACAATACAACTATCCTGCCCGGATCTTCAAGCGCTACATAAATTTTGCCCGATGGTCCAACTTCAACATCTCGAACTCTGTTTCCAGGTTTGTAAACGCTTTCTCTGTCAACATATTTACCGTTTTTAACGATTACTCTTTCTAAATATTCATCTTTTAAAGATGTTACTAGAATGTTGTCCTGCCATGGTTCAAATAATTTATTTTCATAAACCTTCATACCGCATACGGCTATGCTTGGGGTCCAATGCCAAATAGGTTGTTCCATACCTTCCATTTCAGTATAATTGCTTATTTTAGTCCCACTATAGTTTCTTCCATAAGTAATTGTTGGCCATCCGTAATTAACCCCCTTGCGAATGATGTTTAACTCATCACCTCCCATGGGGCCATGCTCCAACTCCCAAATAGTTCCATCTTTAGCTATAGCAAGTCCTTGAGGATTTCTGTTGCCGTAACACCATATAGAACTCTTATTTCCATTGTCATCGTTAAAAGGATTATCGTTTGGTATCGTACCATCATGAAACGTTCTGTGAATTTTACCATTCGGGGTGTTTATGTCCTGAGCCTCTTTTCTTTCATAGCTATCCCCAATAGAAAAATACATGTATTCACTGTCAAAGATTATTCGACTTCCAAAATGAATAGCTCTTTTGGTGTAATGTTTTTCATCAGCTTTATAGATAACCTGAAAATTTTTCAAGCTATTATTAGCAAGCTTAGCTCTGGCTACGCGAGTAAATGATTTCTTTCCTATTAAGTGACTATAGGAAATGTAGATTAGTCTGTTTTGAGAAAAATTAGGATCTATTTCTACATCCATCAAACCACCTTGCCTTTTAAAATAAACCTCTGGAACTCCAGAGATTTCAGATTTACTTTTACCATCTTTGCTAACTAAATAAAGCTTTCCAGAAAGATCAGCTACAAGCATTTGACGGTTTGGTAGAAAGGCCATTCCCCATGGTATTACGTAACCATCCGAGAAAAGCTCAACAGCATAAGTTAGCTCTTTTGTTTTAACGGTATCAGTATCAAAATCATATGATTTTAATGGAGACAATATTGACAGGATAATTATAAACTTTATTAAAATAATCATAACAAAAAATAATGAATTTATTTTATCATTAAAAATAATTTAATTTAATATAATATCAATCATAAGCAACTCCTCTAAACTATTAATAGGAAAAAAAATGATCAAACATATCGCAATCATATTTATTTATATTTGTATAAATTCACTTTTAGTTGGTCAAAGGACCATAATTCATGCTGGTTCTTTAATTGATGGAAAGTCAAAAAAAGTTGTAAAACAACATTCTATTATTATAGAAAAAGGTATTATCACTTCTGTTGTAAAAGGTTATGCTAAATCTAAAAAAGATGATACTGTAATTAACTTAAAAGATAAAACTGTTTTACCTGGTTGGATTGATATGCATGTCCATCTTAGCGGAGAATCCAATCCTCAAGCATACGGTGAAGATTTTTATATGAATCCCGAAGATGTTGCTTATCGCGCAATTCCTTGGATTGAAAAAACTCTCATGGCAGGTTTTACCACTGTCAGAGACCTCGGAGGAGAGGTAATTCTTTCAGCTCGAGATGCGATCAACAAAGGGTATATAAATGGACCTAGAATTTTTGCTGCTGGAGTTTCAATTGGAACTACTGGCGGCCATGCTGATCAAACAAGTGGTTTAAACAGGGCTCTTCGTGGAGATCCCGGACCTTATGAAGGAGTTATAAATGGTGCTGATGATGGCCGAAAAGCAGTTAGACAAAGATATAAAGATGGTTCAGATCTAATAAAAATTACAGCAACTGGAGGAGTTTTAAGTGTTGCTAAAAATGGATTAAATCCTCAATTCACTGAAGATGAAATCAAAGCTATTGTTGAAACTGCAAAAGATTATGATATGTTTGTAGCAGCGCATGCTCACGGGATCGAAGGTATGCAACGAGCTATTAGAGGTGGTGTAAGAACTATAGATCATGGGACTCTAATGGATAAAGAAACTGCACAACTTATGAAAAAATATGGAACCTATTATGTTCCAACTGTAAGTGCTGGAGAATTTGTTTATGAGAAAGCTCAAAAGCCTGGATACTTTCCAGAAATCATAAGACCTAAAGCATTAGAGATTGGGCCATTAATCAAGAAAACGCTTGGAATGGCGTACAAAGAAGGAGTGAAAATAGCTTTTGGTACTGATACTGGGGTCTCTCCTCATGGAGACAATGCTAATGAATTTAAATATATGGTTGAAGCCGGCATGTCACCCATAGATGCACTTATTTCAGCTAATTCGATTGCAGCTGATGCGCTTGGCGTTAACGATATTGGTCAGATAAAAAAAGGCATGAAAGCAGATATCATTTCAATACCGGGTGATCCAACAAAGGATATTTCATTAGTAATGAAAGTTGATTTCGTAATGAAGGATGGTATTGTTTACAAAAAAAATTAATCATACTTGATTAATTCAATGCCTTTTTAGGTCTCTTTTTTGATACTACTAAGTAGCCTCCAGCAATAATCATCGCAGATCCAACAATAGCTATAAAAGGAAGACTCTCACCTAGAAATAACCATCCCACAAATGATGCTACAATTGGGGGATAAAATGCGGTATAGCTGATTTGTGTAACAGGTAAATAATTGAAAAGCCATATATATATTCCCCATGTAAGCACCGTGCCAGGAACCGTCAAAAAGAACACTGCACCCACATTATTAAAATCTAGAGGTATGGTTTGACCTCGTTCATAGAAAAAATAAAATACAGAAAAAACCAATCCTGCAAAGCTCATTCCAAATCCGTTCAAATGGTAGGAATCAACTTTCTCATTTTGCATTTTTAAATAAACATTTGGCCATGCTGCTAAAAACACTGATAAAAGTATTGCTAACAACCCTAATGTAACTTCACCTTCACCCAGATTTTCACCTTGTGTTAATAACAATATTGCTCCAAATAAACCAATCAGCATACCCAGCGCTTTTCTTAGGTTCAAACGATCATCTGGAATGCAAAAGTGAGCCATTCCCGCAACAAAAAGGGGTAATAAACTCCATAGAATTGCTCCTAAATTTGAAAATACATATTTAGCACCCCAATATGTCAAAAAATAACATAATGAAAAATTTATCAACCCATACTGTAAATAAATAATGAGCATTTTTCTGGATACAAGAATTTTCTTTTTTCTTATTAAATGAATGCTCAAGAAAATTATGCCTGCAGATAAAAAACGTATGGATAAGCCCGCAAACAAGGGCATTTCTACTAAGCTATACTTTAGAAAAAACCAGGTTAAGCCCCATATTAGACACATAAGGCCATAAAGCGAATAAACTTTATATTTTATCAATTATACTAAAAAAATGATTGATTTGTTGTGTTTAATTTAATGCCTTAAAGGGCATTTCTTACAAGCTTTGCGCTTGTTTTTTTTAAATATTTTTCCACAACACTTCTTTTTGAGTTTCAATTGAAAACCCTACTAATTTTGATAGAGTTAATTTAATGTTATTGAGAATCATTATCAATAAAAAAAAATTAAGTTTATTTTTTAAAATTTGGTTTGAATTGATTGAAATATTCGAATGAAAATGCATATTCAATAAGTTTCTTATCATCCCATCTAGTACCTATAAATGAGAGTCCAACCGGGAGTGAATCACTATAATCAAGTGGAATTGTAATATGCGGATAACCAGCCATAGCGGCATATGCGCCCGAACCGCCCCATGAGGGTTCCTTCTTTCTAGCTTCCCTATCCCCTCCATTATGATTTATTTCCCATGCTGGGCCCCTTGTGACACTAACCAAAACATCAACTTTATTACTTTTAAGTAAATTGTCAATCATTTCTTTTGATGAGAGGACTTCTTTTAGTGCGTTTTTATAATCATCTGATCTATCTGCGATTTCATAGCTATCTATAAATCTACTTTGATCAAAAAACTTTAACACTTGATCTGCATTTTCTATATTAAAATTAATTAGATCATTCAGTGTTTTTAGTGATGTATTAGCCGTGCTTAAATATTTTTCAATACCTATTTTAAACTCATAAAGAAGCACCATTCTTTCTGATGCGCCTGGATATTTTCTGTTGTCTTCAACTTCAATGACTTGAGCACCACACTTTTTCAAAATTTCTTTTGCTTTTTCGTATAAAATTTTGCCCTTTTCATTGTTCTTAGCTACATCTAAAAGCGCTACTCTAACGCCCGTTAAGGCAGTACTGTCGAGGTCTCTGGTAAATCCAAAATCAAAATCTTCCGGAATATCATTAGTGGCAGGGTCATTGGGATCATATCCGGAGATAACCTCCAATACTTTAGCTGCGTTATAAACGTTATTTGCAATTGGACCTGCCGTATCCTGAGTGTCAGAGATAGGAATTATTCCTGATCTACTTACCAGTCCAACGGTTGGCTTGATTCCAACTACACCATTAATGGATGCTGGGCAACTGATTGAACCATTTGTTTCTGTGCCTATAGCCATTTTGACCATCCCTGAAGCAACGGCAACAGCGGAGCCAGAGCTAGAACCACAAGGATTTCTATTTGTGCCAAAAGGATTCGTTGTTTGACCACCCATAGATGACCATCCACTAGTTGATGAGGTTGATCTGAAGTTTGCCCACTCAGAAAGGTTTGCTTTACCAGATACGAAAAAATCATTATCTAGTAATTTTTGAACTAAGAAAGCGTTGTTTTCTGGATAATTATCTTTCAATGCTAATGAACCAGCAGTATTTGCAAAACCCTTTACGTCGATATTGTCCTTGATAGCGATAGGCAGCGATCCTTTAACAACATTTTCTGTGAATTTTTTTTGATCCAATCGTGAAACATATGCATTGAACTTATCTTCTTTTTCGTAAAGAAGTAAGTCCACATAATCAGAACATGAAGAGAGGACAATCATTAGAGAGAAAAGTATTTTCAGCATTTTAAACTCCAATTTTTAAAAATGTCATGTAAAATTTTCATACCGTCAAAAAGGCTTGCAGGTCCAGGTTGTAAGATAATACTCGATTCTATTTCGTGAATGTGATTTTTTTTGATTGCATTGATGGTCGACCAGCCAGACCTCGAAAGCATTTTATCAATTTTAAATTTTTTACCGCACCAGGACACCAAAATGATATCGGGATTCTCTTTGATTACTAACGAAGAATCTTTAATTAACCTATTTTCAGCTTTTCTGCCTTTTGAAAAATTTGCAAAGATATCAATTCCCCCAGCTAAAGAAATTAATTCACTTATCCAATGTATCCCGCAAATCAAAGGATCATCCCATTCTTCAAAGTATACTTTTGGTTTTTTCTTCCATTGATCAATACTGCGAGACATACTTGAAACATTTTTTTCAAATTCTAGAATAAGATCTTCAGCATTTTTTTTTGCATTGACCAAGGAGCCTAATTGATAAATAAATGATTTAATTTCGTTAACACTTCTTTGATTCGAAATCCAGACGTTAAGCCCATTCTTGATGAGCTCTTTAGCAATCGATGACTGTACATCAGAAAATCCAATTACTAAATCGGGTTTTAATGCTAAAATCTTATCAATTTTAGCATTGACAAAAGTTGAAATAATAGGTTTTTCTTTTTTTGCAAGGCTAGGTCTAACTGTAAAGCTAGATATACCTACGATCCTGTCTTGCTTTCCAAATTTGTATAAGAGTTCTGTTGTCTCTTCTGTTAAGCAAACAATTCTTTGCGGACCTTTGAGGTAATTCAATGCTTACAAACAGATTATTCTTCGTCTTCTTGCTTGGGGGTTGACCTAACTATCTTAGTACGATATGCTAACCCAACCAATGCTAATGATATTAAAAAAATAGATCCAGTGATAAATATAGCTTCTCTTCCATCTAAATTTTCAAGTGAAATATATCTTGCTAGCCCTATCATTGAGATATAAAGGGGATATCGAACTGGTATTCTTCCAGTTTGAAAGAAAATGGATACCATTTGCATAATCTCTAAATAAATAAAGAAATTCAAGATTCTATTAACAGTAACATCAAGCGTTGTAGCCATTATATAGATTTCTCTACCAAATAAAAAAAGGACCATCCCATAGATAAACCAATGGATTGCAGTCTCAATTATATGAATGATTTTTTCCGGTCTCATAAATTTTTTCCTTACATTAGTCCTTTAGTAAATAAGTCTCCCAAAAAAGACTCATTGCATTAGTAAAATAGTCTCGATTGAATTTTTTTCTAAAACCATGTCCTTCATCCATTGCAACCATGTACCATACATCCCCTCCATTTTTTTTAATTTCGTCACGCATTTGCTCAGATTCGGTAACGGGGACGCGAGGGTCGTTGTAACCCTGGACAATAAAAATAGGTTTTGTAATTTTTTTAACATTATTGTTGGGTGAAATCTCTTGAAGAAAGTTATACATATCTTCGTTTCTTTCATCCCCATATTCAGCGCGCCTTAGGTCTCTTCTGTATGATTTTGTATTTTGTAAAAATGTTACGAAGTTAGATATACCAACTACATCAACCGCTGCTCGTAATCGATCATTGTAATGAGTCATAGAGGCTAAGACCATGTAGCCTCCATAAGAACCTCCATAAACTCCAATTCTGTTGCTATCCAGTCTATTGTCATTATCAATCATATCCAAAAATGCACCAATATCCTTAACGGATTTTTCACGATTGAATCCATTATCTAGCTTGACAAAAGTTTTACCAAAACCTGCTGATCCTCTAACATTGGTAGCGAGTACCGCGCAACCAAGTTCATTTATCCAATATTGAAATCTAGATGAAAACCCAGGTCTAAATTGACTTTCTGGGCCACCATGTATAGAAATGATAACTGGATGAGGACCTTTTTTATCTCTTGGAAGATATAAAAAACCCGAAATTTCAAGATCATCATAGGATTTGATCCTGACAAGTTCCGGTGAAACAAAATTATCCGTATCTAACCCACCAACCTCACTTTTGGTCCATTGAGTAAGTTTTTTATTTTTAATATTTAATACATATACATCTCCTGGAGATCGAGAAGAGTTTAATGTCATAGCTATTCGGTTATTATCATCATTAAATGATAAGCCATAGATTTGTCCAATTGGAAATGATGGCAGCTTTAAAGGTTTAAGGTCTTTAGTGCGGTAGATATAGAGTTTTGAGATAGCATTTTCATTGGCAACGAAAGCAAGCAACTTACCGTCTTTTGATAAATCAAAACTTTGAATATCCCATGCTATATCTTTTGTCAATATAGAATGTTTCTTTGTTTTGAGATCGTAATATCTAAGATGGCGAAATTCAGTTGACTCATCAGAGGTATAGTATATTCCCTTTCCATTCTTACTAAATTTTGCGCTTCCAAAACTGATCTTTTCTTTACTCGGATTGAATGGATTAACACTTCCATCGTTGAGATTTGCAATATGCAAATAAGATTCATTTATAGACACATACCTTCTAACCAGTACTTTTGAATCGTCTGGAGACCAATCAAGAGCGCTCCAAGAACCTTCCAGTGAAACCAATTGCTTTGTATTGCCATCCAAGTCAGAAATAAATACATGCGTGTCCTTACCGTTGACTTTATTTGAAGAAAAAGCAAACCTTTGGCCGTCATTTGACCAGCCACCTAATGAATTACGAGAAACTCCGTCTGTTATCATCGTTGATTTTCCATTTTCAATATTATGGAAAAAAACTTGCCAATTCTCACTTCCACCCACATCTTTTGAGAATAAGAAACCATTAATTTTTTTATTATGAGAAAAATAACCTCCTCTTATAGGTTCGTTATAAAAAGTTATTTGAGATCTTTGACCTAGCGGATTTTCTACTTTATGCAATTGTGTGGTTTCGCCAAATCCTGTACCTATGATAATGGATCGACCATCGGGAGTCCATGAGCGAAATGACCCACTTCTAATAAAAGAATATTGACGTGATTTCTCAATTACCTCTTTTGGGATAGAGGGTACATTTTCCATGATAAGATTACCAGCAGTTGTTTTGGTTGCTTGTTCATTTTGGGCCCATTGCGAATGAACAGTACTTAAAAAAATGTTAAGAAAAATAAATTTTAATTTTAATCTCATTATAAATACAATTATTACAGAGTTCTTATATCAACGCTGATCTCGATATCATCATATATCAATTTATCACCAAGATTTTGAAAGAAAGTTCCAGAGCGAAATCTTACATTATATTTTGATCTATCAAAAGTCATATTAACTAATGCACTAACTTTAGGATCAACATTTTTCACTTCAGATTCAAATGAAATAGGATGTGAAATACCTTTAATTTCAAGATCACCATTAAAAGCTAATTTATTCCCTGCTCCTATACCGCCCTCGCTTTTAAATGTTAAGGTTGCAATGGGGTGCGACTCAACGCTAAAAAAGTCATCACTTCGCAAGTGCCTTTCTAAAGAAGCTTTACTTCTCCCTTGTAGGTCCTCGCAATCAATCGTCGTCATATCAATTTTAATTATACCATTAATAGTACCATCGGTATTAACAGTTAAACTGCCATTCTTCATTTGAAGCGATCCATAATGTGATTTTGTTGAAAGCTCTCTCCCTGTCCATTTTATAGATGAATTATCATTATCCATTACATAATCACCCGAACTGAGCGATAAAGTTGGCTTTGGCAAAGAGGTGTTAATTTTCTTTTTAGATGATTTTTCACAGCTAACAATGAATAAAATCAAGATTGCGGGTATCAAAAATTTCTTTAACATGTACTTTCCTTTTTAAAGGTAATATTAATATGAATAAGCTATACCAAGTTTGTAGTTTCTAGAAAGAATTAATTTCATAATGAAACTTAATTGTCTACGTATCGTTCCAAAAATTAAAAAAAATAAATTATGAGAAAAATTATAAATCAAATAGAAGGAATTAAAACCTCAGACGGTGCAGGAGTTAGCCTAACAAGGATTATTGGAAGTCCAGAATTAAATATGCTGGACCCTTTTTTACTTTTAGATGAGTTTGGTAGTGATAATCCGGATGATTACATTGCTGGCTTTCCTCCCCATCCACATAGGGGTTTTGAAACTATAACGTATATGTTAAATGGGAAATTTCATCATAAAGATAATGCTGGAAACGAAGGTTTTTTAGAGGACGGTTCAGTTCAGTGGATGACTGCAGGTAAAGGCGTTGTTCATAGTGAGATGCCAAAACAAACTGATGGTCTAGTTCGCGGTTTTCAGTTATGGCTCAACCTTCCCAAAGAAAAAAAAATGATAGAACCAGCTTACCACGATATTTCAGCGGATCAAATCCCATGCATAAAAACTAAAATATCCTCAGTTAAGATCATTTCAGGGGAATATCAAAACACCAAAGGACCAGGAAGGCCTCACACTGGTTTTCTATATTTTGATGTTAATATAAACCCCGGTAAATCCTTTTCTTATGATATTCCAGAGGATTGGAATGCATTCATTTATGTTTACGAAGGAACTTTGTCAGTAAACAGTGATTTATCAAAAGGATATTTAGGGGTTCTAAGTACTAGTGGCAAGTTGGAGTTAAATTGCTCGAATGAGGGTGCTAGTTTTATTCTTGTGGCTGGGGAGCCCTTAAACGAGCCTGTTGCAAGAGGAGGTCCATTTGTTATGAATACAAGAAGCGAGATACTGCAGGCATTTGAAGATTATCAATCAGGAAAATTTGGATCTTAGACAATGCTTTCTTCTTTAAAGGCAAACGGTCTTATATTCGCAAGCTTTGGATTGATCTGTTTTTTAAATCTTTTAAAAGAGCCAAATAGCGTATTTTGGCAATTATTGGCAGGTGTTTACTTTTTAGTACTTTTGTTAAGAGCATTTTTCTTTTTCAAAAATTAAAATCACTTAAATTTTCTAAAGTAAACCCTACTCCTCCGCATACAATTACTACAATTTCTTTAAATTGATTTAATTCATCTGACTTTTCATATACCGGGGCTAGGCTCGCCCCGCAAGCAGGCTCAACTAACTGCCGGTGATCATGCAAGAACTTTTCGACAGCCTTTACCGCTGATTTATCGCTAACAACATGACTTATTATATTCTTATTGTTCTTTAATTCATAAAGGGCTTTTGAGACTTTTTTTGCTCCTAATGACGTAGCTATACTTGTTATCCTATCTAACTCTATTAATTCATTTGCTATAATTGATTTACTAAATGAATCTGCACCTTCAGTCTCAACAGCTAAAATTGAAACCTTACTAAGATTGTGTTTTTTTAATCCTTGATGAATTCCAAGCAACAACCCTCCACCTCCTACAGATACGATAATTAAATCTGGCGCTATTCCTTCCTTTATAATCTCATCAATAATCGATGAATGACCGTGCCATATCAAAGGATCATCAAATGGGTGGATATATCTTTTTTTATCATCGCATAACTTTATAGCAAAATCATGAGAAGCAAGAAAATTATCACCGTTTACAATTACCTTCGCTCCCTCTCTTTCAATTAATTCCTTAGCTATTGGTTTTGTTGTCGAGGGTACGACTACCGTAACTGGCTTATTTAATCTTCTTCCAGCATATGCTGTTGCTAAACCTGCATTGCCACCTGAAGCGGCAACAAATTCAGTTGCGCCCTCATTAACATAATGCCTCATTGCATGTCCAATGCCTCGAATTTTAAATGAACCTGATGGTTGCAAAGTGTCCATCTTGAGCCAAATTCTAGCATTTAATCCCGCCCCGAGAATAAGGGACTCTATGAGTGGGGTATTGATATGTAATTGCTTTAGCAAGGTATATTGAAATTCATTTTGATTTTTTATATTAAGAATATATCATATGGTATCATGAATAAACAAAATTTTATATTAACATAATTGTAGGATGTATTTATGAAAGCATTTATTTATCTAATTACATTGTTATTCTTAAGTTCGATATTAGCTAAAGAGACACCATCAAATTCAGAATTAGAGATTTTTTTCAATAAGTGGCGCGAATTCGAGTCCCCTCCGCTAAGTAATAATGCTCCAGACTACACTAAATCTCAATTCAAAAAAAGGCAACGATCTTATAAAAAGCTTAAAAAAGAATTAATGGCGTTTGATACATCTGGTTGGAAAATATCATGGAGAGCTGACTGGCAACTAATTGAAGCAGAGATGAATGGATACGATTTCAATAGACGTGTTTTAAAACCCTGGGAAAGAGATCCTGCTTTCTATCAAACAATTTGGATGTATCAAAGTGATGTTCCTGCGCATGAAGGCCCAACAAATCATGCCTTATTAGAATTTTGGCAGTATAATTTTCCATTAAATGAGGATTCATTAAATAAGCTTACCAATGAATTAAGTGTAATTCCTCCTTTTTTGATTCAAGCTAGAGAAAATCTTACTGGAAATGCAAAAGATCTTTGGGTCGCAGGTATAAGAGATATTGAAACGCAATTAGATGATCTGAACAAAATAAATAAAATTATCTCATCTTATCATGATGAAACAGATAATCCAGAACTTTTTGATGTTTTAAAAAAAGCTAAGGCTGCAACAGAATTATTTACAAAGTGGCTAAAAAAAGAATCACCTAAAAAAAATGGACCATCTGGAATAGGAAAGGATAATTATACATGGTACCAAAAAAATGTTCATTTAATTCCTTTGTCTTGGGAAGAAGAAGTTCAACTATTAAAAAGAGAGCTTAATCGAGCCTGGTCATCATTGAAGTTAGAAGAACACAGGAATAGAAATTTACCAAAACTAAAATCAGCGCAAACAGAAGAAGAGTTTAATGCGCTTACTGAGCGATCAATTAACAAAATGATGAAGTTTCTTACAGATGAGAACATTATGTATATAAAACCAAATATGGAACCTGCATTGCGTGAACACAGAGGAATTTTTATTGAAAGCGAAAAAAGAAATTTTTTCTATATTGGAATGCATATAGACCCACTTCCTCTTTACTCGCATTTTTATCATTGGTTTGATCTTGCTGAGATTCGAGATAATCCTCATAAAAATCCAATTCGAAGAGCAGAGCCTTTATATAATATGTTTGATTCAAAGAATGAGGGTATTGCAACTGCTGTAGAAGAAATATTTATGCACGCAGGTCTTTATGATGACAATCCTCGATCTAGGGAGATTGTATGGATAATGCTTGCCCAAAGGGCTGCTAGGGGTCTTGGTTCGCTATACGCTCATGCTAACATGATGAACATGGAAGAAGCTAGTCAGGTTCATGTAAAATGGACTCCAAGAGGTTGGATGGAAAGAGAGCCTGAGCTCTTACGATTTGAACAGCATCTGTATTTAAGACAACCAGGATACGGAACATGTTACATCACAGGCAAGTATTTGGTAGAGGACCTTATGATGGAATACGCAGAAAAACTTGAAACCGATCAAAAGGATTTTATTCTAAAAGATTTTTTAAACAAATTCAATATGGCTGGTAGTATTCCAGTAGAATTAATAAGATTTGAACTAATGAATGAATGAAAAAAACAAGTTAAGATAAATGAATAAAGTCCTTTTCTACATATTGCTTTTAGCATTATTGAACATCGAAATTGCATTATCACAATATAAAAGACCGCGTGAAATGGGTATTGAAATTGGAATCTTCAAGCCTGGAAAATGGAATGCAATCACTGATGTAAATGGGGTCGAGGTTGGGCATGAAACTATAATTCAAGGAAACAATGTTAGGACAGGTGTAACGATAATAAAGCCTCACGATGGAAATATTTTTGATGACAAAGTGATGGCAGCGGTACATGTTACTAATGGATTTGGGAAAGCATTAGGATTTACTCAGATCAATGAACTGGGCACAATAGAAACCCCCATAGCTTTAACTAACACATTAAATGTTTTTTTGGTGGCAAACGCAATTGTGGACTATATGATTTCTAATAATAAAAATATCAGATCTGTCAATCCTGTGGTGGGTGAAACTAATGATGGTGGACTTAACGATATTCAAGGTAGGCATGTTAAGAAAAAGCATGTTCTATCTGCTTTAAAAAAAGCTAACAATGGACCTGTAAAAGAAGGATCAGTCGGAGCTGGTACAGGTACCAGAGCTCTTGGATTTAAAGGAGGCATAGGGACCTCTTCTCGAGTTTTGCCTCAAGAAAATGGAAGCTATACGGTTGGTGTTCTCGTTCAAACCAATTTTGGAGGAAGCCTAATTATTAATGGCGCGCCTATTGGAAGAGAGTTGAAAAAAAGTCCCTTTTCCAGCTCTATCCCTTATGACCATGAAGAAGGTTCATGCATGATAGTGATTGCAACAGATGCGCCTTTATCCAATAGAAATTTAAGACGAATGGGAAAGAGAGCAGAGTTAGCATTTGGGAAAGTTGGAGCTTTTTCATCCAATGGTAGTGGCGATTATGTTATTATCTTTTCTACTCATAAGACTATTACGGAAGATAAATTAAGTTTTACTAGAAAAGAGTTAAAAAATTCAAACATGAATGCTCTTTTTTTAGCAACAGTTGAAGCAACAGAAGAAGCAATTATAAATTCACTTTTTGCAGCAGAATCAATTTCTAGTAAATACGGATCCATGGAATCCATTCCAAAGGATAAGGTAATTCCAATTTTAAATAAATATAAAAGCTTGAATTGGAATAAGGAACTTTATCCTTGGAAAAAATAAATTTTTTTATATTTTTCTGAACAAATTCTTTTTAAGTATAACTGAACTAGTCAATACTCCTGATGCCAAGGCTCCTGCTAACCCTACCGTCACAATATCTTGACCAGTTAAATATAAATTTTTTATCGGTGTCTTAGGTTTTAACCATTGTTGGTCAAATCTTTGAGGATTATGATCAATTCCATATAATTCTCCTTTTTCATAGTTAGCCATGGATTTTGTTGATAAAGGAGTTGATAATTCATAATAACTGATCTCACCATTTAAATTTGGACAGTGAGCATAAATAGAACTTATGATACGTTGACTAAGTGATTCTTTGAAATCCTCATAATCTTTGCCCCTTTTTTTCCATGGCTTCGAGGACCATTTTTCATAATGATCAAATAATGAAGGGACGATTACTTCCATAGTAGATTTATTTTTATGTTTATTATTCCAATCAGGATCTTTAGCTGAAGCAAATGACATATAAAGAACAGGAAAATCGTTATTTTGATCTTTTTTAAAACTTAAAACATTTTGATCATGATCATAAGAAGGATATATCCATAAGTTAGTATCCTCTATTCCTAATTCTTTAGCACTTTTATCAAAACCTACGTACAAGCATGCATGGCCCGATGAGGGTTTTACCTTTTCTATATTTTTTCTATAATTTTCTAAACCATCAACATCAGACAAAAATTTTGTTAATGTATTGTTTACCCCAGCACTACTGATTACAATTTTAGATTCTATTTTTTCTCCTGATTCTAAAATCACTCCTTTTGCTTTTTTATTTTCAATCCATATTTTATCAACTGATTTATTAGTGAATAATTCACCATTATTTTTTTTGATAAATGAACCAATGGTGTTTGCTATCATGCTAGATCCACCGACTGGATAGCTAGCTCCATCAAAGTAATGATTAGCAATCATGCAATGCATTACAAAACTACTTTCTTTTGGTGGCATGCCATAGTCACCCCACTGTCCAGTCAATACAGCGATTAGCTTATCATTGGATGTGATTGAACGAAGACCATCATAAGTAGTCATTCGAGAAAATTTCAAAAAATTTTTTCTTAAGTAGCCGCTTAAGACTTTTTCGGTTAGCCCTGACAAGGCCTTAGCCGAAAAATAATTTATGGATGATTTGCTAACTCTATCAATTAGCTCTATATATTTATCTAGGTCACTCTTGTTATTAGGAAAATAGTTTTTTAATTGTTCAATGAACTTTTCTTTTGGCGCAATAAAATCATATTTTTTATCAGGAAATACCATTCGATCATAATTTTTACTCATCAAATTCCATTTGAGTTTATTATCTGATATTTTATCAAACAGTTTTCTTGTAAATGATTTTTTATCATGAACCGATCCGATATAATGAATACCAACATCCCACTCAAACCCTTTTCTTTTGAAAGTATGGGTATAACCACCTAGCTTAAAGTGTTTTTCTAAAATAAGGACTTTTTTACCCTCCATGGATAACATTGCACCGCAACACAAGCCCGATATGCCAGATCCTACTATAATAACATCAACATTGGTATTCATAAATAATTCATTGGTTGCTTTGCCACTGCAAAATATTTTTTTCTAAAATATCTAATGGGACAGATCCATTCCATAATACTGCATCATGAAAATTTCTTACATCAAATTTATCTCCAAGTGCAATTTCAGCATTTTTTCTTAATTCATTGATCTTCATTTGACCGATCTTATAACCCAGCGCTTGACCTGGCCATGAAATATAACGATCAGTTTCAGTATTACATTCATATAATGATAATGCAGTATTATTATACAAATAATCTATAGCCTCCTGCCTAGACCATCCAAAGGCGTGAATACCAGTATCGACTACAAGTCTGCATGCTCTCCACATTTCATAAGTGAGTCTTCCAAAATTGCTATAGGGATCAGTGTAAAAACCTGCCTCTAGTCCCAACCATTCGCTATACAAAGCCCAACCTTCTGAATAAACACCGATGTATAAACCTTGCCTGAAAAATGGTACATCTTCAAGCTCATCTGATATGGATATTTGCAGATGATGACCGGGTACAGCTTCATGAAATGTGAGCGCTTCTAAATTATATAATGGTCTAGATTTTAAGTCGAATGTATTAACAAGATACGAGCCCGACGCCTTGCTACCCTTTGCGGGACCCACATATCTTCCAGCTGAATAATTTGGAGCAATTTCTTCCGGCACAGCAGAAACACCATAAGTCATTCTTGGTAAAGTTTTAAAGAACCTGGGAAGTTTAGCTTCCATCTTTTTTGCTAAAAATGCAGCTTCTTTAATCAACTCTCTTTCGCTTTGCGCGTAAAAACGTTTATCAGTGCGTAAGAATTTCAAAAAATCCTTAAAGCTACCATTAAAATTTACCTCTTTTATTATTTCTGTCATTTCATCTTTTATTCTTTCAACCTCATTCAATCCCAATGAATGAACTTCTTCAGGGCTATAACTTAAAGTAGAATATTGATCTATTTTAAATTGGTAATAGTCTTCCCCATTTGGTAGATCATAGGCTCCTAGAGATTTTCGGGCTTTAAGTTGATATTCATTTGTAAAGAAATCAAAAAAGCTAGTGTATGCTTTTACCACTCCGTTTAAGATAGCGTCTTGTCCTTTTTGAATGAGTTTTAATTTTTCATCCCTTGAAATATTCTCAGGAAAAAAATTAAAAGGAGAATAAAATTGACTATCCTTAGGATTGTCAACTATGTGAACAAGCATAGTTTTTTCATATCCGCTAAGTATTTCTTTAGGAAGCGACATTCCTGTTTTTAAGCCCATTCTCATTAATGATATCTGCTCTTCGAAATATCGGGGAAAATCATTTAATCTACTGATATATCTTTCGTAGTCATCTATGGTATTAAATGGCATGGCATTCACAATCCTAGGTAAACCGGTATGAAAGCCTGAATCCATATTTATGGGTAATAGGTGCCCTGAGAACTCAACTTCTTTTATGCGTTCGTTGATGATCCTTTTAAAGATCTGATAATTAATTAATTCAACATCAGAAAGTTTTCTAGTATCAACTTGTTCAAGTTTTTGTAAAGTTCTTAACCAAAAACTATGACGCCTTTCAAAGCTTTCTGGCAACATTGAGGGCAAGTTTGAATAGTTCGTATAAGGCGTGTCCTTAGATTGTAGGTCGTACCAAAATTCTAAATTAGTATAAAGAGGTTTTTCTCCAACTTGAAATTTATACGTATCAGAAATAATTGTTTCAAGAGTATATTTTTTCGATGTACTGCAACTACTTATAAAAAAAATAAGTACGGCAAAGAATGATTTCTTTTTAAAAAGAAAAAACAACTTAAGCTTGTGATTTTTCCTCTAGAGTAAGCAGACTAGATGCGATTAATTCTATAAAAATATTCAATTGTTTTAACATCTCCATTAGATCAGTATATAATTTATCATCATCTTTAGTACCTTTTGCTTTCTTCGTTTTCTGGGAAACTTTAAGCTTATACTTTTCTTCGAGGTCTTTATTCTTTGCCATTTTCTGTACAATTTTTTCAGCTTTTGTACGATCAAATTTTTCAAAGAATTTATTTAATCGCTTTAGTTGTTTAATCATTTTTTTATGATAGAGTAAGACTTCGTTTTGACTGTCGTTACTCAAAGCTTTTGAATCTTTATTCAAATTTTTAAGCATTGCGCCAAATCTCATTTTAACAATGTTATTCATTGAGTCGAGATAATTTGTGCATGAAACCAAGGAATAAACTTCTTTGGTCTGATCTTCAGATAATTCAGATCTACTCGTTTTGAGTAAGTAGTCAGAGATACTTTGATTCAGAAATGATATTTTTTCTATTCTTTGGTCCATTCCATCTTGAAAATCTACACTAGAATCTTCAACATCCTTTTGATCTGCACCTTCAATAAAGGGCTTCACCATTGAGCCAACTACTCTTTCCATCAGACCGACCACACCGCGTATTTCAGCATTTGCATTATTGATTGCTAAAGTCGGTTCATCAAGCGCACTTTCATCAAGATGGAGTATAGCAGGTTTGTTGATATCTCTATCTATAACCTCATCAGGAAAATATTGGATGATAACTTTCGATATATAGGAAGTGAAAGGAATGAATACAACAGTCGCCATAATATTAAAGATGGTATGGGCATTTGCAATTTGCCTTGGAATATTATCAGACGTTTGAGATACAAACTCTGCAAACGTTGGTATCCAAAAACAAAACAATACAACCCCCAATACATTGAAAGTCACGTGTCCGATTGCAACACGCTTAGCATCTCTGGAGGCATTTAACCCTGCTAATAAAGCTGTTACACATGTTCCAATGTTTGCGCCAAAGATCAGTGGAATACCTGCCTCTAAAGTAATTGATCCCCCACTTGCCAAAGTGATAACAATTCCAGTAGTGGCGCTACTACTCTGGACCAAAGCAGTAAACACAGCGCCAGCTAATATTCCTAACAAAGGATTCTCAAAACTTGTTAAAATAGCGTTAAAAGTCGGATCTGATCGCAAAGGCTTCATGGTATCGGACATTATTTTCATACCATAAAACAATAGCCCAAAACCTAAAATGACAAAGCCAATATTTTTTATATTGTCTTTTTTTGAGAATAGTGCCATAATTGAGCCAGAAGCGATCAATAGTAATGCATAGTCGGTGACCTTAAATGCTACAATCTGAGCTGTAACCGTACTTCCAATATTGGAGCCTAGGATCACACCAAGTGCTTGAGAAAAATTTATCAAACCAGAATTAACAAAACTTACTAGCATAACTGTGGTTGCGCTACTGCTTTGAATGACCATGGTCACTAAAGCGCCCACTGTGACAGCGAGAAATTTATTGGAGGTCAATTTTTCTAGAATATTTCGCATGCTATTTCCGGCGGTCATTTTCATTCCATCGCTCATCATTTCCATACCATATAGAAACATTCCCATCCCGCCAAACAAACCTGTTGCTATTAAAAATAATGAAATGCTTGAATCTTTGGTATCAGCCCCCAAAAGAAAAGAACTTGCCGTACCAAGTAGTAAAAAAAAGATTGCGAAACGTTTTGAATTATAATTTTTTATCATAGTATTATTTTTTAATTAATTTTTAATAGTGTTCATAGGTTGATCAATCTTAGATGATATTCTATTGCAAAAATACATTTTTATCTACGATCATTCATTAAAATTTTTCCAGAATATAATTTTTTCTTTATATTTTAGAACTTGGTCCATCCGTTCCCTTTTTTCAAGCCCATGTAAGTAAATTTTTAATTTTTCAATCAACATTTTCTTTGTCATTGTGAATTTAGATCCAATGAGAATTTTTTTATTAAGGAGCTTTTCTAGCGCTTGAATATGATAATACTCTATACTTTCTTGAACATTGGACAATTGATCGTTATGACCGCCATACTTTGTTATCAACTCTTTAGGGTTGAATCCAACCTTATACTTTGCGGTTATGCGTAACCACATTTCATAATCCTCACATATTTTTATTGATTCGTCGAACAAACCAACATCATAAAAAATATTTTTATGAGCTACGACTGTTGATGGTGCAATAATGCATTTATTTAGGCATTGTTCAAAAATCAAACCTCCAAATTTTTGATGGCTTTTATTTTGAGGAATTGTTTTCCCATTTCTTTTCCAAATTTCATTACTGTGACAAAATTTACTATTTTTTAGTAATGACAATTGAGAAACGAGTTTGTTTGGTTTCCACTCGTCGTCAGAGTCTAGGAAAGCGATCCATTCACTTTCAGCTTTTTGGATCCCTAGATTTCTAGCTGAGCTAACACCCTTATTTTCTTGATAATAATATCTACAATAAGAGAATTGTTCTTTTATTATTCTTCTAGTATCGTCACAAGAGCCATCATCAATTACAATGATCTCGAAAGGTTGTAAAGTTTGATTTTGAACAGATTTTATTGCTCTTGAAACTATTTCAGCTCTGTTATAGGTTGGGATTACAACAGATATTTTCAATTCAATTGTCTTTAAAAACTATTTAAGCAATAACATTTTCTTAGTTTTAACAAATTCATTTGTTCGTATTTGATAAAAATACATACCTGCACTGACTGGGAAACCCTGATCATTTGTAGCATTCCAATTCACCGAATGGTAACCTGCACTTAGCTGTGAATTCTTTAATGTTTTTACTTTTTGACCTAACATATTGTAAATCGTCAGGTTTATCTTGGTTGCAATTGGAAGATCAAAACGAATGGTTGTGCTAGGATTGAAGGGGTTCGGAAAATTATCATGCAAACTGAATTTTGTTGGGATTTGCATGTTCTCATCATCGTCAACAGAAAGTTTAGCATCGTTTTCAAATGAGATATTGGGCCAGGCATTATGCAACGTAGCTAAACCTGAATTATGAGCTACAATACTTTTTTCAAAATGACCATCCAACACCAATTTATCGCGGCTGTAAAAATAAACACTATCTTTTTCTGATAATGCTGCTAACGCGAAAGAGTGTTCGCCAATAGAGTCAATATATGCAGATACATCAATAGATATTTTCTCATTTTCAGTGAGCGAGCGAATTGTATCGAGTGCTGTAAGATTGCTTTTATCTACCATTCCAATATTGCTGTTAGCTAATCTCTCGTCCCATCCCTTGTAGTTATATTTATAAAGCACAACTCCATCTTTCAATGAATATATTTTACCTGGTGTTAAATTAAGTTCAACCTTGTAAGTGCTATCAACTATGGCGGGCGCATCAAATCTTAGGAATGCATGGTTATTCCTGGAAACCAATAATTTTTGAATTTGCTGAGGAAGGTATGTACTGTCTTGTACCGAAATATCTATAGACCGATCATTGATCGGGTAAACCTTGTCTGTTGCAGTAAATGACCAACTTTTGCTCGCCACTCCATCAACTGTCACTGTCCAATTGTAAGTACCGCCAGGAGTAAGTTTTACAAACATAACATTGTTTGGATAGTTAAAGCTTTCGGTCTTTACTAGTCCAGGCCCACTAATGGCAACTATGGCGCTAGTACCCGCATAGTTTTCTTTCCATGGATAATTCCAGGCAAGCCCATATTCTAGTGAAACATTTTTTGCTCCATCTCTGGGAATGGGGATTGATGGATAGGCAGTCCTAAATCCAGGTATCCAATAAACAGAGTCCCCATACTCATAAGGACCAATATCCGGCGCTTCTCCTACATATTTTCTATTTTGATTGCTATAGGTTGAAGAGTGATAGAAATTTTCATCCTGCCCATCATTTATTCCTTCAATTACTTTACCGGCATCAATGAAGATTGAACCTTTTCTAGGCCTGAAATCATAGGATTGAATACGATTTTGCTCAAAAGGATCAACGCCAAATATCTCGATCAACTGCTCAGGGTCTCTAGCTCTATTGTCAAGCCATGGATCTTCTAATTCAAGCTGCGGATAAGATTGAGACCAATTGCCCTGTCTATTATCAATTGGAAAATTGCGACCATACCAGATACCAGATTCATTCAATAAAAATTTTGGATCTACCTTTTCATTGCTCGCACCGTTATTCATCACAGCCTGATCGCCACAATCCGGTGAAGCGCAATTTAGCAGTCTGTCAGCGATCGCATTATGGATATCGGTATTATGATTGCCCTTCATATTTTGGACACCTTTTCCTTTTTCAAAAGAACCATAATCGCCACAATATTTATGAGCAGCAAGATTAATATCCACATCCCAATTATCATAAGCCATGACATGGTATACATTGTGCTTGTCACCTTTCAATCGAAACCCTCTCTTATTTCCAGCTGAAACTACATGATGAACGAGACCATATTGACCAGCACAATCTCCATCAAAACGCATTCCGTTGCGATTGGTGTTTAGCATCCAGCTGTATCTGGTAGTGGATCTATTAGCCGCTCCCGAAGCCCTGCCAATACCTGAGCCATCCGTGTTTTGATAGTGGTCTTCAACCCATGCATATTCAACCAAGGATCTTTTTCCAGGACCAATGTTGCCTGATCGATTTTGCCTCATAGTCACATAACGAAAGGTATCTGAAAAAAAGTTATCTTCATTGAGGTGATTTTCACCCCCCCTGCAGTTTAGACAATTATCGTCAACTTTTAAATTCCAAAACATATCTCCAAACCAACCATTATACTCAGCAAGAATATTTTCATAAACTGGATACTTAACTTTTCTAAAACCAAAAATATACGCGTCGACGACATATCGAAAGATTACATTTCTAACAACATTATGTTCTCCTTCAAGCATCAAATTGCCTCTATATCGATGATCAACTATAAAATCTGTATCAGTTCCATCTGCCATTTCACGGTTGCGTAGATCAGCTTCCCAGCTATGCGAAAAGTTGGAATTCTTTATCGTGATATAACTGCCATATATGCTGTAAAATGCATTTGCGTAAAAATGAAGATTATCAAAAACGATATTATCAGAGCGGTAAAGATTTACAGTATGCGTTCGGATTCTGACACGAACATTTGATTCGTTAGGTATTTTCTTTCCTGGATATATGTATAAGGTGTTGGTATTTTTCTCAAAAGCCCATTCCTCAAGGGTATCCAGGTTTGCGATCTGACCAACTTTATATTTATAGTCGACCGCAGGATACATTCTACCTTCGTTTTTATATGGTGCACCATCATTATTTTCCCAAACGGTACCAGGCTCAGGGTTGTTCTTGTTGCCAGTGGTGGGATCTGTCGGATTTTTGAAATTGGTTGGCATGGCGGGTATCATATAGCGATCATCTACAAAAACACCGTAAATGCTGTCTATGCTGGTCTTAGCTTCCTGAGAAATTGATCCCATATCAAGAACAGCTTTATAAACTTGATTTCCGTTCAAGCTAGTTAGCTGCCAATCCGCTTTTACTGATATAGTACCATCAATCTTGGTGTTCTTGGTTTCACCCAATACCGTAATTTTGGCACCTTCTGTGTTGGGTGAGTGGTTAATGTATTCAGCAAAAACAAGGTCCGAGTATCTCCCCTCTTTTATTAAAATTGTCTGCCCTCCTTCAGCTGCTTCTAGTGCGCTTAAAATATCAGGATAGGGACAATCAGCTGTTCCGTTAGGCTCCGGACAATTATCACTGTAAAGATCTTGCATGATTTCTGCGTGGTCAATCGTAGCGTGATGCTTGTTAGCAGAACGATCAACAATATTAAAATTGTCATCAGTGTCCATAGAATAATATGCTAAAAGACCAGAGGAATTTAAATCAAGCAAACTATCCATATTGGCTTTAATCTGAGCCTCTGTTCTGACGACATCCCACACTCTTACCTCATCTAATTTTCCTCTAAAACGAGCACCTATGAAGCCGATTGGGGTAGCGTCGGGAACTTTCCCTGACCATTTAGTAGGATTATTCGTGCTATCTACTTGAACCCCATCTACATACAGTCTTCCTTTGTCACCATCGTAGGTAAATGCGACATGATGCCATGTATTGGGTTTTCTAACATTGCTTATTTGTCGCATTATATCGTTACCGTTCGAACTAAAACCATATAATATCTCATTTTTATTTAGAAATGTGATATTGGGAGATGTAAACGGATAATTCCCTTTCCAATTTTCACTGCCAATGACCTTTTGATGCAATCTTGTGCTCGTATCTGCAGTAAAGGTCATAGCCTCTAAGGTAAATGTTGCACCTAAGATCGGAAAATTGCTAGGAAGCGTGATTCGATCTTTATTTTCAATGTCGTAATTTCCATGACCGCCATGCTTGGTGAATCTATCAAATTTGGCATAATTGTTTTTGACATTGTAGGTCTTGCTCTTATCAACGATGATATCATTGGAAAGGAGAACGCTTAAGTAGGTAAAGGAAATAATAAATTTTTTCATTTTATTCTTTTTATTAGATATTTATAAATATTGTAAGTTTAATAACAGAAATTAAAATGGAGAAACCATTGTACAAAAGAATTATCATCATCTTTTTACTATTATTCAAAGCTCATTTCGCTCTTATCGCCAATAATTATACCATTCAAGATATTATGAGTGCTCCATTTCCGACCGGCCTTACCGTGTCACCTTCAGGCAAAAGAGTGGCTTGGGTATTTAGTGAGAATGGGGTCAGAAATATTTGGATAGCTGAGGCTCCCAGATTCAAAGGCAAAGCAATAACTAACAATAATCAAGATATTGGTCAAGACCTGTCGTCGCTCATATTTTTACCAAAAGAAGATAAATTAATTTTTGTCAGAGGCTCCAGTCCAAATAGAAAAGGTGAAATACCCAACCCGACTAGTCTTTCAAACTGGCCCAAGCAAGAGGTCTGCCTCTTGGATGTCAGAAAAAATAAAATATATGTACTGGATGAGGGTTCGTCGCCCTCACTTTCTCCCAATGGAAAAATATTATCTTATCTTAAAAAAGGACAAGTTTGGTGTCTTGAGATAAATAATCAAAAAGAAAAGGAGAAAGAATTTCAAATAAGAGGCAGCGCTAGCAGTTTAAGATGGTCTTCCGATAGTAAAAAACTGGCATTTGTTTCCAATAGAGGCGATCATAGCTTTATAGGGGTTTATAATTTTAATAACAAAAAAATAACATATCTCTCCCCGTCACTAGAAAAAGACACCTCGCCTGTATGGTCAAATGACAACAATCATATAGCTTATATAAAAACTCCCAATGAAAAAAATATTCTCCCTTTTGAAGAACGCAGAGAAGGACTACCATGGTCTATTCACATAGCCAATAGCTCAACTGGAGAGGCAAAAGAAATTTGGAAAGCAAACGAAGGAATGGGCAGTGTCTTTAGATCGGTTTCTGCAAAGAATCAAATCTTTTGGACAGCTGACGATCATATTATCTTCCCTTATGAAAAAGAAGGGTTTACTCATTTATATTCTATTAAAACAACAGGACAAGATGAAAAATTATTAACTCCAGGTTCGTTTGAAGTCCAGTTTGTATCGATGTCACAAAACGAAATAGATATATATTTTTCATCCAATCAAAACGATATTGATAGATCGGAAGAGCACACGTCTGAACTCCAGTCACACTTGAATCTCGTATGCCGTCTTCTGCTTGAAAAAAAAAA
>ENA-OSEY01000432-OSEY01000432.1-marine-metagenome-genome-assembly--contig:-NODE-432-length-31278-cov-4.974776_pt1 | contig 31278 bp, 29 predicted proteins | sample MGYA00248465_ERZ534230 | MGnify/ENA primary metagenome ERZ534230 (study PRJEB26409, sample SAMN06344110) | marine metagenome | isolation source: Sea water from surface | place: Atlantic Ocean:Southern... | reverse complement strand
TCTGTCTTCATAGTACACCACATTTTGGATAAAGGGTACTTTAAAAGATAGCCCAGGCTCCTCTTTTATGGCAACTACTCTACCAAACTGCAACACTAACGCTTTGTTTCTTTCATCAACAATAAAAACCGATGAGAGAGCTAAAACTAAAATAACAACTAAAGCGGGGATTAAATATGAAATTCTACGCATTACTTATTCTCCCTGCGCAAATCGTTTAACGGCAAATATGGAACAACGCCTTGGCCACCTCCACTTTCGTCAATTATAACTTTCTCAACGTCAGAAAAAACCTGCTCCATTGTTTCTAAATATAACCGTTTTCTAGTAACTTCGGGCGCCTTTTTGTATTCTCGGAGGACAGCGGTAAACCTACTAGCCTCACCAGTCGCTCCATTTACTACCTGAGCCCTGTAACCTTCTGCCTGTTCTAAGGTTTGGGCTGCCTCACCCCGAGCCTGGGCAAGCACCCTGTTTGCGTACGCATCAGCCTGCTTTTCAAGTCGATCTCGCTCCTGCTCCGCAGCTTGAACCTCTCTAAACGCATCAATTACCTGTTCGGGAGGATCCGCTCTATCAAAGTTAACACGCACTACGTTGATACCGCTTCCATAACGATCCAAAGTAAGTTGTATAAGCTCTTGCAATCTTGAGGCGATAGAACCACGATCTCGGTTTAGGATTGGAGCTAGCTCAGACTGAGCTATAATTTCACGCATTGCAGATTCTGCTACCGCACGGATTGTAATCTGCGGATCCCTCAAATTGAAGAGATACTCAGCGGGATCCCTGATATTCCAAACAACTTCGAAGTCTATATCAACAATATTTTCGTCCCCAGTAAGCATAAGGCCTGCATCTGATCCACGACCACCAACACCAATTTGCTCGTTCTGCTCGCGAGTGACCGGCAAGACCTCTTTGGTTACTAATGGCCAAGGCGCAAAGTTCAAACCGGGATTACCAATCGATGAAAACTTTCCTAGAAATAGCTCTACCGATTTTTCTTCAGGTTTAACGGTATAAAAACTTGCAAATGCCCATAGACCCGCAAGAAATAAAAAAATCAGTACAAAGCTATTGCGACCCATACCGCCGTCACCAGGATTACCCGAGCCACGGCCACCCCTTTTAGAACCTCCACCCATAAGCACTCGGAGCTGTTCTTGGCCCTTTTTAAGCATGTCATCAATTTCTGGAGGCATTTGCCCCTGATTGCTGTTTTTGGGAGGCCTTCCACCTTCGTTTCCATTGCTGGGACGCTTTGGTCCTCCAGATCCACCACCCCAAGGGCCGCCAGAATTACCCGCCATTAATTTTTCCTTTTTGTTAGCGTGTGCTTTTTAATATAACTGGGAAGTAATCTGTAAATTTCAACTACTCCGCGTTGGTTTTTGCATAGTAACTATTTCTTCCGAAAGCGTTGGATGGACGGGCAAAGTGTTATCAAAGTCCTTTTTTGTTGCCCCCATACTTAGTGCAATTGCTGCCATTTGAATCATCTCACCCGCGCCAGGTGCGACGATATGCACCCCTAAAACTATATCTGTTCGTTTACATACTACCAACTTGATGAAAGATTTGTCCGCGTTATCAGCAAACCCAGTCTTCATTGGTTTAAAATATGTTGTAAATATATCAACTGGGCCTCGTTCAACAGCTAATTCCTCACTCAAACCAACCGTACCCATTTCCGGTTTTGTAAATATTGCCGTAGGAATACAATTATAATCTAAAAAAGTCGGATTTTTACGAAAAACAGTTTCAACAAAAGCCATAGCCTCTTTGATTGCAACAGGAGTAAGTTGTTTTCGGTTCGTGAGGTCACCAATCGCATAAATTGAACCGATTGATGACCTGGAGTATTTATCCACTAAAACCTCATTATTTATTCCGAATTTCAAGCCAGTTGATCCAATTTGCAGTTCCTTTGAATTGGGAGTACGGCCTGTGGCAAACAAAATCTGGTCAAAATATTGATCCCGCCCAAAACTATCATTAACTTGAAATCCGTTTTTTTCTTTCTCTATTTTTAGTACATTCACACCAAATTGTAGGTCTATACCATTTGATTTCATTTGGGTGGCAACAAGAGAAGTGGCTTCAATATCAAAACCTCGGAGGATAGTATCACTTCTACAGAACTGGGTTACGCTAGAACCAAAGCCGTTGAATATCGAAGAAAATTCACATGCAATATAACCACCACCAACAACTAACAGCTTTTCAGGGAGGGCACTTAACGAAAAAACCTGATCTGATGTTATTACATTATCAATTCCAGGTATATCTGGTAAGTCCGGTTTTCCTCCAGTAGCGAGCAGGATATACTCCGACGTAATTTGTGTCCCACTCTCCAACTCAATCGTATGAGCATCGACAACTTTCGCATGTTGATCAAACGTTTGAACGCCTGAATTCTTTAAAAGATTACGATATATTCCTTCCAATCTAGATACTTCAGCGTTCAGTTTTTTTGAGAAAAAATCCCAGTCGATTCTGTTCGCCTTCGGCAGCTCCCATCCATACGCTGTAGCTTCCTTGAATGCAGAGGGAAAATCAGAAGCAAACACCATAAGCTTTTTTGGCACACATCCTCGAATAACACACGTGCCGCCATATCTATCCATTTCAGCCAGCCCAACGCGTTTGTCACGCAATGCGGCAGTTACTCGGGCAGCTCGAACACCGCCTGAACCGCCACCTATAACAAACAAATCAAAATCATAGCCCATTAAATTTACTCAATTATTTTTTGTAATGGCTTTTAAGAATCTCAGCCATCACTGTCTTTCAATTCTACAGTGACCTGCTCATTTTCGTCAGCCAGTACAGCACATTTACAAATATTAACGAACAAGCCATTTTCTACGACGCCTGGGATTAAATTTAAACCATTTGAAAGATTATCTTCATCAGAAATAGCATTTAGGTGAAGGTCTAATATTAAATTACCTTCATCTGTGATAAATCTTTCACCCTCCAACGAGCGAAACACTGCTCGAGGATTTTCGTATCCGATCTCCACTAGATATCGAATAACCTGAATTTTAGTAGACTCACAGCCATATTGTATCACTTCCAAGGGTAATGGAAATGAACCCAATTCAGCGACCTTTTTCGATGAATCGGCAATGACAATCATTTTATCGGAGGCCATCGCGACTATTTTTTCCCTCAGATGGGCTCCTCCTCCACCCTTAATTAGATTGAAACGTGGACTGATTTCATCTGCACCATCGATGGTTACATCTAACCAACCAGCCTGATCCAACGTAATAAGTGGAATGCCCTCTCTCTCAGCAAGCTCTGCTGTTTTTTTTGAGGTAGGCACACCCTTGATCTTTAAATCCCGCTCACGTACTTTTCGACCTAAATGCTTAATAAGCCAATAAGCAGTGCTGCCAGTACCCAAACCAACTTTCATTCCAGACTCGACAAATTCAGCAGCTTTCGCTGCACACAAGTATTTTGCTCGCTCGTTTGGTGACAAATCAGTAAGCATTATATTCCTCTGGCTTATTTCGCAAAAATTATAGCAAAAATGATTGACTGCATTTCCTCTATATTGACATTTCTTCGTCATTAACAGTCGTTTCTATGACTAATTTGAGTGATATAATACCTTAGAGTGCAAACGGTAATTTTTGATAAAGCTTTTTAATAAAAATTTCGTTATACGAAGCTGGACACGAGAAAAAATATAACTTTTCTCTACAAGATGAGAAATATGGGAACTTTCTGATGTTTGTTTCAGTATTTGATATGTTTAAAATTGGGATTGGCCCATCATCTTCTCATACTATGGGCCCAATGGTGGCGGCAAATAATTTTCTCGAATTAATGCGATCTTCACCATTTAACTTTGCGGGCGTACGTTGTCGTTTACATGGCTCATTAGCATTTACTGGCGTAGGCCATGCGACTGACAGAGCTATCACACTAGGCCTCGAAGGGTTTACGCCAGAGAATTATGATGAAGTAAAAGCAAGTAAAGCACTTTCCAGAATCCAATCAACACATTTTTTAGAACCTGATGGACTTGGCAAGTTAAAATTTAATACATCAGAGGATTTAATTTTTGATTATGGGCCAAGACTAGACGAACATTCAAATGGATTGATTTTATACGCCATAGACCACCAGGGGGATGTAATACTGGAAGAAATATACTTTTCTATTGGTGGAGGGTTCATACTAACAAAGTCCGAATTCTCAAAACAGTCCCCAAATGAAATTGGAACCGAAGTGCCTTATCCTTTTAAAACCGCAGCTGAAATGCTTCAAATGGCGAGGAGTTCTGGCAAATCCATAGCTGAAATGAAAAGAGATAATGAAAAAGCCTTACATTCTAACGCAGAAATAAAAGATGGGCTCTCCCGAATTTGGAAGACTATGGATATGTGCATCAAGAGAGGCCTTGAAAATGATGGACATCTCCCAGGAGGGCTAAATGTAAAAAGAAGGGCTAAGGGTATTTACGATGCGTTAATTTCAGAAAAGGGTAAAAATTTGACTCCCCCGCATACCACTAACGATTGGATGAGTGTGTATGCCATGGCGGTGAACGAAGAGAATGCAGCTGGCGGGCAAGTAGTAACTGCCCCAACCAATGGTGCAGCAGGTGTTGTGCCATCGGTGCTTCGATATTATTTAGACCACGTACCCACAAGTTCACATTCAAAGATTGAAGATTTTCTGTTAACAGCAGCCGCTATTGGCGGGTTGGTCAAATTCAACGCTTCCATTAGTGGCGCCGAAGCTGGCTGTCAGGCAGAAGTTGGCTCAGCCAGCGCAATGGCTGCGGCAGGATTTTGTGCAGTGAATGGTGGAACGCCAGAACAGATTGAGAATGCAGCTGAAATTGCACTTGAACATCATTTGGGAATGACCTGTGATCCTGTCAAAGGACTTGTCCAAGTGCCCTGCATTGAACGCAATGGGCTGGGCGCAATTAAAGCAATTTCTGCAGCCAGTCTGGCTCTCAGAGGTGATGGCACTCATGTTATTCCTTTGGATGTTTGCATAGAAACAATGCGCCAAACTGGTGAAGACATGAGCGAAAGATACAAAGAGACATCAATGGGGGGATTGGCCGTGAACATACCTAATTGCTAGTACACAGTTGAAATATTTAATTATAAATGGGTATACGGAGTCATTTCTGTTTAGACGACCAAGCTTTTGAGGCAAGTAACGCCAGCGAAGCAGGGATTAAAAAATCCCGCGGGATTATCGTGAGGAGTAATGGCTCGCTTGGAAAGAGCTCAATTTTATCCTCTGTGGTACAGTTCGAAGTACCAATTGTATTTAGTGGCGAAAAAACAATATCTTCTGTTTTCCATTTTAAACCTTTGGAGACAACAGTACATTTTGCCATCGGATAAAGGGAGACGCGGCAATCATTTTCAAGAGTTAATGAAAATTCTGGAGGAGTCAAAAAAACTATGTCATGTTCACCAATTAGAAGAATTTTTTTATTGTAATGTTTTACAAGTGCCGTCTGAACTGCCATCTGATGGTCTACCCTATCTCCAAGAAAACCCACTCCAATAATTAATGGCGCATTAATTCTGTTTAATGATTTTTCAAAATCAGTATCGTCTTGACTGCTTACGAAATGGATACGGTCATCCTCGATTTGAACCTTTGATTTTTCCTCTATACTGTCCAGATCACCAATCACTGCGTCAGGTTTTACACCATATTGAAGACAGGTGTTCGCACCACCGTCTGCCGCAACAATATTAGATGCAAACTGGGTACTTGCTTTAAAATTTTCAGTAGAAACGTAAGCACCGCCTACTAGGGTTATGGGATCCTTAAATGTTAAGGCCTGCATGCTCATAAATTCATAAAAACCTTGCTTGACGTTTTCTGTCACTCATTTCACCACCTAATAATCTAGTTGGCAAGAAAGTTAACTACTCTGTCTGATCAGGATCGGCCTGACCTATTCCCTTGAATATAAACTTAAACGGAAACGCCCAAATAATGCCAAGACCTAAATAAATGAATAACTCAACCAAAATTGACGGTCGCTCAAATAGCGCTACTAAATTTACAGCAAAAATTATATAAATCGGCAATCCAACCAATAGCAGTATAAGCGAGATGCGTCTTCTGTTTTTATATCCAATAGTCATCAATCTTCAAAAGGGTCCCTGACCAATATTGTATCTTCTCTCTCTGGTGAAGTTGAAAGTAGCGCGACAGGACAGTCAATCAACTCCTCTATCCTTCTCACATATTTTATTGCACCAGCCGGCAATTCAGCCCAACTCCTTGCACCCTCAGTGGTTTCACTCCAACCATCCATTTCTTCAAAGATTGGCTGACAGCGCGCTTGTTGGTCCGCCGCAGTTGGTAAATAATCGATTAATACGCCATCTAGATTGTAACCAACACAGATCTTAACTTTTTCGAACCCGTCTAGAACATCCAATTTTGTTAGCGATATTCCGTTTACTCCAGAAGTAGCACAAGTTTGACGAACCAGAACTGAGTCGAACCAACCGCAACGTCTTCTCCTTCCGGTAGTTGTTCCAAACTCGTGCCCGCGCTCTCCAAGCATATTACCGTAGTCATCGTTTAGCTCAGTTGGGAAAGGCCCTTCTCCAACCCGAGTAGTGTAAGCTTTTACTATTCCCAACACAAAGTCTATTCCCCCTGGACCAAGCCCTGAGCCAGTGGCAGCCTGACCAGCAATAACATTAGACGAGGTTACGAATGGATAGGTTCCAAAATCCACATCTAGCAATGCCCCTTGCGCACCTTCAAAGAGAATACGTTGTCCCGACTTTCGTTTGTCATTTAGAATTTTCCATACTGGTGCGGCAAATTTGAGTATATGAGGCGCCACATCTAGAAGTTTTTTAAACAGATTTCCTTTGTCAATTGGCTCTAACCCCATTCCCTTTCGCAGAGTGTTATGATGCTGAAGGAGCCTATCAATTCGTTTAGACAAGGTGGTCTCATCTGCAAGGTCCGAAACCCTTACCGCTCTTCGTCCTACTTTGTCCTCGTAAGCAGGCCCTATACCTCGTCCAGTCGTGCCAATTTTGGCAATGCCACTTTGGGCCTCCCTTGCCCGGTCTAATTCACCATGAACAGGCAAAATTAACGGGGTATTCTCTGCAATTTTTAATGTGTCCGCATCAATAGTTACACCTTGACCTGTTAACGTTTCTATTTCACTTAGTAAGTGCCAGGGATCAAGCACTACACCATTACCTATAATTGATAACTTACCACCACGAACCACACCAGATGGAAGCGCGTGCAATTTGTATATTTTTTCATCAATTACTAGAGTATGCCCCGCATTGTGCCCACCTTGAAACCTTACGACTACATCGGCCCTTTCACTTAACCAGTCAACAATCTTACCTTTCCCCTCGTCACCCCATTGCGCGCCCACTACAACAACATTTGCCATCGGATAACCTTTCTAGTAAAAATTTGACCGGCTCGGTATAACGCCTGAGTGAGGGCTGTAAAGCTGTAATACAAAAATAAAGTTATTTTTTGACTTTATTAAACAGCGACATGAGCATATCATATAATATCAAAACTATTATAATTGGCTCTTGCGGTATACTGTAAATTTACCTATTTACCTCGAAGATCACCATGAGGTTACGGATTTATGGAAAATATTGTTCTAACAGTTCATCTTCTATTAGCTCTAGCTTTAGTTGGTGTTGTACTTATTCAAAGATCCGAAGGTGGTGGGCTAGGTATGGGATCCGGCGGCGGCGATAGTGTCATGAGCGGGAGAGCAGCTGCGAGTGCTTTAACAAAGTTGACTTGGATATTTGCTGTAGCATTTATAATAACGTCCATTTCATTGACAGTAATTGCCGCAAACAAATCATCAGAAACCTCAGTGATGGATAGACTTGGTGTGTCGTCTAATAACGATAAAGGGTCTGATCCCTCCTTAGATGATATAGAGTCATTGTTACCACCCACAGAGGGCTCTGCAGAAGGCTTAGTACCTAGCGCAGATTAACAACTTCTTGTTATTATAAAATAGATCTTATCAATATGTAGATTGGTATGACTTGCATAAATAGTGCGAATCCTGTTATACTTAACTCCCGTGATAACTTTAGTTTTTCAAGACTAATGCAGTAATAAAACTGCTATTTTTGAATGGCTAAATACCATGGGAGAACCTCGTTTATGGCTAGATTTATATTTATCACGGGCGGAGTGGTTTCTTCTCTTGGGAAGGGTTTAGCTTCAGCAGCTCTCGGCGCACTATTGCAAGCTCGTGGGTATAGTGTGCGGTTAAGAAAATTAGATCCTTATTTAAATGTCGATCCAGGAACAATGAGTCCATTTGAGCATGGTGAAGTTTTTGTAACAGATGATGGTGCTGAGACAGATTTAGACCTAGGTCACTATGAAAGATTTACGGGAGTATCTGCAAGGATGACAGACTCTGTATCTTCAGGAAGAATTTACTCAAACGTGCTCGAAAAGGAACGTCGTGGTAATTACTTAGGTAAGACAATCCAGGTTATTCCTCATGTTACTGATGAAATTAAAGACTTTATAAAAATTGGAGAGGATGAAGTTGATTTTATGCTCTGCGAAATAGGTGGAACTGTAGGCGATATTGAGGGTTTGCCATTCTTCGAAGCCATTCGACAATTTTCACAAGACAAGCAAAGGGGAGAATGTATTTTTATGCATTTGACCTTACTCCCATTTGTGAAGGCAAGCGGAGAATTAAAAACAAAACCAACACAGCATAGTGTAAAAGAACTTCGGTCGATTGGAATATCGCCAGATATTTTAGTTTGTAGATCCGAAGGATCAATTCCTCAAAAAGAACGAGAAAAGCTGGCGCTATTTTGCAATGTTCGTCCCGAAAGCGTCATTTCCGCGAAAGATTTGAATTCCATTTATGAAGCTCCGATATCTTATCATCATGAAGGTTTGGACCAAGCAGTTCTTGATGCATTTAATATTACGCCAGCTCCAAAACCCGATCTGTCAAAATGGGAAGATGTAAAAGATCGATTAAACAACCCTGAGGGACATGTAAATGTTGCGATAGTTGGGAAATATACTCAACTGGAGGATGCATATAAATCTATAGCTGAAGCATTAACACATGGCGGAATGGCCAATAGGCTTGAAGTAAAAATTAAGTGGGTAGACGCAGAAACTTTCGAAAAAGAGGATCCAGAAATTCATTTATCCGGGTTTCACGCCATCCTGGTGCCAGGTGGGTTTGGGGAAAGGGGAACCGAAGGGAAAATAATGGCAGCTAAATTTGCAAGAGAACATAAAATTCCATATTTGGGAATTTGCTTGGGTATGCAAACTGCGGTAATTGAATCCGCCAGGAATATGGCTGGAATCTCGAACGCTGGTTCAGAAGAGTTTGACCACGAAGCAGGCAAGCGCCGGTTCGAACCAATAATCTATCATCTAAAAGAGTGGGTCCAAGGAAATCATAAAGTTTCAAGAAATGTAGAAGATGATAAGGGAGGAACTATGCGTCTTGGGGCATATTCTGCCGTACTGGCTGAAGGTTCAAATGTTGCAAAAGTATACAACTCGACTGATATAGAAGAACGCCATAGGCACCGTTATGAGGTAGATATTAATTACCGCAAAGAACTTGAAAAGAACGGGTTAATTTTCTCAGGTATGTCTCCAGATGGAAGGCTACCAGAGATTGTCGAACTAAGTGATCATCCCTGGTTCATAGGAGTACAATTTCACCCTGAATTAAAGTCAAAACCTTTTGATCCGCATCCGCTATTTAGAGACTTTATAAAGGCAGCAAAAAATATTTCACGGCTCGTCTGAATAAAATCAGTACTTGCAGGTAACCAATTTTAAACAATGAGGATTTTATGATTTCCAATTTTCTAAGGTCATTATTATCTGAAGAATCCGATCCAGTTTCAACAGACGATGCACAAATTGCTTTGGCAGCTCTGCTAGTGCGTATAGCAAAATCTGATTCACAATATGATAAGAGTGAGGTGGAGACGATAAAAAAGGTATTAATGGAACAATTTGAAATGTCTGAAGAAAAGGCTAATTCCACAATCCATGGTGCAGAGCAACTTGAGCAAGAAGCGCCAGATACAGTTCGTTTTACAAGAGCACTGAAAAATAATATACCTTATGAAAACCGTCGGCAAATTATTCAAGGTCTGTGGCAGGTCGCATTAGCAGATGGATCTCGTGACAGTGAGGAAGATGCGGTAATTCGCTTAGCAGCTAAATTACTGGGAGTTACAGACGTGGAAAGCGCAGTGGCCCGCAAATCTGCTCAGGGCAAGTCATGAACGAAAGTAATATTTATCAAGCCTGATGATAAATCTACCGGTATCCACGTAAAAAACTCCAAGCGTTAAGAATATTAAAGATGACAGCTTTAGATCCTGAGATTTATTGAATACTAACCAAGAAAGTTATGTGGACAAATGATGAATTGGATGAAATTGTCTAAACAAATATTGATGGTGAGAGTATGTCGAAAGTATCGGCGAAAACAATCCAGGTAGCAGTTGCAGACTTAAATGGCATTCTTAGGGGCAAAATACTACCAAATAAAAATGCAAAAAAATTAAAAACTAAGTCAATCCGATTGCCCTTATCAGCTCTAAACGTTGATTTATTTGGAGAGGATATTGAGAATAGTCCACTCGTTTTTGAGTCTGGCGACACAGACGGATATATTACTCCGACCGAACGAAAACCTTTTAAGCTAACATGGTTAGAAAAAGCACCGGTGTTTCATCCATGTTGGATGTTTACAGATGATGATGAAAGTTTTCTTGGCGATGCAAGACATAGTTTGGCTAAAACCTTAGAAGGTTATAAAAAAAGGGGTTGGAGTGTCGCAGCAGCGACGGAAATGGAATTTTATTTAGTCAATGCTGAACATAGCTCGCTGAAACCGCCGATTAATCCTAAAACCAACACACAACTGGTGCGTGCAGATGTGCTCTCCACTCAAGATTTAAACGATTTTGAGGTCATCTTGAATGAAATTCAGGAAGCGTGCATTGAGGCTGGGATTAATTTTGAAAGTATAACCTCCGAGTCAGGCTGTGGCCAATTTGAAGTAACCCTCAAACATCGTAATGCATTATTAGCAGCAGATGATGCGCTTTTGTTTAAGGTCATTACTAAAGGAGTGGCGCTAAAGCATAAATTGACTGCAACTTTTATGGCGAAGCCATATCTTGACCAACCCGGCAATGGAATGCACATGCACTTTTCCATATTAGATAAAGAAGGGCAAAATATTTTTAGCAATGATGGAGATGCTGGCTCAAATACTTTAAAATATGCTGTCGGCGGCTGTATATTGGCCATGAGAGCCTCAACCCTGATCTTTGCACCCTTTGAAAATAGTTATGAACGCTTAACCCCAAAAGCTCACGCCCCAACGGGAATTTCTTGGGCGTATGAGAACAGAACTGCTGCGATAAGGATACCAATGGGTAATCCTCTTTCCAAACGTATTGAGCACAGAGTTGCTGGAGGGGATACAAACCCATATTTGGTATTCACTGCCGTATTAGGCGCCGCTCTTCAGGGAATTAAAAATAAAATAGATGCGCCAAAACCAATTCAGGGAGATGCATATTCTTTAAAGTTACCTCAATTGGCTCAGAATTTGAGCTCTGCAATTGATCTTTTTCAAAATGACGACTTAATAAGACAAATGTTTCCTGAAAATTTAGTTACAAACTTAGTATTAACAAAAAAGCAAGAGCTTAAGCAATTTGATAAAATAAACTCGGCAGATAAGTGGAAATACTATATTAACAGCGTGTGACTGGGTACGTTAGGAGAATTTATGAAAATTGGTATTTTACAAACTGGGAAAAGCCATGAAAGTCTTTTGCATAAATTTGGCGATTATCCAGACTTGTTTAAAAAGTTTTTAAGTTCAGAACATTTTGTTTTTGAAACATATCCTGTTTTGGACATGGTATTCCCAAAGTCACCAGATGAATGCAACGGCTGGCTAATAACCGGCTCGCGTCACGGCGTATATGAGGACCATAGATGGCTAGATCCACTTCGCGAATTTATTAGACTTATCCACTATGAAAAGCTCCCACTAGTGGGCATATGCTTTGGTCACCAAATTATAGCACAAGCATTAGGTGGCGTAGTTGAAAAGTTTGAAGGCGGTTGGTCAGTTGGTTCAACTCTATATAAATATGGAAACAGAGACGTAAACTTAAATGCTTGGCATCAAGATCAAGTAATTGTACCACCATCCAATGCCGAAACACTTATGACTAATGATTTCTGTAAATTTGCAGGACTAGCGTATGATGATAATATTATTACTTTTCAACCACATCCAGAGTTTAATTCTGATTATATCCAAGGTTTGATTGAAAATAGGGGAAAAGGAATTGTGCCAGACAATCTTCTCTTCACCGCGAAATCAAAATTAGATAGTTTAAATGACAATGACTTTTTAGCGACTAAAATTAAGTCATTTTTTGCAAAGTGAATTCCATTATGAAAACATTCTCAAATATTCTGAGCAAAGCTCCCGATGCAGCAAGAGCTTATGTCGAAGGGAAAAAGGTGGACGAAGTAGAGTGCATTGTTTCTGACCTGCCAGGCATAGCGCGAGGAAAAGCAGTGCCAGCGCAAAAATTTCTTAGGCAAAAAACTTTTCATTTACCTGATTCCATTTTCTTCCAAACGATAACAGGTGGTTGGGGAGAGGCTGCGGGAAAAGAAGGTTTTATTGAGCGAGACATGATCTTGGATCCAGATTACTCAACTACAACTGCGGCGCCTTGGACCGGGGACTGGACGTTACAGGTTATACATGATGCTTACGATAGGAAGTACAAACCTGTACCTTTTGCACCTCGGAACGTTTTAAAGAAAGTTTTAGAATTATACAAAAAAGAAGGCTGGGCTCCCATTGTTGCACCAGAGATGGAATTCTATTTAGTGAGTAGAAATTCAGACCCAAGAACACCAATTCAAGCAATGATGGGCAGATCAGGTCGACCTGCTGCTGCACGTCAGGCATATTCTATGACGGCGGTTGATGAGTTCGGGCCCGTAATTGATGATATCTATGATTTCGCAGAATTACAGGGTTTTGAAATCGATGGGATTACTCAAGAAGGAGGAGCAGGACAATTAGAGATCAACCTTCAGCACGGGGATCCGCTCAAGTTAGCCGATGAAGTTTTTTACTTCAAAAGGTTAATACGGGAAGCTGCATTACGTCATAATTGTTTTGCCACATTTATGGCAAAACCAATTGAAGATGAACCGGGAAGTGCTATGCATATTCATCACTCAATTTTAGATAAAAACACCGGAGAAAATCTATTTTCTGGACCGCAAGGTGGAGAGACTGATATGTTTTACCATTTCATTGGCGGTTTACAGAGATACTTACCCTGCGCTATCGCAGTTCTTGCGCCCTACGTGAACTCCTACAGACGTTACGTCAAAGACCATGCAGCGCCAATTAATCTCGAATGGGCAAGAGACAATAGAACTACGGGCATTAGAGTGCCACTTTCAAGTAATTCTGCGCGACGCGTCGAAAATCGCCTAGCCGGTATGGACTGTAATCCTTATCTGGGTATCGCGATCTCTCTAGCATGCGGTTATCTTGGAATTAAGAACGAAATCCGTCCGTCTAAGCAATTCCGTGGTGATGCTTATGAGGGAGCAGAAGACATTCCGCGTGGGCTAGGCTCGGCTTTGGACTTGTTTGAGGAAGCAACCCCATTACATAAAATTCTTGGTACCGAATTTTGCCGAGTTTATTCGATCGTGAAAAGGGCAGAGCACGAAGAATTTTTACAAGTTATAAGTCCCTGGGAAAGGGAGCATCTTTTGTTAAATGTATGAATTTATTATATGTAAATGATGAAACCAACCGATATCCACATAACAGTTGGTATACAGCAACCTCAGAATTGCTACCAGATTTTGAACCACTAACCCACGAAATTTCAGTTGACGTCGCAATTATTGGTGGCGGCTATGCCGGATTAACTGCAGGGCTTTTTCTAGCTAGAGCCGGCGCTGATACTGCCTTGTTAGAGGCACAGAAAGTAGGGTTTGGGGCATCTGGAAGGAATGGTGGACAGTTGGGTGCCGGACAACGTATGGATCAACGCGACTTAATTAAGTTGGTGGGAGAAAATCTAGGAGACAAACTTTGGCATCTGGCAGATGATGCGATCGATACCGTTAAAACAATTATAAAAAGAGATAAAATTGATTGCTTCCTGCGTCCAGGCGTAGCGAATCTTGGAAATTCAAGTTCTGAGGCATCCGATCTTCATTCGTACGCAGAATTTCTTGAAAAAAGATATAAGCAAGGAAATGTAGATATCATTAGCAAAGAAGAAAGTTTGGAACTTTGTATTTCCAGTGCATACAAAGGTGGTATTTTGTTTTCAAATGCCGCTCACTTGCATCCATTACGCTACGCATTAGGAATCGCAAAGGCAGGTAAGGAAAATGGGTTAAGAATTTTCGAGCAATCACCAGTCCAAAAAATAAATAAGGGTGATACCGTTACTCTGCGAACTAATAGGACTTCAGTAAAAGCTAAATATGTTGTTTATGCCTGCAATGGATATCTGGGTGATCTCGAACCTAAAGTAGCTGCTCGAGTGATGCCAATAAATAACTACATTGTAGCAACTGAACCACTAACTGAGGCAAAACATACGATTTTAACCAAAGATATTGCAGTTGCAGATTCAAAATTTGTTGTAAATTATTTTCGTATGGCTCACGATAAAAGGTTACTTTTTGGAGGAACGGAAAGCTACGGATACAAATTTCCACAAAATATCGCCTCTAAGGTACGCAAACCAATGCTCAAGATTTTTCCACAATTAGACGACATAAAAATTGATTATGCTTGGGGCGGCACTTTAGGGATCACGATGCGTCGTATGCCATATTTCAAACGTCTTAGTAAGAATGAATTCAATATTTCTGGCTTTTCTGGCCATGGTGTCGGCAATGCCACTCACGCCGGCAAGCTCATTGCTCAAACAATATTAAATCAAGACAGTGATGGCTTCGATGCGATGGAAAAGGTACCCTCACTGCCCTTCCCAGGAGGTCGTTTTGCCCGTTCACCTCTTCTGGTGATGGCAATGACCTGGTATTCATTGAGAGATAAGATTGGCTTCTAAAAGTTAACTTAATTTATTTAGCTTTTCTTGTAGTTCACTTAATTGAGTTTTTATCGCTTCAAGGTCATCTTTTGTTCCGCTTGAAGGATCATTTGAGTCTTTTTCGGAAGACTCGTTAGAATTATACCTGGACAAACTACTCATAAACGCCTTCAAAAATGCATTTTGCTGAGCCTGCAAATTTTCAAACCCAGGCATTCCCTGGATAGGGTTAATGCTGTTCATATTTTCCATAAATTTAGATTGGCTTTCACGAAACATTTCTAGGGACATTGTCAAAAACTCTGGAAGAGCCGAAGTCGTTTGACTTGCATAACTTCGCACCAAATCTGTCAAAACATCAATTGGAAGTACGTTTTCTCCCCTACTCTCATGCTCAGCGATTATCTGGAGTAAATATTGCCTGGTTAAATCATCTCCAGACTTTAGATCAATAATCTGCACATCGCGACCAGATCTGATAAAACCTGCTATGTCATCAAGGGTAACGTAATCACTTGTTTCAGTATTATACAGACGGCGACTGGCGTATCTTTTGATAAGCAAAGTACTTGACTTATTTTCCACTGTGAACTCCCCATTGCAGCGTTGCAGCAATTATTAAGCATATGCAGCAAAAAATAAAGAGGCAACAAACTGCTGCCTCTTTTCAATCTACAAAAGATTTATAAGTCTAACTAAAATAAAATTAATTAGCCGCTTTTTTCTTTGTTGGAGAAACATCATTTGCAGCTTTTTTTACTGCTGCTGCTGCTTCTGTTTGAACTTCCTTCGCTGTTGAAAGAAATAATGATAATGAATCCATTTGTGCTTTTTTTGCGATCTCTGCATATGCTGCGAGATTTTCGGTCGCTACGTCAGCTTGCTCAGAGACAAAATCTCCTATAGATTTAGCATAATTAGATGGATCACCATCGTAGCTTGGAGCTTTCTGCATTTTAGCAAGTGTCTCAGTAGCCCATTTATATGTTACTGTGGTGGACTTCTCAGCCACGCCTAAAAATAAATCATAATACTCCTTGCTTATAGCCGACTGCTTTTCGACTGCGTCGTCGAAAATGGCCGTATCCATAGGCAACGAAGCCATAAAATTCTCAAAAAACTTATTCATATCTTGCGTACCCGCCATGACGAATGCCCTCTATAAATTAACTAAACTAGTTTGTGTATACATGCTGCGCCGCAGCAATGCAAGTAATTTTTCTGCACTGCGGCATATTTTATTTTCAATTGCTAAAGATGTGGTTTTTGGTGAACATAGCAACCTGGAGCATCTCCCAAATCCATGTCACCACTAAGGTAGGGTATGCGAGCCTGGACGAGATCTTCTGATTTCTCCCTCAGCCATCTTTCCCAAAATGGCCACCAACTTTCTTTCACAAATTCTGCACCAATCTTCCACTGTTCAGGATCATTTACGTCATCTTTTCTGAAGTAATATCCATATTTGTTCCTATCCGGAGCATTTATAATGCCAGCAACATGTCCAGCCTCAGAAAGCACGAAAACCTTTTCTTTAGAACTGAAATTTTGTAACCCTCGGAAACTATCTTTCCAAGATGCAATATGGTCTGTTTCACAACTTATGGCGAAGACAGGCGTTTCTATATCTACAGCGCCAATTTTCTTGTCGAACATTATTAATTCATTTTTTGCAAATTGATTTTCCTGGCATAAGTGCCTTAGGTATTGCATTGCCATCTTTCCGGGTAAATTTGATCCGTCTCCATTCCAAAATAGTAAGTCAAAAGAGGGAGGAGCCTCACCCATCATATAACTCTTAATTGCTGGAGAATAGATAAGATCGTTCGAACGAAGAAAACTAAATGTCCGCGCTATAATAAAGCTTTCTAGAATGCCTTTGCTTTTAGTCTCACTCTCGATTGCGTCAATGAAATCATTTTGTAAGAATGGTGTAAATTCACGTTGATTGGAAAAGTCAGTTAATGTGGTAAGAAGCGTGGCCGAATTTAAAGAACTATCACCTCGCTGACTCATTATAGACATGACCAGGCTTAGTGTTGTCCCTGCAATACAATACCCTAAAGCATTTATTTTTTTGACCTTGCAAATGCTTTTTACTTGGTCAATAGCCTCCAGATATCCTTGCTCAATATAGTCCTCAAGACCAACATTAGAGTAGGTTGAGTCCGGGTTCACCCATGATACCACAAATAATGTGTAGCCCTGGTCAACTATCCAACGTATCAAACTATTGTTAGCTCTTAAGTCCAGGATATAAAACTTGTTAATCCAGGGAGGAAACATGAGTAAAGGAGTATTATACACCTTCTCAGTAGAAGGTGTATACTGAATTAATTCAAAAAGTCTGTTCCGAAAGACAACTTTACCAGGGGTAGCCGCTAAATCTGATCCAACTTTGAAAGCACTTTCATCTGCTAAGCGGACTAATAACTCCCCATCATTAGCCTCTAAATCCCGTATTAAATTCTCGAGACCTTGTACTAAAGATCGCCCTTTGGTTAAAAAAGCTCTCTCCAGGGCATCGGGATTTGTTCCAAAAAAATTAGTGGGAGCCATCATATCAATAATTTGACTAGAAAAATACTCTAGCCGCGCTTGGTCTTTCGGTGACAAACCCTCTACTTGAGCCACTGCGGTTTTGATCATATCCGAATTAGCTTGGTACTGTTTTAAAACATATTTAAAAAACGGGCTACTCTTCCATAATTGATGTGTAAAACGTCTATCAACATATTCAGTGTTTACTGCATCATTAGCCTCAGAAAAAAATTGCTTTTGCGTCTCCGCAAAATATTCCAGGGTTTTCCCCCAGTAGGATACTTGCTGTTCAAGTATGAAAGTAGGACTTTGAGCCATACTTTTTAAATAAGCACCTACTGTTTTTACAAAAATATCGTGCCCAGGACCGTTCAATGCGGGATTAATCTGCTTTTTGTTACTCAGAACTTCAAAAAAACGTCCTGACAATTCCTCTAATTTCTGCAAATTTTTACCTAATTGCGGATCAATTGACTGCAAATTTCTATCTGAACTTGTCATACGAAATTTTTCCGACTATTCTAGCTGCAGCGCAGCATAGCTTAAAGACCAAAAATTACCATGCCCCTTTTTACCGCACCTTTGGTTTAGGATAAATAAAATGCATAAAATGCTAAGTTACGATTATTTCGAAGCAATTCGTAACGCAAACCAATGGATTGGAGCTACTGCAAAGGCAGCAGCCTCAATCCCCGCAATGTCAGTTTTCCCCAATCCAAGCATTGATTGGATTGCTGCCTGGGGTCAAGTAACCGAGAGATCATTTGAAAGAATGACTGCAAAACCTGATTGGGGTATTGAAAGTATAACGTGTTACGACGGGCGAGATCATTTAGTAGAGATCAATAAAAAAATAACAGGAGCTTTTGGAGACCTCATCCATTTTAATGTTCTGGGCAGAGAACCGGCTCCAAGAAAAATTTTGCTGGTAGCACCTATGTCAGGGCACTATTCAACCTTGCTTCGTTCAACGGTCAACAGTCTAATCATCGATAGTGAAATATATGTAACAGACTGGCACAATGCTCGAGACATCCCAGTTTCTGAGGGGAGCTTCGATATTGAGGACTACACTAAATATTTAATTGACTATATTAGATTTCTCGGTCCAGACATAAATGTGATTGCCATCTGCCAACCCGCCCCGTTGGCCCTTGTAGCAACAGCATTCCTTGCTCAGGAAAAAAAAGATGACCAACCAAAAAGTTTAATCCTTATGGGGGGGCCAATTGATCCCAGTGCAGCTCCAACTGAAATCACAGAGTTCGGCAATAAGTTTAATTTAGAATACTTAGAACAGACTGTAATTCAGCGCGTAGGATTTAAGTATGCAGGCGTTGGGCGGCAAGTTTATCCCGGCTTATTACAACTAATGTCCTTTATGTCGATGAATGCCGAGAAACATGCAAAATCATTTTCAGATCAGATAGCTAGAGTTGCCCAAGGGACAGCAAGTGAGCATGACAAACATAACAGTTTTTACGACGAGTATTTAGCTGTGATGGATATGACAGCAGAATTCTATTTATCAACAGTAGACCGAATTTTTAAAAAAAGAGAGATAGCCCAAAACAAATTTACGATTATGGGAAAACACGTCGACATAGATACAATTTCAAATGTTGCCATAATGACTATAGAGGGTGGCAAAGATGATATTTCAGCACCCGGACAATGCTCAGCTGCAATTGAACTTTGCAGGAATGTGCCACAAAAGAATAAGTACAGCCATGTGGAGCCTGATGCTGGCCACTATGGCATCTTTGCAGGAAAAAACTGGAGAACTAACATCCGTCCTAAAGTAATTGAATTCATTGACAGCCATCAATAGATGGAATTGTTTTTAAATTAACTATTTTGAAAGCTGTTTATTCATTGCATAAATCATATCAATCATACTTTGTGTGCCTTTAGAAAACTCTAACGAACACCCATAAACCGTATTGGTTTTGGCCGATATAGAAAAAGCCTCTACTTGATTGACATAGTGATTTACACCCGGAAATTTAAAAACTTGTTCGTGCCCATTGCCTTTTCTAAAAATGACTTGGGCAATGTCATACACGTTGGGGTTAAAAGGCGCGGTAAACTTCAAAAACCCTTCTGTACCCTGAATTGTCATTTCCTGCCGAGGGGCTGCTCGCATAGACGTGACTGCCTGCATTTTAAAACCAGGGAATTGAGCTGATACATTTGCCCAAACATCAACTTCATTTTCAAAAACAATATCAGCAGATAAAACTTCTATAGGTTCAGAACCTGTAACGAACCTACTTACGCCATAGGGATAAACGCCGATATCGGGAATACCACCACCGCCAAATCGTGCTTGATTGCGTATATTCAATGGATCATCAGCATTATTGTAACTAAATACTCCATCAATTTGCACTAATTTTCCCAATTTACCCGCGTCAACAAACTCCTTTGCCAACTGCCACTGTGGATGATGCACTACCATATATGCTTCCGCTGCTAGAAGCTGTGACTTATCGCGCAAGTGAATTAGACGATCTATCTCGTCCGCAGCCATTGAGATCGGCTTTTCACACAAAACATGCTTTCCAGCTTGCAAACAGCGCGTTGCCCATTCAATATGAATGTGATTTGGCAAGGGAATATATACTGCGTCAACATTAGAATCTTCTAATAAGTCATTATAATCATTGTAAATTACTAATCTATCTGACAGTTCCAGGAATTTATTAGCCTTTTCTAAATCCCTTGTCGCAAGTGCTACTAGCGAATTACCTTTAGCAGAATGAATGGCAGGTGCCATTTGTTCTAATGCAAATTTGGAAGCACCTAATATTCCCCATTTGAAACTTGAAATCAAAACTTTCGACCAATCTTCAAGATCTATGAATTTTTATAGTAAAGGCGTTAGGGATTTTTACAAGTATCAACTAACAAGAGTTACTTCCGAGGCCAGTTCACGCATTTGCATCTGAAGTTTCTCGAAAGCACGCACCTCGATCTGTCTTATTCGTTCCCTACTTACACCATATTCAGAACTAAGCTCTTCCAGAGTAGAAGGTGTATCCTGCAATCTGCGCTTATGCAAAATATCCTGTTCTCGATCATTGAGAAAGCTCATTGCCTTTCTCAATAAATCCAAGCGAAATTCAACCTCATCTTTATTCTCAAAGTCTGCAGCATGATCCGCCGATTCATCTTCCAACCAGTCCTGCCACTCCATTGATCCATCGCCATCAGAGGAAACGACAGCGTTAAGCGAGGCATCTCCACCACTTAATCTACGGTTCATAGAAACTACTTCATCCTCTGACACACCCAAATCAGTAGCAATCTTTTTTACATTATCTGGATGCAAATCGCCCTCGTCTAACGCACCTATTCTTGCTTTTGCTTTTCGTAGATTAAAAAATAGTTTTTTCTGAGCGCTCGTAGTGCCCATTTTAACTAATGACCAACTACGAAGAATGTATTCTTGAATGCTCGCCCTAATCCACCACATTGCATAGGTAGCAAGCCTAAAACCTTTTTCTGGATCAAAACGCTTTACTGCCTGCATCAATCCAACGTTTGCCTCAGAAATTACCTCAGCTTGAGGCAAACCATAACCGCGATAGCCCATAGCAATTTTAGCTGCTAAACGTAAATGTGACGTTACTAACTTGTGGGCTGCTTCTGGGTCTTGTTCATCCGCCCATCGTCGTGCAAGCATATATTCTTCTTCCGGCTCCAGCATTGGAAACTTGCGTATTTCCTGTAGATAACGGCTGAGCCCAGCTTCAGGACTCGGAGCGGGTAAATTTGCATAGTTCGTCATTTATAATCCTTTGTTGACCTTTATGTAGTAACACAAACTTATCTTTTCAAGTTTATCTACCATCAAAAAGGTAACCTGAGTGAAATCTGCAACGAGCTAATTACTTTAAAAGGAAAACTTAACTCAACTTTTTAATAAGGTCACCCATATCATCAGGCAAGGGGGCTTCAAAACGTAAAGTCTCCGTTGATTTTGGGTGAACAAAGCCCAAACTCGCCGCATGTAAAGCTTGCCTAGGAAAAGATATAATTTCCTGAACAATATCTTCGGAAAAAGATTTTGAGGGAATTTTTCTACGCCCACCATACAATGGGTCTCCGACCAAACCATGACCAACATGAGCTAAATGGACACGGATCTGATGGGTCCTCCCTGTTTCCAAACGACATTCTATCAAAGCCAAACTAGACAGGGACCCATAATTTTCGAGAACTCGTACTCTGGTAATTGCGTGACGCCCTGCACCAAATAGGACTGCCTGTTTCTGCCTGTTCGTCCTGTGTCGAGCTAAATTAGTAGTAACTTTCAAAATATTACCAGCCTCGAAACTGACACCCTTAACACCCCTCAGTCGGGGATCATTGGCATCTGGTACTCCAAAACATAAAGCCTGATAACTCCTTTCAACAGAATGATTTTCAAATTGCCTTGCAAGAAATTGGTGAGCGAAGTCTGATTTTGCGGACACTAATAAGCCGCTTGTATCTTTATCAATTCGATGTACGATACCAGGTCTTTTACTGCCACCCACCCCAGACAAAGTATCTCCACAATGATGGAGCAATGCGTTAACTAAAGTCTTGTTAGGAGAGCCAGGCGCTGGATGAACAACCATTCCTACGGGTTTATTGACAACGATAAGATAGTCATCCTCGTAAACGATATTCAAAGGGATATTCTCAGGAAAATTATCAATATCTTTGATTTCAGGAATCATTATTTCCACTAACTGCCCTTCAGATACTGATGCATCAATATGGGTTGCAACTGATCCGTCTACGCGCACCACGCCTTGCTCGATTAGTTTGCGAAGTCGAGATCGTGATAAACTAGCGGAAACTGGCGCATCACGCGAAAGAGCTTTATCAAGACGCTTAGGAGGATTCGCAGTGACAAAAAAGGATAAGATAGAAGACGACAAAATTGTCCCTCAAGCAGAAATTATAATACCGCCCAGTATAAAGTTGTTAAAGCTGCTTGTCACCGTGTTAGCGTGTGTAATGATAATCGGATTTATTATCATAGTATCTCTTTTTGTTTTAAACTTTCAGAAAAGTCATGTTCCAATTCCCGTCACACTAGAATTACAAAACGGTGTTAAGCCAATAGCCTATACACAAACAAAAGACTGGTACGCAATAGTTACAGATGAACATGAAATCTTAATTTATGACAATTCTGGAAATCGAATCCAAAAAATCAAAGTAAATTACAACTCTCCTTAATCTACAAAAAGAGTTTTAAATTCCTGCCACTCTCCTTTGCTCATCCCCGAGCTCTGCATATCTACATTTTCACCTTTGATCATTCGCCGCAAAACATTTACGGAGGTTTCAGAAAGTGTAGCTCCACCGAGTCTATAATCTTCAAAAGCTCGGTAAGTATGCGGCACCCATTCTTTGACTAAATTACAAATTTCATCAGCATAGATCCTTATTTCATACTGTGCATGTGGATCAGCCCTAAGTCTCAAAAAATGAAGTAAATTATGCAAATCGACCTTCCAATACCATTGTGTGTAAATGTTGGCCGGCAAGTTCATACGCGCCAGTTCGCGTGCTAATCCCTGTTGTCCATCTTGAGAGATCATTTTCTCATAATTATCATAGCACCTTGCACTGTCAGCTTTTAAAAGCTCTAGAACAGTTTGGGCCTCTTCATCTTTTAAGGTTTCACCCCGCCCCTGATTATTTACAACGGATTGCGCTGCAATATGCTCAGGGCTTGGTATATAAAACTCTCTATCTAATATTGAGTATCGTGCTGAATATTCATTAACATTTGCAGTTCGATGTCGGATCCATTGTCGCGCCACAAAAACCGGCAGTTTGACATGTAATTTTATCTCACACATTTCAAATGGCGTTGAATGCCAATGACGCATTAAATACCTTATAAGCCCTTCATCGTTCTGGACTGACTTAGTACCCTTCCCATAACTAACCCTAGCGGCTTGGCATATTGCACTATCATCTCCCATATAATCGACAACCCGCACAAACCCATGATCAAGAACCTGAAAAGCTGTATATAGTTTCTCTTCCATACCAGCACTTACAACCCTGCGCGTTTTAGCTAACTGCTCGCGTTGAGCGCTTATTTCTTCCGTCTGTTCGGGCGATAGCGGCATTTTGAAGTCCTTTATTGAATCACTTAGCTTTTACTATATCTAGAGAATAGCCGTGAATAAACCACAACATGAAGAAACGTTTTAAGTAAATTCTAAATTTGGCTTCAATTAACCATTTATCCATCCTAGACACGATGCCTTGAATTGAAATACCATGAACGGTAGGCGAGGTTACTACCAAAAATTTAAAAGAATTGGAAAAAAATTGGAAATTAAATATCTACATACGATGGTTAGAGTAAAAGATCTCGAAAAATCGATTGCTTTCTACAACTTACTTGGACTCAAAGAAATAAAAAGAAATGAAAGTGAGATGGGACGATTTACGCTTGTCTTTCTTGCACCCGACGGGCAACACGAATGTCCACTAGAATTGACGTTTAATTGGGATGGTGATGATAAACTTCCCTCTGACAGCAGACATTTTGGTCATTTAGCTTATGAGGTAAAAAATATCTATCAAACCTGTCTGCACCTTCAGGAAAATGGCATAGTAATCAATCGACCCCCACGTGATGGACGAATGGCATTCGTACGGTCGCCAGATAATATCTCAATTGAACTACTCCAATGTGGTGAAGCCCTGGAACCTAGTGAACCATGGACTTCTATGCCAAATATTGGCCACTGGTAGAATTTAATTATATTTGTTGAAGTAAAACGAACTAGAAACTGAACCTATTTGAAGTTTTTTGTCTTTAGAACATCTCGTATCTCGGAGATAATCGCTGCATACTTTTTTTTCGGGACCGCTTGCCCTGAGCACCAGCTATACAGATCCTGGTCGTTTTCAAACAGAAGATCAGAGTATAGATCCAACTTAACTCCAGGCATCTTTTCTAGACAAACTTCGCTGTAGTATGAGAGTATAACGTCCATCTCCTTAATACCACGCCTCATTGACCGCATTTTGAGTTTTTTGATTTTGTTCTCTCTTCCATCTGACATCATATGTCCTTTAATCTCGACCTTAATTGTTTTTCAAGCTTCGCCAACTTATCTGCGGATGATAGTAGCCCAGTCTGAACCGCTCTTATTTCAAATAGTAGATCATTGATTTCTGGGGGAACCTGAGTTTCTTTATCTGAATGTTCAACTCCATCACCTTCACCATGCAAGAGCCACATAACAGACACACCAAGCAAACCAGCTAGCATAGACAATCTATTGGCCCGTGGCTCACTGATATCTTGCTCCCATGATTTAAGCGTTACCAATTTTATGCCAAGTCGTTTAGCAACCAGTTTTTGAGTCATGCCAGATTTTTCAATGGCAGCGGATAGCCGATCACCGAAAGTGGCAGTCTCAGGTCCGTACCAATCCAGATCATCAATCATGACATGCTCCAATTATTTCCTTGAATGGTTATTCTCGGGAGCATAAGACACATAGATATCAAACTCAAATAGGTATATGATGGTAACTCTGTCAAAATCGCTCTCTAAAATTAATGCGTCTGCAACGATTACAATGTCTGCGCTTGCTAATAGATTAAAATCAGAGGGTAAAGATATAATCAGTCTATCAGCTGGTGAGCCAGATTTTGGGACCCCAAAACATATTCAAGAGGCGGCAATTGAGGCTATCAAAGCAGGTAAGACAAAATATACAGACCCAGATGGAATGCCCGAATTAAAGGACGCAATTTCACAAAAGTTTCTGGAAGAGAATAATCTAAAATATCAGCCGTCCCAAATATCAGTGGGAACAGGTGGAAAGCAAATATTATACAATGCTTTGATGGCTACACTAAATGCGAATGATGAAGTTATTATCCCAGCGCCCTATTGGGTCTCATACCCAGATATGGTTAAACTTGCGGGAGGCATTCCTAAAATTGTAAAAACAGTTTCGGAAAATAATTACAAATTACAGCCAAATGAATTAAGGGCTGCAATATCAGATAAAACAAAGTGGCTGATCTTTAATTCACCTTCAAATCCGACTGGTGCAGCTTATTCAGCAGAAGAACTAAAAATGTTGACAGATGTGCTTTTGGAATTCCCAAAAGTTAACATATTATCTGATGATATTTACGAGCACTTAACTTTCGATGATTTTAATTTCGTAACACCTGTTGAGGTGGAGCCTAAACTTTATGATAGAACTGTTACATGCAATGGTGTCTCTAAAGGTTATGCTATGACTGGTTGGCGCATTGGATATGCAGGTGGGCCCAAAAAAATTATTTCAGCAATGCGTAAAATCCAATCTCAATCGACTTCTAATCCCTGCACGATCAGTCAATGGGCAGCACTGGCCGCTTTGACTGGACCAAAAGATTTTATCCACGAGAACAAATATATTTTTGAAGAGCGTCGAAACCTAGTTGTAAAAGAGTTAAGTACTATAGATGGTATATCTTGCCCAATTCCGAATGGAGCCTTTTACGTTTACCCAGACATTAGCAAATTAATTGGTAAGAAAACTCGATCGGGAAATGTGATTTCTAACGACGAGCAATTTGCATTATCACTCCTAGAAGAAAAAAATGTAGCAGTTGTATTTGGAGCAGCATTCGGTCTTTCGCCAAACTTCCGTATAAGTTTTGCTACATCAATGGATGAGCTTCAAACTGCTTGTGATCGAATATCTTCATTTTGTAAAAATTTGGTTGATTAGTCTATAATACTATAGCGTCACCTTACGATCCGAATTAACCAGAACAATAAACCGGACTCCGAGCAAGGTTGCTGCAAACCCCAAGCCCGTGCCTAATCCAGCCCATATACCTAGGGAGTCCCAATTAATCACAAATGCAAAAAAATATGCTGATGGAATACCCACCAACCAATAACTCAAGATTGTAATCAACATCGGCACCGTGGTATCCTGTATACCTCTTAGCAATCCTAAAGCCATTGCTTGACCACCGTCTACAAATTGAAAAAGTGCCGCAGCAATCAGTAGTAGTGCGCCGATATAAATTATCTGGTCTCGTGCTGGATCATCTATATCAACATAAAATGACACAAGCATGTCCCCAAATGTAATCAGAAAAATCATTGCAATAAAAGAAAAAAGCACCGAACAGGACGCGGCAACTTTAGCTCCTTTTTTTAAATATTCTAAATTTTTAACTCCCCAAGCATTGCCGGCTCTAATTGTAGATGCCTCTGCCAACCCTAAATGGATCATAAACATAACAGATGCTATTTGAAGTGCTATGCCATGAGCCGCAAGCGTTACTGCTCCAAACCAGCCCATCATTATTGATGAGGCAGTGAACAAACCAGCCTCAGCGACAATGCTTGTACCAATCGGCAATCCTAGTTTTGCAACCTTGAGGAACCCAACTTTGTCAAAATTAAAAAACCTTACCAATAGCTTATATTCAGGTAATTTCCAAAGTGCATACGCAGTGATCAAAAGTGCGGTTATAATTTGGACTATTACAGAAGAAATAGCGGCTCCGGAAACTCCTAATTCGGGAAAGCCTAACTTTCCAAAGATTAAAAGATAATTGAGGGGTATGTTTAAAAGCACAGTAGTTAATGTGATAATCAGCGTCACCTTGGTAAGGTGCAAGCCGGACAGGAAAAACCGGAAGACCATAGCCCATAGAGCAGGTATCAATCCAAACCCCACAATACGAGTATAATTTTCAGCATAGCCAGATATATCACTCGCTTGTCCAAGAAAAATTAGGATGGGACCTGCATTGAAAAATAATGGTAGAATTAAAATTGCATATAGTAGCGATAACCATAACCCCATACGCATGTATCGTCTGGCAAGGGTTATCTCGCCTGCACTTGAAGTCGAGGCAACAAGAGGCTGAACTGCAAAAGAAAATCCAGCACCAAACAAAAAGAAAACAAAAAAGTAAGCATTCCCAAGGACTAGCGCAGCCAGAGCGGGTATCGAGTACCAACCCATCATTACAGTATCCGTGATACCAAGTGCTACATTAGCCAGATGTGTGCCAATAAGAGGTATAGCTAATTTAACAAGATTTTTCCCACTTGCACGGAAAGTCTGTTCATTCTCCATTAGAAATCCATGGCATTTGAACAGAGCTCTTTCAAGTCAATTATAAATTGAATGAGTTTATTTTGTGTGAAACATTAAAACTCAGAGATGCATATTTTATAATTTACATGCATAAAGTCGATTTATTAAAATAGAAAAATTATTCTTACTCTTGTTTATTTAAGTTTGCAGATTTAAAAAAGAGTAAAAAAGAGCAGCAGTAGATGACTGACCTATTGTCAGACTTAGACAATCAAGATTACGATGCGTCTTCAATAGAAATTCTTGAAGGTTTAGAACCTGTGAGAAAACGCCCCGGGATGTACATCGGTGGCACAGACGAACGCGCCCTTCACCATATGGTTTCTGAAATTTTAGATAATTCTATGGATGAGGCTGTAGCAGGTCACGCCAATCGCATCGAAGTGGAACTCAAAGAAAATTATGAAATCTCTATTAGAGATAATGGAAGAGGCGTTCCGATTGATCCACATCCTAAATATCCTGACAAATCAGCACTGGAAGTAATTTTCTGCACATTACATGCTGGAGGAAAATTTTCGGGGAAAGCGTATCAAACTTCTGGAGGATTGCATGGCGTCGGTGCATCGGTTGTTAATGCACTCTCTAATTCTATGGTAGTACAAGTAGCCCGCAATAAGGAACTTTATGAACAAAAATTCTCTCGAGGTATTGCGCTTGGTAATTTAGAGAAGATTGGAAACGCTTCGAATAGGCGAGGAACTTATGTAAGTTTTGTGCCTGACAACGAAATCTTTGGAAATCATAAATTTAAACCCTCTCGACTTTTTAAATCAATTAGGTCGAAGGCGTACTTATTTTCTGGTGTAGAAATAAGGTGGAAGTCAGAAATAAGTGATGGAGAAACACCAACCGATGCAACGTTCCATTTTCCTGGCGGCCTTTCAGATTTTTTAAACGAAACCCTGAATGGAGTATCTACTTACGCCCATTACCCTTTCGCTGGCACGGTTGATTTTTATGAAAAATTTCAAATTCCGGGTAAAGTTGAATGGGCCATAAATTGGACACCCGCGAGAGATGGTTTTGTTAAATCCTATTGCAACACAGTCCCAACACCCGAAGGAGGTACACATGAAAGTGGCTTCTGGGCAGCTATCTTAAAAAGTATCAAAAGCTACGGTGAACGCATTAATAGTAAGAAATCAAAAGATATTACGCGAGAAGACCTTACATTAGGCAGCTGTGCACTGGTGTCTTGCTTTATACAGGAACCTGAATTCGTTGGACAAACTAAAGACCGTCTTGCAACTGTGGAGGCTCAAAAATTAGTAGAGAGCTCAGTCCGGGACCATTTTGATAATTGGTTAGCATCTGATAGTAAGTCTGCAACTGCTATATTAGATTTTCTTATCTTAAGGGCAGAAGAAAGACTACGAAGACGACAAGAGAAAGAAACAGCCAGAAAGTCAGCAACCAAAAGGCTTCGATTGCCAGGAAAACTGGTTGACTGCTCAGAAAGCACACGAGACGGTACTGAAATATTTATTGTTGAAGGAGATAGTGCCGGGGGTTCCGCAAAAATGGCAAGGGATAGAAAAACTCAAGCACTATTACCATTAAGAGGAAAAATTTTGAATGTCCTTGGTGCCGCAAGCTCAAAACTGGGAACTAATCAGGAGATTAATGACCTGACACAAGCATTGGGTACAAGCTTGGGGTCAAAATTTAATATCGATGACCTCAGATATGACAAAGTAATAATAATGACAGATGCAGACGTGGACGGCGCACATATTGCATCTCTTTTGATGACATTCTTTTTCACACAAATGAGACCACTCATCGATCAAGGACACCTCTACCTGGCTTGCCCCCCACTTTTTCGTCTTACTCAAGGTTCACACAGAGTGTATTGCAAAGATCAAATTGAGCGCGATAAATGGCTGTCCGACGGCTTGGGTGGCAAAGGTAAAATAGAAGTCAGCCGCTTCAAAGGCTTGGGAGAAATGGATGCCAAGGATCTCAAGCAAACTACAATGGATCCAAAAAGTAGAAAGCTAATTCGGGTATCTATTGATGAGGAACAGCCGGGTGAAACTGTGGATCTAGTTGATAGGTTAATGGGAAAAAAACCTGAATTAAGATACCAATATATTCAAAGCAATGCTCGTTTTGTCAACGAACTGGATGTCTAGTCTTTCCACTCCAGTCCAGTGAGTTTTTCTAGCAAAACTAAAAGATCATCAGGCACGACAACAAATTCCTCTGCAACTTTGCCCTGACCCGGCAAACGTGTACCCTCATCTTTAGATACAGCCGTTTCTAAATCATTCAGAAGGTTTTCGAGAGCAGGAGCGTTTTGAGGATCAATCAAAATGTAGTATTGTCCAAGGTTATGCGGTTCTCCATCTTTAGCTTTGAGGGGTTGCACAAATTGTGACGCCAAGCCTCCTGCAAGACCTGCGGCTAATACTTCTGCCATAAGCCCAAAACCCCATCCTTTATAACCACCGCTCGATACTAAAGAGCCTTCTAAAGCAGCCTCTGGGTCGGCTGTCGGTTCACCATTCTTATCAAGGGCCCAACCAAAAGGTATTTTTTCACCAGCTGCTTTGGCCATTGTAATTTTGCCTAAGGCAACGGCCGTAGTAGATTGATCAAAATGAATTACAGTATTTCCTTTTCCGTCAGGCACCGAAAATGCAATTGGATTTGTTCCAATAATGCGTGATTTACCACCCGGTGCGGCGACAATTGGGGAGGCATTAGTAAACCCAATACCAATCAGATTGCTCTTTGCAATCTGTTCAGTAAAATACCCAAGTGATGTACAGGTGTGCGCATGCCCGATTGCTAAAGAACAGATGCCATTTTTCAATGCTGCTTCACGGGCTGGAACTATGCCTCTTTGGAATGCTGGCTGGGCAAATCCAAACTTAGCATCAACGCGCACTATCCCCGCTTTTTCTTGAGAAACGATCGGCTCAATATCGCCCCTAACCCTACCCGATTTAAGTTGAAGACAATAACTCTCCAAATAGTATAGACCACAAATCCTATTACCAACGCTCTCAGAGTTTGCGATTGCATCTGCCACCGCGTCTGCTATCCAGTCGAGTGCTCCAAATTTTACCAGAGTTGCTTTGGAAAGATTGAAAATATTCGTGACTGATAGTGTAGCCATGTTTAGCCTTTAAGCAGTAATTTTAAATTTCTTCGTTGAAGTTAGTACTTATTTTTAAAATTTTGACGATAAAACAATTAAATAATTCGTACTAAGTTGTGGAGGGTAATGTGGCCGCCCTAAAAAAGTGTATCATTGAATTTTCATAAGAACAATCTTTTGATCAATGTTCATTCAAGCCCACTAATGGATCTTTGAAAATAAAATAAATCAAAGGAGAAATTAATATAAGATTGACGAGCTAGACCTTTAAGCTATCACTATAATTCTTATA
>ENA-OSEY01000431-OSEY01000431.1-marine-metagenome-genome-assembly--contig:-NODE-431-length-31299-cov-10.129748_pt1 | contig 31299 bp, 30 predicted proteins | sample MGYA00248465_ERZ534230 | MGnify/ENA primary metagenome ERZ534230 (study PRJEB26409, sample SAMN06344110) | marine metagenome | isolation source: Sea water from surface | place: Atlantic Ocean:Southern... | reverse complement strand
AATTTAATTCCAAGAGCCGGCACTTCTGAAGAAGTTGCAAAAGGTATAATATTTGCCATAGAAAATGAATTCATTACAGGAACAACTATAGATGTTGATGGTGGATGGCTAACGTCTTAAATCAACGTTTTTAATTTTACCATTTACATTTGTTATAGCAATTTGTTCGAGTCATATGGCAAAATATAATCATGTATTCAAGAATTTTTTCTTGTTGCTGTTTTTAAATTCTTTTAGAAAAATCTTTTAAATTAGAGTTAATTTTTTCATCCGGTATATGAAATCTGTCAATTATATTATTCCAATCATCATTTTTATAATCACTTTTAAAAATTTTAAATTCCCTAGTATCAGTAAAGTTTTCATTTAAATTTTCATGAGAATACAACGTTAATAAACATGACCTTTGGTCTATACTTCTTAATTTAGATGCTATTTCAATAACCTTTTCAAAACTCTCATCCAAAAAATATCCTAAAATTAAATCTTTAAGTCTATTATCTGATGAAGATTGTCCTTGCGGAATAGGATCTAAATCAAATGCTTTTTCTAACAATTCCAACCCTTTTTGTATTTTTCCAACTCTAACTAAAACTTCACCAAAACCCGCTAATACTCTTGGGTCATTAGGAACCATTTGAAAAGCTTTTTGACCGTGATCTTCTGCTAAACCATATTCATGGTTACTTAAATATACAGCTGAAAGCATTCTATGACATTCAAAATCATTTTCATTACATTCCAATGCCTTTTGGATATTTTGTTTGGCTTCTTCCATAATTTTTTCAGGATCTTCTAAAAATCCTCTGAACATCGCTTGACCAAGAGTGCAAACTTTCCAGGCATATGCTTGAGCATTATTTGCATCAGCTTCTATTGCTTGGTCAAAATACTTAAGAGCTTCTAAGTTAGATTCTTTTTTAAAATGATGATGTTTTTCCTTCCCTCTGAGTAGATATTCATAAGACGTCATATTTTCAGTAGGTTTTCTTTTAGACCTTTGTAAAGAGCTAATCTCAATTTCTCCAAGAAGTGCAATCGAAATTTTTCTGACAATTTCATCTTGAACATCAAATATGTCCTCTAAAACTCTATCATACTTATTGCTCCAAACAACACTATCATCTTTGGCATCACTTAATTCAATATTAATCCTTACCCTTTTTCCTGAAGCTCTAATACTTCCTGTAACTACAAAGTCTAAATCAAAAGCTTTAGTAAATTCTCCTAAATCTCCATAATTATTTTTATAATTGACTGATGTTTGTCTAGAAAGAATATCAAATTCTCTCATCATCGAAAATTCTGTTATCAAATCTTCTATAATACCATCAACAAGAAAGCCACTATCTTCGTCATTACCTGAATTAGTGAAAGGCAAAATAGCAAATTTTAACTTTTTATTTTTAACGATATTTTTATTTTTCTTTAGTTTTAATTCTATTTCATTATCTGTGTATTGTCCTAAAATTGAAAAAACATCAAATTTATTAGATATATTTTTAAGTTCAATTTCACCTGCCTGAAACAATTTTTCTTTAATTTTATTTTTAATTTGTTGTTGAACAATATTAGAAATTAATATTTGGTCCGGATTACATTTTGCCTCTAATCTTGCTGCAACATTAACACCTGTCCCATATATATTATTTTTTTCAATAATAACATCATCAACATGAATTCCAACTCTCCAAGAAAGTTTTGGGGTAATATCTGTTTGATCATTCATATTCAAAATTTCTTTTTGAAATTCTATTGATGCTTTGACACTCTCAACAGGACTTTGAAATTCAGCAATAACAGAATCTCCAGCCGTGTGAAATATCTTTCCATTATAATCTTCAATCTTCTTATCAATTATTGATCTACAACTATTTAGACTTTTCAGAGTATTTTCTTCATTTTCTTCCATATGTTTGCTGAAAGAAACACAGTCGGTAGCTAGAATTGTAGTTAATTTTCTTTTGATATTTGACATAACTTATTATGTAATATTTTACATATTTTATGAAATAAAAAAACCTCTCAGCGATTATCTAGAGGCTTTAATGTTAGAAATTGATTAATTAAACTTCATTTTTTTTAACATTTTAGCCATCTAAATAAATTCATCTAGATATTTATATTTTTTAACTAATTTATTACGACAAATGATTTCATCATCATTACAATTAAGCTAAGTGCGTTTATTATTTGTTATTGTAACAAATTGGATTTTATATTGGACAGTCCTTAAATTTAGAACCAACTGTTTCAATAACTTTAGGTATCTCTCCAACAGTATCACATATTTTCAAAATATTTGGACAATCTTTGAAAGGGTCTCCACCACATGCTTCTCTTAATATATCAAAACCCCCAGTTTCTTGAACTGTTCTCACACAAGTAAATATGAATATATCAGCATAAGAGCAGTTTTCTCCAGTTATATATGAACCTAAATTCATTTTTTTAATATGATTTTCAAGGTATTGAATTCTTTTATGATGAAGGGTTGTTAGATTTGATACCCCAACTTCTTTCCCCCCTTCTGCAAGTGTGTCTGTAAGACGCAAATTTCTCCAAAATGCCTCATTATGACCTGTTATTATGTCGTGAAATGGAGAGAGCACAAAAGAATAATAATCTTGTGCCCATGACCAATACATATTTGATAAAGCTGCATTTTCAGTTGATGTTGGTGTAAGTGGTCCAGGGTATTTTGACACTAAATATTGAACAATTGCTGATGAGTCATTTAATTCTATGCCGTTAGAGTGATCTTTTAACCATGGTATAGTGCCGAAAGGAGCTTCTGTATCTTTATCAAAATCTTCTCCCATTGGTTTGCTCATTAAATAATTTGCTTTAATGTCATGCAAGGCACAAATAATATTAATTTGAAGTCCTCTTCCTACTATAGGTAGATATACAATATCGACATTACTCATTTTTTAAATTCCTTTTAATCTTCGTTTATATGTATAATTTTTTCATATATGAAATAAATTTCAAGTCTTTATTATTGTTTTTATTCTTAATTAAAGTTTGTAATACCCAATAACGCAAAGGTGGCGTCTTCTTATTTTGTAGAAAATTTATCTAAATTTATTTGAATATGTAATATACAATCAATAAATATTTCGATAGAACCTTATGGTAATATTTCTATAACAGCAAAATTTGATAACTGTTCAGATTTAAAAAATTTTGAAACAAAGTCAAAATCAATCTTTTCTGATGTTCAGGGATCTTTTCATTTAGTTCAAAACTAACTTTTCAGTTATTAATATATTCGCTTATGAAACAGAAAATACTTCTAACCAAATTATACCTAACTAATTTCAAATAATAATTTTAATTATTTTGCATAACAATATTAAATTCTAAAGTCTTACAATTTGTCCCATCTTTTGGGTCAGTAGAGTTTTCAAGCTTTCTAATCAAACTTTCTTTTACTGCAAAAACTGTATCAGTTTCCAGATAAGGATCCCCATCTATAAATGCATGTGTTGTTAAGTCAACAAATCCTTCTGCCTTTACCATAAAGTGAATATGAGCAGGTCTAAAGGGATGCCTGCCTAATGAATTTAAAATTTCACCAACGGGACCATCTGTTGGAACTGGATAATATTGTGGCTTAACTGTTCTAAACAAATAAGTACCATCATTGTCGGTTGTCATCTTGCCTCTTAAATCAACTACATGATTTTCTTTTTGAACATCATACAAACCATCTGGTCCTGACTGCCAAACATCGACAGACGCATTTGAAATTGGATTACCATTTGAATCTGTTACTTTTCCTTTGACTATACATCTTTCACCTTCAACATGATTTGCAATATTGTCACCTAAAGATATATCTGGAGCTTCAGCATGAAAAGGGCCTAAGACCGTTGATTCTGTTTCGTTTTTGGACTTTCTGTTATTTATAGTATCAATAAGCATTGATATCCCAAGAACATCAGATAAAAGAATAAACTCTTGTCTTCTATCATCACATTTATGTCCAGTTCTTGTTAAAAACTCTATTGCAGTTAACCACTCTTCAAATGTTGGCTCTGTTTCTTTTACTACTTCATGTAAATGTGTAACTATAGAAGACATTAATTCTTTTAATCTTTCATTCTTAATTGATGAAAAACTTTTTAACACACCTTCTGTTGCTGTTTTTTCATTAAAATCTAACATCTAATTTTCTCCTTAAATTACATTTTGAATTAAAGAAAACAATAATCCAAACAATCCACCAAAAACTCCTCCCCAAACAATAAGCCAACCAAGATGTTTTCTAATCATATTTTCAATAATAATTTTTATACCTTGGGGATCTAATTCGTCTAACTTACTATTTAAGGCTTTTTCAATTCCAATTTTTACATCTTTAGCGATTGAATTGTCATCATTATTAAATGTTCCATCTAACTTATCTTTAATTATTTCTTTTAATTTATTTATAACAGGATCTTTAATGGGCATTAATGCTTCTCTACCACCAATTATCGATAACATTGAGCCTAACTTAGATGTTTCAATAGCTTCTAACAATCCCTCAAAAACTCTATTAAAATCAATCTTTTCGTAAATTTTCTCTGTATCAATTTGTTTGTTTTCAAAAAATTCATTGATTTTATCATCCGAAAATAATTCTTCTAAAACTAAATTTTTAATCCCTTCTTTTATATCTAAAAATCTATCAAGAATAACCCCTGAACCATATAAAAAAGGTACTTTTTCAAAGAGCATTTGGACTGCAAGCCAGTTTGTAACACTACCTGACAAAGCAAAAAAACCGATTGAATAAAAAATATTAGAATATTGATTTTGAAAAAGATAACCTAATAGAATGAATAAAATAGAGATTAAATTTGTAACCAAAGATTTGTTCAACGACATGAACCTTTTTTACTCTGTTATAAAATTCATAAGAATTCCAACTTTCCCAATGTCAACCTCAACAACATCTCCAGGTTTCATATAAACTGGAGGGTCTCTCCTATCACCTACGCCTCCAGGAGTACCAGTCACAATTACATCTCCAATAGTTAATGGTGTGAAAGTAGAAATATAATTTATTAACCTTGGGATTGGGAAAATTAGGTCTGACAATTTTGCTTTTTGCATTACTTCTCCATTTAATCTAGTTTCAATTGGAAGCTTTGTATAGTCACCTACTTCATCAGATGTAACTAAATATGGACCAAATGGTCCAGTTAGTGGAAAATTCTTTCCTGGTGTAAACTGAGAAGTATGTCTTTGCCAGTCACGAATACTTCCATCGTTATAGCATGAGTACCCTGCAACATGATCTAAAGCCTTTTCTTCAGATATGTCTCTTCCACCCTTTCCAATAACAATCGCTAATTCACCTTCATAATCAAATCTTTCTGAATATTTTGGTTTCAACAATGGTTGCAGGTGACCAGTTTGAGTATTAGCAAAACGAGTGAAAATAGTTGGATTATCTACATCTGGTCTTCCTGTTTCCTTTTTATGCTCTAGATAATTTAGGCCAACACAAAAGATTTTTTCTGGATCAGGAATAACAGGCAAATAAGTTATTTCACTTAAAGAGATATCTGGGGTCATTTCTTCATAAATTTCTTGAGCCTTTTTTTGTTCATTCTTTTTTAAAAGAGATTTTATTGAAGTAACATCGTTTCCAATTCTATCGTTTAACTCAATAATACCTCCATTTTTTATAATACCAAATCCGACTTTTCCCATTCTTGCATATGTTATAAGTTTCATTTATTTTCCTTCATAAATTCAAAATAATTAACTTTATTTACTCAAATTTTAATAAAAATTTTTTCATACTAGTAATAACCAATATCTTAACCAATGTTAATGCATCTGCAATCAATTTATTAACACGTTCAACAGATTTTAATTTACTTCTATTTCAATTTTAAACATGATAATTTATCAAAAAATTCATTTGGAGGTTATTAATGTCTAACAAATCAATATTAGCAATAATTCTAATTATTGTTGCTGGTGTAGTATACTATTTTACAAAAGACAAAATAGATACAGCATCAAAAGATGAAACCATAAAATTAGGAATTATATATGGCTACACAGGGCCTATCGAATCTCTTACACCTGACATGGCAAAAGCTGCTGAATTAGCAATTACAGAAGTCAATAACTCTGGAAACTTTATTGCAAAAAAGGTCGAAGGTGTACGAGCGGACTCAACATGCGTTGATGCAGCCGCAGCAACTTCTGCAGCTGAAAGGTTAATTACTTCTGACAAGATTAAAGCAATTGTTGGGGCGGATTGTTCTGGAGTTACTACAGCAATTTTACAAAACGTTGCTATGGCTAATGGAGTTGTAATGATATCACCTTCAGCAACTTCTCCTGCATTGTCTGACTTACCTGATAATGATTTATTTTTTAGAACTGCTCCGTCAGACGCTCGCCAGGGTGTAATTATTGCAGAATTACTTCTTCAAAAAGGATTTAAAACAGCTGCAATGACTTATACTAATAACGATTACGGAAAAGGATTAGCAGATAGTATCCAAAAAAATTATGAAAGCAGAGGTGGAAAAATAACTATTTCAGCTTCTCATGAAGATGGCAAAGGAGATTATGGAGCTGAAGCAGGTGCATTAGCACAAGCTGGAGGAGATATATTAATTGTTGCAGGATATCTAGACAAAGGTGGTAAAGGTGTTATTCAAGCATCTTTAGATGCTGGCTCTTTTAAAACCTTCTTTTTACCTGATGGAATGATAGGTGATTCATTGCCAACAGCTATAGGGGATGATTTAAATGGTTCTATAGGTACTGTTCCTGGAACGGACAGTCCTGGTGCAAATAAGTTTAATGAAATAGCAAAATCAAATAATTTTAAAGCTGGACCTTATACAAAAGAATCATATGATTCTGCAGCCTTAATTATGTTAGCAATGCAAGCTGCTAATTCAACAAATAGTAATGACTTCAAATCTAAAGTAATGGATGTTGCAAATGCCCCTGGAGAGAAAATTTTTCCTGGTGAACTTGCTAAAGGTCTTAAACTTCTTAGTGAAGGTAAAGAAATTGACTACGTTGGAGCTTCAGCTGTTGAGTTAATAGGCGGGGGTGAATCTGCTGGTAATTTTGCAGAAATTTTGATTGATAATCAAAAAGTCACCACAGTAGGCTATAAGTAAAACTAATAAGCTCTAATCTTTTAAAGATTAGGGCTTATTCATCTTTATGCTTCAAATCTCAAAAATTAATAAAAGTTTTGGTGGGTTAAAGGTACTTAATAATCTTTCATTAAAGATAGAAAAAGGAAGTATAAGTGGTTTAATAGGACCAAATGGAGCAGGAAAAACTACGCTTTTTAATGTTATCAATGGATCTATAAAACCAGATAGTGGAAGTGTTCAATTAAATAATTACGAATTAATTGGCCTCCAACCACATGAATTATTCGAAATTGGTGTTTTAAGAACTTTTCAGATTCCACATGAATTTTTTTCTTTAACAGTTTTAGATAATCTTTTAGTTGTTCCACCAAATAAGATTGGAGAAACATTTTTTGGCCAATGGTTTTTTGAAAAAAAAATAAAAAAAATAGAAGAAATTAATGTAAAGAAAGCAAAAGATATACTTGATATTCTAGGTTTAAGTCACTTAGAAAAAGAATATGCTGGAAACTTATCAGGTGGTCAAAAAAAACTTTTGGAATTAGGTAGAGTAATGATGGTTGAACCAGAAATCATTCTTCTTGATGAGGTGGGCGCTGGTGTTAATAAAACACTTCTTAAAAAAATCTCCAATATAATAAAAAAATTAAATAAAGAAAAAAAGTATACCTTTATAATGATTGAACATGATCTAGATTTTATTTCAAAACTTTGTGATACTATTATCGTTATGGCTGAAGGTCAGTTTCTTACTCAAGGCAACATTCAACAAATTAAAAGTAATCAAAAAGTTATAGATATATATCTTGGAAAAAGTTAAAAATGCTGCTTGATGTTAGAGAAATAATTTGTGGATACGAAAATACTATTATAGTTGATGGTTGTAATTTTTCAGTTAAAAAAGGCGATATAGCTTGTATAGTTGGTCCTAATGGAGCTGGTAAATCAACTGCTATGAAGGCTATTTTTGGTTTAATCCCTATCAAGAGTGGTCAAGTTATTTTTAACAATGAAGATATAACATCCTTAAATCCTCAAGAGAGAGTTATAAAAGGTATGAGTTTTGTTCCACAAAATAATAATATTTTTCAAGAAATGTCCGTTGAAGAAAATTTAGAAATGGGAGCTTTTATTCATCAATCTTCAATGAAAGAAAATTTAAAAAATGTATATAATTTATTTCCAATTTTAAATGAAAAAAAATCTCAAGTTGCTGGAGAATTGTCTGGTGGACAAAGACAACAACTAGCCGTAGGCAGAGCATTAATGACAAACCCAGTTTTATTAATGTTAGATGAACCATCTGCTGGTGTATCACCAATTGTAATGAAAGATCTTTTTACAAAACTTAAAGCAATTTCCAAAATGGGTACTTCTATTTTAGTTGTAGAACAAAATGCAAAACAAGCACTTGAAATCTCTAATTTAGGATTTGTACTTCAAAATGGAAAAAACAAATATAGCGATACTGGTAAAGCTTTATTACAAAACCCAGAAGTTAGAGTTTCTTTTTTAGGAGGTTAAGTTTTTGGAAATTATTAACGCATTTGCTTTAATTATTAATTATATAATTATCCCTGGCCTGACATATGGATGTCAATTGGCACTTGGTGCACTAGGAGTCACAATAATATATACAGTTTTAAGATTTTCAAATTTTGCTCACGGAGAATTAATGTCATTTGGTGCAATGACAAGTATTTTAATCACATGGATTATAAGTTATTTTGGTATAAGCATCTTTCCACTACCTACAGTAATATTGGCACTACCTATATCAATTTTAATAACAATTTCATATTGTCTCCTAATTGATAAATATTGCTTCCAATATCATCGAAAAAAAAACTCAAAGAATGTTATCAGTTTGATTGTATCTATAGGTGTAATGTTTTTTACTAGTGGTTTAATTAGAGTTTTAATTGGTCCAAATGATAGAACAATTAATGATGGGGAAAGATTTATAATAAGTGCAAGAAAATTTAAAGAAATAACAGGATTAACAGAAGGTATATCTTTAAAATTATCTCAAAGTATAACAATAATTGTAAGTATTATTGCCGTTGTTCTTCTTTTTTGGTTTTTAAATAAAACTAAAACTGGTAAATCAATGAGAGCTTATTCAGATAATAAAGATCTTGCATTACTATCAGGAATTAAAACAGAAAATGTAATATTTTACACATGGTTAATAACTGGAACTTTGGCCTGTATTGCAGGCACATTATATGGATTAGACAAAAGTTATAAACCTTTTACATATTTACAACTTGTTTTACCAATATTTGCAGCGGCAATTGTTGGTGGCATTGGGAACCCAATAGGCGCTATAATTGGAGGTTTTGTAATATCTTTTTCAGAATTATTAATCACGTTTTCATACAATAAGTTTTTATCTTATTTAATACCCATAAATTTTTTACCTGAAGGCAGTCTTCAACTATTAAGTACTGATTATAAAATAGCCATTTCATTTATAATTTTAGTTTTAGTTTTAATACTAAAACCAACTGGAATTTACAAAGGTAAATTATTATGAAAACTGATTTCTTTAGTGAAAAAAAATATATTAATGCATATTTAGTTTGTGCTTTTTTATTTTTACTTGTTGGACTTTTTCAGAGTTGGAATGTAGCCTTTTCTATTTTAAATCTTTGTCTTATTTCTGCAATTATGTCGATTGGTATTAATATTCAGTGGGGGAATAGTGGAATAGTAAATTTTGGAGTTATGGGTTTTGCTGCAATAGGAGGATTATGTGGCGTGTTAATTTCCATGCCACCAACGTTAGAAGTTTGGAAAGATGGAACTGCAGTAATACTAATTATTCTTTTTTCATTTTTAATCTCAGGAATATTAGTTAAAAAGTTTTTGAAAAAATTTATTTATAATAAATATTTAAAAATATTACTTTCAATAATAATTATCCTTTTTAGCTTGTATTTAATAAAATCTATTTTTATCCCATCAATTAATTTTATAGAAAACACAAATTCCGCTAAAACAGGTTATATTGGTGGTTTAAATTTACCTATAATTTTATCATGGCCTATAGCTGGTTTATTTTGTGGGGTAATAGCTTTTTTGATAGGCAAAATTGCTTTGGGTTTAAGATCAGATTATCTGGCAATTGCTACATTAGGAATTTCAGAAATAATAATTTACATTATCAAAAATGAAGAGTGGTTAGCTAGAGGTGTAAAAAATGTTAATGGACTTCCTAGACCAGTGCCTTATGAAATAGATTTACAAAAAAATGAATTTATTCAAACATTAAGTAATACCCTAAATTTATCAGTGATAGAATTATCTTCTTTGATAGTAAAAGGTTTATATTCAATACTTTTTATATTAGTTTTGTTAATAATCTTTTTCCTTTTACAAAAAGCTATTAAGTCCCCTTGGGGTAGAATGATGAGAGCTGTAAGAGATAATGAAATATCCGCTGAGGCTATGGGTATTAATGTTAAAAAAAGACATTTGCAAGTTTTTATTATCGGTTCGGCAATTATTGGTATATCTGGAGCTATGCTTACTACTCTTGATGGACAATTCACGCCATCATCATACCAACCTTTAAGATATACTTTTTTAATATGGATCATGGTTATTATCGGAGGCTCTGGAAACAATCATGGAGCAATAATTGGAGGATTTGCAATTTGGTTTTTTTGGATACAAGCAGAACCAATAGGTATATTTCTTATTGAATTAATTACAATTTTTTTAAGTGATCAAAATGAAATGAAATTATATCTTTTAAATCATGCCGCATATATGAGACTGCTATTAATGGGTTTAGTTTTAATACTAGCTTTAAGATTTTTTCCAAAAGGCATAATTGAAGAAGAAAAAAGATTATGAATAAATTAGTTATAATTATTTCTTTATTGATTTTATTTTCAAACAATTGTTTTGCAAAAGATGAACTAAAATTTTTTATAGGTGAAAATAAAATTGACCTTGAAGGTTATTTTATTCAAGGAGGATATGTTAAAGGCAAAACGTCATCAAAAATAAAAATCAAATTTGAAAATAGAGATGTCTACTTAGGTAAAAAGAATAAATTTATATTAGGTTTTGGAAGAGATTATTCTGAAGTAGCTAATTTAAAATTCAACATAGATAATAAATGGATAAACAAAACATTAAAAATTAAAAAAAATAAATATAAAATACAAAAAATTGATGGTCTTCCAAAAAAATTTGTTTCTCCTCCTAAGGAAATTTATGAAAGAATAATAAGAGAAAATAAATTAATAGCTAAAGTAAGAACATTAAATTCAAAAATAGATTATACTTTTCAAGATTTTCTGTTACCCGCTAATGGAATTATAACTGGTGTTTTTGGCAGTCAAAGAATTTTAAATGGTAAGCCTAGAAGGCCTCATTATGGAATTGACATTGCAGCTAAAAAAGGCTCTAAAGTGATTTCACCAACTGATGCAATTGTAAGACTCTCTGAAAAAGATTTATACTTTACAGGTGGAACTATAATGCTAGATCATGGCCATGGCATTACCTCTGTTTACTCACATTTGAGTAAAGTTTTAGTAAAAAAGAATGATAAAATTCAAAAAGGCGATGTCATTGGGTTGATTGGCTCAACTGGAAGATCTACAGGCCCTCATTTAGATTGGAGAATTAATTGGTTTGATCAAAGATTAGACCCTATGATGTTTATTAAAAATAAATAATAAACAATGTCTTAAAACTTGACATTATAGCAATAAAAATTATAAGTAATTATTTACTTTAAGAGATAGAGAATTTTATGTTTGCGATACTTAAAACTGGCGGAAAACAATATAAAGTTGCTAAGGAAGAAAAACTGTTAATTGAAAAGATTGACGGGAATATTGGTGATGAAGTTGTTTTTAACGACATCATAATGATTAATGATAATGGTAAAACTGAAATTGGGTCTCCATTAGTAAAAGATGCCGCAGTTGTAGCAGAAGTTATTAAACAAACACGCGGGCCCAAAATAACTATTATTTATAAAAGAAGAAGAAAAAATAGTAGAAGAAAGCAAGGTCACAAACAAGATCTAACACTCGTTAAAATTAAAAATATTGCTGCAAGTGGTGGCTCAAAAATAGTTGCTAAAAAAGCAGAAATTAAAGAAGTTAAAAAAGAAACAAAGACAAAACAAACTACTGAAAAAAAAGAAACAGCTAAAGCTAAACCAAAAACTAGCACCACTAAAACTGTTTCAAGTAAAAAAACAGAAACAACCTCTAAGAAAACAGAGACAAAAAAAACTAAAACTCAAAAATCATAATTATATAAAGGTTTTAATATGGCACATAAAAAAGCAGGTGGTAGTTCAAGAAATGGAAGAGATTCTGCTGGAAGACGTTTAGGCGTAAAAAAATTTGGCAGTGAGATCGTTGTTCCTGGTAATATAATTGTAAGACAAAGAGGTACAAAATTTCATCCAGGTTCAAATGTAGGCATGGGTAAAGATCATACTTTATTTTCGTTAGTCGATGGAAAAGTGGTTTTTACAAGAAAAAAAGATAACAAAACTTTTGTTTCTGTTGAGCCTAATAAAGTAGCCGCTGAATAATATCCTCTTAATTTATTCATGTTTTCATTGTACTATCTAATAGTATATGAAGTTCCTTGACGAAGTAAAAATCTATATTTCAAGTGGAAACGGTGGACCTGGCTGTATATCATTTCGAAGAGAAGCGAATGTTCCTAAAGGTGGACCTGATGGAGGAAATGGTGGTGATGGAGGCAACGTCATCATTAAAACAGTCGATAATCTTAATACTTTAATTGACTATAGATACAAACAGCATTTTAAGGCAAAATCTGGCCAACATGGTATGGGGAAAAATCGAAATGGCCATAATGCCGATGATATTATACTAAAAGTACCATTTGGAACTGAAATTTTAAACGAAGATAAAAAAGTTAAATTAGCTGATTTAGTTGATAAGGATGATAATATTATTTTAGCAAAAGGTGGGATTGGTGGGAAAGGTAATGCTTTTTTTAAAAGCTCTACAAATCAATCACCAAGACATGCCCAACCTGGAGAAAAAGGTGAAGAAAAAACAATTTGGTTAAGATTAAAGTTAATTGCTGATGTTGGCCTTGTTGGGCTCCCAAATGCTGGTAAAAGTACCTTCCTCTCAAAAATCTCTTCATCTAGACCTAAGATAGCTGATTACCCATTTACTACTTTATATCCAAACTTAGGTGTAAACAGAACAGATGACAAAGAATTTGTTGTAGCAGATATACCAGGTTTAATTGAAGATGCTCACATTGGAAAAGGCCTAGGTCATAAGTTCTTAGGTCACATTGAAAGGTGTAAAGTTTTACTTCATTTAATAGACATTACTAATGAAAATATTATGGAAAGTTTTCAAGTTATTGAAAATGAACTCAAAGCATATAATGAAAAAGTTTATAACAAAGATCAAATTCTTGTTTTCACAAAATGTGATGCTTTTAATGAAAAAAAATTAAATGATATAAAAAAAAATATTAATGGTATAAATGTAGAAAATGCTTTTTTTATATCATCTGTTACTGGATTTAATATTGACAGTTTATGTAGAAAAGTTAATGAGATGATAAATAATGACAAAGAAAAAGATGATGATAATTTTGATCAAAAGTCTTCAACTTGGGAACCATAAAAATGCAAAACAATCAATTAAAACAATTAATTGATACATCTAGTCGAATAATTTTAAAGGTTGGATCTTCATTACTAATTAATGAAAATAACAATGATATAAATTATCATTGGTTAAAAAATTTTTCGAAAGAAATTCAAAGTTTAACAGATAAAAAAAAACAGATTATGATAGTTTCCTCAGGGTCTGTTGCATTAGGAAGAAAACAGTTAAATTTAGTTAAAAATCTCTCATTAGATGAAAAACAAGCAGCAGCCGCTGTTGGTCAAATTCACTTGTCTCATGCATGGAAAGAAGTTTTAAAATCATTTAATCTAGAATCTGCTCAAATTTTGCTTGCACCCGATGATACTGAAACTAGAAGAAAACACCTTAACGCTAGAGCAACATTATTAAAACTTTTACAATTAAATGTCATACCGGTCATTAATGAGAATGATACTGTTTCTACAGATGAAATAAAATTTGGTGACAATGATAGACTAGCAGCTCGAGTAGCTCAAATGTGTGAAGTTGATCTTTTAATTTTATTTTCTGATGTCAATGGCCTTTTTTCTGAAGATCCAAATAAAAACAAAAATAGTGAATTAATAAAAGAAGTTACTAATATAACACATGACATTGAAATGATGGCAGGACCATCCAAAACTTCATTTTCAAATGGTGGTATGGTTACTAAAATCCAAGCTTCTAAAATTGCAACAAATGCTGGATGTAATGTTATAATTACAAATGGAAAGTGTGACAATCCAATAAGCCAATTAATAAATAATGTACAGTATGGAACTTTATTTAAAGCAAATAAAAAATCACAAAATGCTAGAAAAATGTGGATTTCATCTGCTCTTCAAGTTAAGGGAAAAATTTTTATTGATGAGGGTGCAGAAAAAGCCGTAAAATCAGGTAAATCTATTTTACCAGCAGGTATTTTAAAAACTGAAGGATCTTACAATAAAGGTGATTTAATTTATATTGTTAATAGCGAAAATAAGATTATTGGAAAAGGACTTTCACATTATAATAATAATGAAGTTAATTTAATAAAAAAAATGAGAAGTGATAAGATTGAAAAAGTTTTAGGATATAGAGGGAAAGATGAAATTATACATATAGATGATTTCGTTCTAGAAAATTAATTATGAAAAAAAAAAATATTGATCATTATGGAATTAATGCCAAAGAAGCATTCAGAAGTTTATCATTAAGTGATAATAAACAAAGAAATAATGCTTTAAACGAAACAGCAAAACTTTTAAAAGCAAATATAAATCAAATCTTAGAAGCAAATAAAATTGATATTGAAAATAGCCAAAAAAAATCTATGTCAAACTCATTTATTGATAGGCTATCATTAGATAAAAAAAGAATTTATTCAATTATAGATGGTCTTATTGATATTTCAAAATTAGAAGACCCTCTTAATAAGGTCCTTAGTACATGGGATAGACCAAATGGTTTAAATATTTCAAAAATTTCAGTTCCATTAGGTGTCATTGGAATTATCTACGAATCAAGACCAAACGTAACAATCGATGCCGGTGCACTTTGCATTAAATCAGGTAATACTTGTATTTTAAGAGGTGGTTCAGATTCTTTTCATACATCAACCTTACTTACAAAATTTTTACAACAAGGTTTAAAAATAGCTGGCTTACCTGAAACATGTGTTCAAATAATTGATACAACTGATAGGAAAATGGTAACTGAAATTCTTAAAGCATCAAAATATATTGACATAATTGTTCCAAGAGGAGGTAAATCTCTTGTAGCTAAAATTCAAAAAGAAGCAAAAGTTCCTGTTTTTGCACATCTTGAAGGTATATGTCATGTTTACGTAGATAATGAGATTAATTTAGATAAAAGCATTAAAATAATAATTAATTCAAAGATGCGAAGAACAGGAATATGTGGCGCAGCAGAAACTTTACTAATTGATAAAAATTTAGAAAAAGAAAGTATACTTAAAATTATTTCACAGCTACAAGAAGTTAACTGTGAAATTAGAGGCGACAAATCTTTAAAAGATATTGTTCCTGATATAACTTTAGCTAATGAAGAAGATTGGTCTACAGAGTATCTTGATGCAATAATCTCAGTAAAATTAGTTGATGGCGTTGAACAAGCTGTAAATCATATTAATAAATATTCTTCTCAACACACTGAAACAATAATTACAGAAAATGAAGAAACTGCTAACTATTTTCTAACAAATGTTGATAGCGCTATTGTTATGAAAAACGCATCAACACAATTTGCAGATGGTGGAGAGTTCGGTATGGGAGCAGAAATCGGCATATCTACTGGAAGATTACATGCTAGAGGCCCTGTAGGGGCAAATCAATTAACTAGCTTTAAATATATTGTAAATGGTGATGGCCAGATAAGACCTAATTGAATTTATGAATTTTAAATTTAAAGCATACAGACATAATCAACCTATTCATTTTCATTTTAATAGAAAAATAAAAGTTGGAATATTAGGTGGATCATTCAACCCTGCTCATGAAGGACATTTACATGTAAGTTTTATAGCAAAAAAACAGTTAAATTTGAATGAAATTTGGTGGTTAGTTACTCCACAAAATAGATTAAAACAAGATAAAATTTCTGATACTTATTTCCAAAGATTAAAAGAAACAAAGAAACTTGTCTCAAAATATACATTCATTAAAGTCTTAGATTACGAATATCAGTTTGATCTTAATTATTCTTACAAGTCTCTCTTTTTTTTAAAAAATAGATCAAGGACCACAAAATTTGTATGGATCATGGGAAGTGATAATATAAAAAATTTTCCAAAATGGATTAGACCTAATGATATTGTTAAAATATTTCCTATTGCAGTTATTGAAAGACCAAGTTATTCTCAAAATATATTTAATTCATTTGGAGCAAAAATATTGGGCAATCGCCTTATGAGCAAAAGAAGACTAACTAAACAAAAGACACCTTGTTGGTCATATATAAAAGATAAATTAAACAACTTATCTTCCTCTAAAATTAGAAAAAATCTAAATCAAACTCATTCATGAAAAAAAATAAAACCCCTATCACAATAAAAAAACTTTTGTCTTTGACCTGTGATTCTCTTGAAGATGATAAAGCAATTGATATTAAAACAATAGATTTAAAAGATAGAAGTAGCATTGCTGACTTCATGGTCATAGCTAGTGGAAATTCATCAAGGCAAGTTTCAAGTATGGCAAATAATTTAATTAAAAAATTTAAAATCAAAGGAGTTTCAACAAGAAAACCAGAGGGAATTACAAATTCTGATTGGGTTTTAATTGATGCCTATGACATAATTATTCATTTATTTAGACCTGAAGTTAGGGAATTTTATGCATTAGAAAAAATGTGGGAAATACCAAAATCAACGAATTCTGAAATAAAAACCTAATAAAAACATTCTAATATGAGATATCAAATTTCATGTATTGGTAAATTATCAAACATTGAAGAAAATAAAATAATCCAAAAATATATTAAAAGAGTAAGAAATAAAATACAAATAATTGAATTTCCTCAATCAGATGTAAAAAAAGAAGGCTCAAAATTATTAGAATACTCCCCTAAAAATTCAATTTTAATCCTACTAGATAAAGAAGGTGAAAATTTATCAACTGACAAGCTTTTTGAACTAATAAAATCTTATGAAATGAATAATATCAAAATTTTAAATTTTGCAATTGGTGGACCATATGGTCATGGTCAATTTATCAAACAAAAATCAGATAAAATTATTTCCTTTGGTAAAATGACTTGGTCACATATTATTGCTAGATTAATGCTAGTTGAACAAATATACAGGATTGAAAGCATATTTAATAATCATCCCTATCATAAATGAGATTAACATGAATAAAAAAAATAATTCACCTTTAGTTCTATGTATTATGGATGGATGGGGATTAAGTAATGAAACAAAATACAACTCTGTACATTTAGCTAAAACTCCTAATTTTGATAAATTACTAAAAACTTATCCATCATGTAAGTTAGAAGCTTCAGGGGAATATGTTGGACTACCTTCAAACCAAATAGGTAATTCTGAAGTTGGGCATATGAATATTGGTTCAGGCAGAGTTATATTGCAGTCATTACCTAGAATTGATAAAGCATTTACTGATAATAAGGTTTCTCAAATTGATGAATTTAAATCATTTTTTAAAAAACATAATGATCATAAATCTGTTCACATAATTGGTTTATATAGTAATGGAGGTGTACATTCTCATGCAAATCATCTAATCAATATATGTAAACTCGTTTCAAAAAAATGTAATAATATTAAGCTTCATTTATTTTCTGACGGTAGAGATACTTTACCAAATGAATTTGGAAGCATTGTAGATGAATTAACAACTAATATTCCAAGTACTGTTGAAATTTCAACATTAATTGGTAGGTACTACGCAATGGATAGAGATAATAGATGGGATAGGGTTGAAAAAGCTTATAATCTAATAGTAAACGGAAAAGGTGACTACCAATACGATAGTTTAGAACTAGCTATTAAGGATGCATATAAAAGAAATGAGACTGACGAATTTGTATCTCCAACTATTATTGGCAATTATAAAGGGATTGAAGATGAAGATAGTTTGCTAATTGTTAATTTTAGATCAGACAGAGTTAGAGAGATTTTAGCAAGTTTTTTAAAAGATAAATTTACTCACTTTAGTAGAAAAAATAATCAAGCACCTTTTAAAAATGCCTTAGGGATGATGGAATACTCAGAGGAATTAAATAGATATATTCCTAGTATTTTTAAAAATGAACTTCATCAAGAAACATTAGGTGAAATAATATCTAAAGCCGGATTAACTCAATTAAGAATTGCAGAAACAGAAAAATATCCCCACGTAACTTTCTTTTTTAATGGAGGAAATGAAAAAAAATATAAAAACGAAGAAAGAATTCTTATTCCTTCTCCAAAAGTCTCTACTTATGACCTCAAGCCTGAAATGTCTGCTATTAAAATTAAAGATGAATTAATGATTAATTTAAAAAATAAAAAACATGATTTTGTTGTAGTCAACTTTGCAAACCCAGACATGGTAGGTCATACAGGTGATCTCAAGGCTACAATAAAAGCAGTTGAGACAGTTGATAATTGTATTGGGGAATTAACTCAACAAATAGAAGAATTAAATGGAACTATTTTAATTACAGCAGATCACGGTAATTGTGAAAATATGTGGGATTCTAATAGTAAATCAGTTCATACAGCTCATACTACAAATTTAGTACCATTCATTTTTGTAAATAATGAACAAAAAGATATAAAATTAAATGATGGCAAGCTAGCTGATATTGCTCCAACAATTATTGATTTACTAGGTATAAAAAAATCAAAATTAATCACAGGAAAATCGTTAATTAGAAAAAACTAAAAATTGCGAATATGGTAAATTGGTATATTATTAGACATAGGAATTTAACATGAATATAATTTTCAAAAATATACTTAAAAACGGATATTTTATTTTTGGAATATTTTTATTTACAGTTTTAATTTTAAGCTTTACTCCAAATCACTTCTTAAATGCACAGAATAACAGGCAAGAAACTTATAAACAATTAAGTTTATTTGGTGATATTTTTGAAAGAGTTAAAGAACAATATGTCGAAGAAGTCTCTGATAAAGAATTAATCGAGGCTGCTATTTCAGGAATGCTTCAGTCTTTAGATCCACATTCTGCTTACCTTTCAGCAGATGATTACTCAGAAATGCAGGTTAAAACTAAGGGTTCATTTGGTGGCTTAGGTATAGAAATAACACTTGAAAATGGTGTTGTAAAAGTTGTTTCACCAATTGATGACACCCCTGCATTTAAAGCAGGAATGAAGCCAGGAGATCTGATTATTGGCGTAGAGGGAGTATCTATTCGTGGGTTACCACTAAACGAAGCTGTTGAAAAATTGAGAGGTCCTATAGGGACTAAAGTGAAAATTACAGTTTTAAGAAAAGATGAAGACCCCTTTGATTTAGAAATAATAAGAGATAAAATAAAAATCAGATCAGTTAGATATGAGATTATTAACAATGTTGGTTATGTGAGATTAACAACTTTTTCTCAAACAACTACATCAAGCATGGTATCTAACATTAAGACAATTAAGGATAAATTAGGCGATAAACTTGAAGGCTTAATTTTAGATTTAAGAAATAATCCAGGTGGTTTGTTAAATCAATCTATCTCAGTAACTGATGCTTTTTTGAATAATGGTGAGATAGTTTCTACAAAAGGAAGAGGTAAAAGCGATATTGAAAGAACTTTTGCTAAACCTGGAGATATTCTTGAAAACTATCCCTTAGTAATTTTGATCAATAATGGGTCAGCTTCGGCTAGTGAAATAGTTGCAGGAGCATTAAAAGATCATGGAAGAGCAATTATTTTGGGAACAAGAAGTTTTGGTAAGGGCTCTGTTCAATCTATTATCCCTATTTCAAATAGTGGTGCAATAAGACTTACAACTTCTAGATATTACACTCCTAGTGGTATTTCCATTCAAGCAAAAGGCATTGAGCCAGATATTGTTGTGGAAGCAGGAATTACCAAAAAGAAAAAAGAAAAATCATCTGTTAGAGAAGAAAATTTGAGAGGAGCTTTAGATAAAAAAGAAAAAGATAATTCTAATAGCGATAATTCTGAGAGTTTAACCAAGATTGAAAAGCTACTAGAGGATAATCAAATTTCTAGAGCTTATGATTTAATTAGAGGAATTAAATTATACGGAAAAAAAAATTCCTTAAATAAAAAAAAATTAGTTAATCAAAATCCTCATAAAAATAAAATTGGATAAATTATCTATGGCTAATTTTAAACCATATGACGAAAGACCTTATCGACCATGTGTAGGAATAATGGTGTTCAATAATAATGGACTAGTTTTTTCTGGAAAAAGAATAGATAACCCTAATAATGCCTGGCAATTACCTCAAGGAGGAATTGATGAAGGAGAAACTGTAGTCGAAGCTGGTTATAGAGAATTAATGGAAGAAACAAGCATAACTTCTGTAGATTATATAGCAGAATATCCAGATTGGATAAATTACGACGTACCTCATAACTTAGCAGATAAGCTTTGGCAAGGTCAATTCAGAGGGCAAAGTCAAAAGTGGATTTTATTTAATTTTAATGGCCAAGATAATGAAATTAATATTCATACATCACATCCAGAATTTGTTGAATGGCAATGGACAAACCCATTAGAGCTTACAAATAAGGCAATCTATTTTAAAAAAGATGTTTATGAAAAAATTAATCACGTTTTCTTACCTATTATAAGTGATTTTATTAATTAGATTTCTCAAGAACAAAATTTAAAAAATCTATTTCATTCTTCAATGTTTCATCTTCTTGAAATTCAGGCTTTTTAAGTTTAATATTTAGAGCATTAATTTTTTCATTAATGATTTGTTTATTCGAAGCATTTGAACCTAAAACCTCTGCTCTTTCACTTAAGACAGTTATTCCTTCTTCTGAAACATCTGCAACTCCACCATCAACAGCAATTTGGTCAGTTACTGAGTTATTTTCATCAAATAATTTTATTATACCTCTATTTAATAGAGTCATAAGTGGTGTATGCCTACTCATGATACCAAGTTCACCCTCTGAACCAGGTAGAACAGACATTTTAGTTTCTTTAGATTTAAGAAGCTCGAGTGGGGTGACTATTTCAATTTTTATTAGTTCGTTCATATCAAATATTTTTTTTTATTAAGCTGCATCCTTAGCTAGTTTTTTTGCCTTTTCAACAGCTTCTTCAATAGTTCCAACCAAATAAAAAGCTGCTTCAGGTAAATCGTCATACTTGCCTTCAACAATACCTTGAAAACCTTTGATAGTATCTTCAAGACTAACTAATTTTCCTGGTGAGCCTGTGAATACTTCAGCAACATGAAAAGGTTGTGATAAAAATCTTTGAATCTTTCTAGCTCTAGCAACAACTAATTTATCTTCTTCGGATAATTCATCCATTCCAAGAATAGCAATAATATCTTGTAAGGACTTATACTGCTGAAGTACTTCTTGCACCCTTCTTGCAACATTATAGTGATTTTCTCCAACTATTCTTGGGTCAAGCATTCTTGAAGTTGAATCCAAAGGATCAACAGCAGGATAAATACCTAATTCTGCAATCTGTCTTGATAATACAGTAGTAGCGTCTAAGTGAGCAAAAGAAGTAGCAGGTGCTGGGTCAGTCAAATCATCTGCTGGCACGTAAATAGCTTGAACTGATGTAATTGAACCTTTATTGGTCGTAGTAATTCTTTCTTGCAAAGTACCCATATCTGTAGCTAGGGTTGGCTGATAACCAACAGCTGATGGAATTCTTCCTAACAAAGCTGACACTTCAGAACCAGCTTGAGTGAATCTAAAAATGTTATCTACAAAGAAGAGTACGTCTTGACCTTCTTGATCTCTAAAATACTCTGCAAGTGTTAAACCTGTTAAAGCAACTCTTGCTCTAGCTCCAGGAGGCTCATTCATCTGACCATAGACTAAGGCTGCCTTAGATCCTTCTTTATTTGGGGTAATAACACCGGATTCTACCATTTCATGATACAAATCATTACCTTCTCTTGTTCTCTCTCCAACACCGGCAAACACAGAGTAACCTCCATGAGCTTTTGCCACGTTATTAATCAATTCCATAATCAAAACAGTTTTACCTACACCTGCACCACCAAATAAACCAATTTTACCACCTTTTGCATAAGGTGCCAAAAGATCAACAACTTTAATTCCAGTTTCTAAAATTTCTGCTTCAGTAGATTGATCTATATATTCAGGCGCATCTCTATGAATAGGTAATGTTTGTTTAGATTTAACTGGTTTACCATCATCAACAGGCTCTCCAATTACATTAAGAATTCTTCCAAGTGTTTCAGGACCAACTGGTACAGTAATAGGAGCTCCAGTGTCTTTAACCTCCATACCCCTAACTAAACCATCAGTTGTATCCATAGCGATTGTTCTTACTTCATTTTCACCTAAATGTTGAGCAACTTCTAATATTAATTTGTTACCTTCATTATCAATTTCTAAAGCGTTTAATATTGGTGGAAGATCACCATTGAATTCAACATCAACTACGGCGCCAATAACTTGACTAATTTTTCCTGTAATATTTGGTGTTTTTTTTGCCATTATTTTCTCCAGTTTAAATTTAAAGAGCTTCTGCTCCAGATATTATTTCGATCAATTCTTTTGTGATAAAAGCTTGTCTTGTTCTGTTGTATTGTAATGTTAACCTATCTATAAGGTCACCTGCATTTCTTGTAGCATTATCCATAGCAGTCATTCTAGCAGCAAGTTCACTTGCTGTGCTTTCCATCTGAGCACTAAATAATTGTGTTGCTATATTCTTATTTAACAATTCTTCCAGTATAACTTCCTCTGAAGGTTCATATTCATATACTGAACTCACTTGGTTGTTATTAGAAGCATCTTCATTATTTGTTTCAATAGGAATTAAGCTTTTCAGCGTAACCTCTTGAGTAATAGCTGATACAAATTTATTAAATATTATTTTACATGAACCAAATTCATCCCTTTGATAGAGATCTACAATCTTTGAAGAGATTGATAATGCATCACTATAAATAGGATTTGTAGAATTTCCTGTTACTATCTCAACAATGTGTTGTTGAAAATCTTTTTTAAGCGTATCTGCAGATTTTCTGCCTACAAATAATAATTTAGTTTCAATTCCAAGATCTTTAGATTTTTTAACTTCTAATTTTACTGCTCTAGATATTGAGCCATTAAAACCTCCACATAATCCTCGATCAGCGGAGAAAACAACAAGTAATTGTTTTTTTATTTCTTTTTTTCCCTTTAACAATTCTGGTGCATTATCAATTAATTTGCTCGCTAAACTACTAACAATTTTTTCCATACTTGAGCAGTAAGGTCTTGATGCAATCGCTTGTTCTTGGGCTTTTCTAAGCTTTGCAGCCGCAACCATTTTCATTGCAGATGTTATCTTCTGCGTAGATTTTACAGATCCAATTCTATTTTTAAGATCTTTTAGGGATGGCATCTAAAATCCTTTACTCAAAACTACTTAATAGATCTTCAATAATCTTTTGAAGGTCTTTTTCAGATTTCTCAGTAAGTGCTTTATCTTTAGCAATTGAAGAAATTATTGAAGAACCTTTTGAATTAAGTGTCTGCAAGAGAGTTTTTTCAAAATCTCCAATTTGATTTATGCTTATCTTATCTAAATATCCCTTAACACCAGAGTATATAACACAGACTTGTTCTTCTACAGATAGTGGTGAATATTGTGGTTGTTTTAATAACTCAGTAAGTCTCTCGCCTCTTGCAAGCAATTGTCTAGTAGAAGCATCTAAATCAGATGCAAATTGAGCAAATGCAGCCATCTCTCTATATTGAGCAAGATCAAGTTTGATGGTTCCTGCAACTTGTTTCATTGCTTTAATCTGAGCTGAAGAACCAACCCTTGAAACAGATAATCCTACATTAACAGCTGGTCTAATACCTTTATAAAACAATTCAGTCTCTAAGAAAATTTGTCCATCAGTTATTGATATAACATTTGTTGGAATAAAAGCAGATACGTCTCCACCTTGTGTTTCAATTACAGGCAAAGCTGTCAATGAACCAGATCCATTATCTGAATTTAGCTTAGCTGCTCTTTCTAATAATCTTGAATGAAGATAAAAAACATCACCAGGATATGCTTCTCTTCCAGGAGGTCTTCTCAATAATAATGACATTTGTCTGTATGCTACGGCTTGTTTGGATAGGTCATCATATACTATAACAGCATGCATACCATTATCACGAAAATATTCTCCCATCGTGGCAGCCGAATAAGGAGCCAAAAATTGCATTGGAGCTGGATCAGATGCAGTTGCAGCAACTACTATTGTGTAATCAAGAGCACCATTTTCTTCAAGAGTTTTAACAATTTGTGCTACCGTAGATCTTTTTTGACCTACTGCAACATATATACAAAAAAGCTTTTTACTATCGTCTTTTCCTGCAGCATCATTTACGGCCTTTTGATTTAAAAAAGTATCAATTGCAATTGCTGTTTTACCAGTTTGTCTGTCACCAATTATTAATTCTCTTTGTCCTCTTCCAATTGGAATCAAGGAATCAATTGCTTTTAAACCAGTTTGCATTGGTTCATGAACTGATTGTCTCGGCATGATGCCAGGAGCTTTTGTTTCAACTCTTGCTCTTTTTACATTCTTTAACGCACCTTTACCATCTATTGGATTTCCTAAAGCATCAACAACTCTTCCAAGTAATCCTTTTCCAGCGGGTACATCTACAATAGAACCCGTTCTTTTTACAGTGTCGCCTTCTTTTATGTCTTTATCGCTTCCAAAAATAACAATACCTACATTGTCTTTTTCTAGGTTTAAAGCCATTCCAGCAATGCCACCATCAAACTCAACCATCTCTCCTGCTTTGATTTCATCTAATCCATGAACCCTGGCAATACCATCACCTACCGATAAAACCTTACCTATTTCTGTAACTTCAGCATCTGTACCAAAATTTTTAATTTGATCCTTTAATATCGAAGAAATCTCTGCTGCTTTAATATCCATCTAATTTGCACCTTTCATTGCTAATTCAAGATTATTCAATTTAGTTCTAATCGAAGTATCAATCATCTTGGAGCCATATTTAACTATTAAACCACCAAGTAAACTACTATCAATGTGTGTTAATAGTGAAATATTCTTTCCATTTGTTTTATTAAGTATTATTTTTTTTAAATCATCTTCTTCTTTTTTATCAAGTTTGTAAGGTGAAAAAACCTCAACAACGATTTCACCCCTTCTTCTGGCAACTTCATTTAAAAACTCTCTCATTATTTTTGTAATTAAATTAACTCGACCATTTCTGCATAAAATACCACAAAAATTTATAGTTAATTTATCAGCTTTACCTTTTTTTAAAATATCATTTAATATCTTACCTTGATTCGTTTTCCCTACTGTCGGTGAGAATAGAAGATTATTTAGATTTTTATTATCTTCTACTAATTTAATAAATTTTTCAAAGTCTTGAGTTATTTTTTTTAAGTTTTTGGCTTCGTCACATAGCTCGTATAAAGCATTGATATACCTACTAGGTAACCCAATATTTTTCTTATCTACATTTTCCATTAAACATCCAAATATATATAAGGATTGCTATCACAGCATTCATATTATTGCAAGCATAACCATGCATCTTAAAACAATATATTCTTTAAATTTACATCATGAGAAAGTATATGGATCTACATCAATACTTATTCTTATTTGCTTGGGAATTTTAGTATTTTCTATCCAACTTTTAACAATATCTTGTGAGAAGGTATTTTTTGGGGATTTGATCAAGAATCTATTTCTATATCTACCACGTAAAAAACTTAAAGGTGCTGGAGCAGGACCAAGTATTTTAACATCATTATATCTAGGAAATTTTTCTAATAAATTATAACAAACATCATGAAGCAAGTTTTCAGATTTTGATGAAATTATAATTGATATTAAACGAGAAAAAGGAGGCATAGCAGCATCTTTTCTATAACTTATTTCTTCTAAATAAAATTTATTTTCATCCATATCTTTGATAGTTTTTAATATTGGATTTTGAGGGTTATAAGTTTGAATTTGTACCAGACCTCTTCTATTTTTTAAATGTCTTCCAGCTCTTCCAGAAACTTGTTTCAAAAGTTGAAAACATTTTTCGGATGCTCTTAAATCACCTCCATATACACCAATATCTCCATCAATAATTCCAACATAATTCAATTTTGGAAAATCATATCCTTTAGCTAAAATTTGTGTTCCAATAATAAAATTTACTTTTCCATCTACAATATTTTTTATTATTGAATTGAAATTCTCAAGATTTGAAAACGTATCACTTGATAAATTCTCTATAATTGAATTTGGAAATATATTTTTTATTTCATCGCTAATCTTTTCGATTCCAGGCCCACATGATACCAAATCATGAGAACTACAATTTTCACATTTATCTGACAATGGTTTTTTATAGCCACAATGGTGACATAGGTACTTATTAGTTTTTCTGTGTTCAATCAACCATGAATTACAATTTTTGCAACTCATTCTGTGCCCACAAGTCCTACATATAGTTAAGTTCGAATATCCTCTCCTATTCAAAAATATCATAGCTTGTTCTTTGTTTTCATACCTTCTTTTTAATTCGTTAACCATTGGTTCAGAAATCCAATTTCCAGAAAGTGGTTGATTGTCTTTCATATCAATTATTTGAACATCAGGCATTTGAGCTCCAGTGGCCCTTGATGGTAGGTTTAGATGAATATATTTTTTATTAAACACATTATGTAAACTTTCAATCGACGGTGTTGCTGAAGCTAAAATTGCTGGAATACCTGCTTTTGAAGATAGATATATGGACATATCTCTTGCATGATATCTTTGACCTTCTTCTTGCTTAAAAGAACTATCATGCTCTTCATCAATTATTATTAACCCTAAATTAGACAACGGCAAAAACAAAGCGGACCTTGCACCGACAATTATTAGATCTTTTTTCAAAATCGTCCTTGCCCATATTCTTTTTTTCACACTCTTTTTTATACCTGAATGCCATTTGTCTGGGACTATTCCAAATCTTTTTTCAAATCTATTTTCCCATTCAGAAGTTAATCCAATTTCAGGCAATAAAATAAGAACTTGTTTTTTATTTTTTATACAAAAGTTAATTGCTTCAAAATAAGTTTCTGTTTTTCCAGACCCAGCAATGCCGTGTAACAAAAATGTACTGGATTTTTTTTGTGTAAAATTTTTTATAATTTTTTTTGAAACAGTTTTTTGATTATCGTTAAGATTAATTTGTGAAAAGCTTTTAATTTCTGGCATTTTATAAAATTCGTAGATTTTTAAATCTTCTACTTTCTTTATTGAATTTTTATCATGTGGATTAAAAATTTGTTTTAATACCAAACCTCGTTTAATACAATTCCATTTCCCAAAAAAATTTATAAATTCAATATAAATTTTTGAAAGAGGAGGCAGTTTAATTGAACAGTCAACTTCTTTAACTTTTTCATCTTCTATTAATTCTGGATCTTCATCTAAAATAATTCCTAACAATTTTTGATTTCTAAACGGAGCAATTATGATCTTCCCTACTTCGTATGAAGAGATATTAATTTTATAGCTAAACACCTTATCGAAAGGTCCAGACAATAATACTGAAACAAGTTTAAATTTTTTATTATCTTGCATAAGTAATTTTAAATTCTCATTAACAATTATGATATAACATAATATAATGAAATTAATTACATACAAATATTAGGATATAAAATGAAAATATTTATTGATTCAGCCGACATAAATGAAATTAAATCTCTCAATGATACTGGTTTAATTGATGGAGTTACAACTAATCCCTCTTTGATAGCAAAATCAGGATTAAATTTTATAGATGCAATTGAACAAATTTGTAAAATTGTTGATGGACCAGTAAGCGCAGAAGTTACTGCTACGGATGCTGATACAATGATATTAGAAGGAAAAAAACTATCCAAAATTGCATCAAATGTTGTAATAAAAGTTCCACTAACAGTGGATGGCTTAAAAGCATGTAAAAATTTTTCAAATGAAAATATTAAAGTTAATGTCACTCTTTGCTTTAGTGCTGCACAAGCAATATTAGCTGCAAAAGCAGGTGCAACATATATATCGCCATTTATAGGTCGATTGGATGATATAGGAGCAGATGGTATCAATCTGATCTCTGAAATTGTGGATATTTATGATTTACATGACTTTAAAACTGAAGTTTTAGCGGCTTCTATTCGAAGTGTACAAGATATAGTTGATTCAGCAAAATTAGGTGCTCACGTTGCTACAATTCCTCCAAAAATTCTTCAATCAATGTATGATCATCCTTTAACAGATAAAGGATTAAATGCTTTTTTAAAAGATTGGGAAAAAACAGGCCAATCAATTTTATAAAGAAAAAAATCATGACAAATGATTATTTAAATGAATGGTTACATCATCTAGAAATTAATAAAAATTATAGTGAACATACATTCCAATCTTACGGTAGAGATCTTAAGGAATATCTAAAATATTGTAAAATAAATCAACTTGATTTTATGAGCCCAACACAAGATTCAATTAGAGGATTTCTTTTTGAACTTAATATTAAAAAATTATCTAAAAGCTCTATTGCTAGGAAAATTTCAAGTATTAAAAATTTTTTTAAATATCTATCTGATGAAAAAAAAGTCCAAGAAGTAGACTTTTCAATTTTTAAAAGCCCCCGTGTTAATAAACCTCTTCCAAAATCTATAGATCCTAAACTAGTTGCTGATGCAATTGAATCAATTATGAAAAATGATAATGAATTTTGGATTAATTTACGAGATAAAGCAGTGATATTACTAATGTATGGTGCTGGCTTGAGAATAAATGAGGCATTATCATTAAAAATTAAAGATCTTCCTACAGATGATTGGCTACGTGTTATGGGTAAAGGTAATAAATACAGAGATGTTCCTATTCTTCCTGAAATAACTACTATTTTAAAAGAATATATTAACCATTGTCCTTTCAAACAATCTCCTCAAGATTTAATTTTTTTAGGCAAAAGAGGAAAGGCTCTGTCACCAAGAATTATTCAAAGAAGATTAGAAAAAATTCGTTATGAACTAGGCTTGCCAGATTTTGCAACACCTCACTCTTTGAGACATTCGTTTGCCACGCATTTACTTTCTGGAGGTGCTGACTTAAGGGCTATCCAACAACTTTTAGGTCATGTAAGTTTATCAACAACTCAAAGATATACAGATATCAATGAGTCAGAGTTAATTCAAACCCATAAAGAAATTCATCCAAGATCTTAGTTAAGTGGGCGGCTAATAAAAACTTGCCGCCCAAAATTTAATTAATTATCGAACCTATCGTTGTTCATTACTTTATTCCAAGCAATGATAAAATCATTTACCATTTTTTCAGAACCATCACTAGAAGCATAAACTTCAGACAATGCTCTTAATTGTGAATTAGATCCAAATGCAAGATCATAACGTGATGCCAAATAAACTTTACCATCCTTATCACTACCCTTAAATGTATTGTGATCTGTAGGCTCCCATTTAATCGACATATCAAGTAAGGTTGTAAAGAATTCATTATCTAATTTTTCTAAATTATTACTGAACACGCCTTTATTATCAGTTGTTATTCCCAATGATCTTAAACCACCAACCAAAACAGTCATTTCAGGTGCAGTTAATCCAAGCAAATGTGATTTGTCTAACAACATTTCTTCAGGACTAACACCATAATCTTCTTTTAAAAAGTTTCTAAAACCGTCTGACAGTGGTTCAAGAACTGAAAATGAATCGACATCAGTTTGAGCCTCTGTTGCATCTCCTCTTCCAGGAGTAAAAGAAACTTTTTTACCAGTAGCCTTTTCAATTCCTACATTTCCACCTAAAACTATAATGTCAGCAATTGATGCATTAGTGTCATTAGAAATTTCTTGATATTTAGATAATACTTTTGAAAGTTGATCAGGCTTATTAGCAACCCAATCTTTTTGAGGTGCTAATCTAATTCTAGCGCCGTTAGCTCCACCCCTCATATCAGTCCCTCTAAAAGTAGATGCACTTGCCCATGCTGTTTCGACCATTTCTGAAATAGATAATCCAGAATTAGTAATTTTCTCTTTTGCAGCATCAATATCAAAAGATTTATTTCCTTGAGGAATAGGATCCTGCCAAATTAAATCTTCTTTTGGAACTTCTGGACCTAAATAACGCGACTTAGGGCCCATATCTCTGTGAAGTAATTTAAACCAAGCTCTTGCGAAAGCATCAGCAAATTGATCAGGATTTTCATGAAATCTTTTTGAAACTTTCCTATATTCAGGATCTTCTCTCATAGCCATATCTGCTGTTGTCATCATTGTGGTGACCTTTTTAGAACTGTCATGAGCATCAGGAGCCATATCTTCGTCTTTTGGATTAATCGGATGCCATTGATATGCTCCAGCAGGACTTTTAACCAACTCCCACTCATAACCGAAAAGAATATCAAAATAACCATTGTCCCATTGTGTTGGATTAGCAGTCCATGCTCCTTCAATTCCACTTGTTATAGTGTGTCCACCTTTTCCTGTTTCATAAGAATTTTTCCAGCCTAAGCCCATTTCTTCCATTGGAGCACCTTCAGGTTCTGGACCAACATATGTATCTGGGTCTGCAGCACCATGAGATTTACCAAAAGTATGACCACCTGCTGTAAGAGCCACAGTTTCCTCGTCATTCATCGCCATTCGAGCAAATGTTTCCCTTATATCTTTAGCGCTTGCCAAAGGATCTGGATTACCGTCAGGTCCTTGTGGATTAACATAAATCAAACCCATTTGAACAGCACCTAAAGGAACTTCTAAATCTCTTTCGCCGGTATATCTTTTATTTTGAAGCCACTCTTCTTCTCTACC
>ENA-OSEY01000430-OSEY01000430.1-marine-metagenome-genome-assembly--contig:-NODE-430-length-31306-cov-9.608121_pt1 | contig 31306 bp, 27 predicted proteins | sample MGYA00248465_ERZ534230 | MGnify/ENA primary metagenome ERZ534230 (study PRJEB26409, sample SAMN06344110) | marine metagenome | isolation source: Sea water from surface | place: Atlantic Ocean:Southern... | reverse complement strand
ACGTTAGCGCTTACAGCTGAGTAAGAAGGTAATGAAACTAAAGTTATTAAAAGTAATAATTTTTTCATTTAATTTCTCCTGTTAAAATATACTCACCTATATAGATGCAATTTATATGCCAAAAATATAAATATTTTATTTTTTTAAAAAAAGTTATAATTTTTAAACCAAAAAATTGGAGATACTATGAACTTAGACAATAAAGTAGCACTTGTAACAGGCGGTGCGTCGGGACTTGGTCAAGCAACTGTTGAAAAATTCGTTGAGAAAGGTGCAAAGACAGTAATTTTAGATATTAATGAAGACAATGCTAATAAAATTATAGAAAACCTTGGTGATGACAATGTTATGTTTGTTTCTACCAACATTATGGAAGAAGAGCCTGTAGTAAATGCTGTTAATCAGATTAAAGATAAATTTGGTGGATTGCACATAGCAGTCAATTGTGCAGGAACTGGCTATCCAGGTAGGATTTTAGGCAAAGAGGCGCCACATCCACTTGATGCATTTCAATTTATTATCAACTTAAACTTAGTAGGAACGTTTAATGTTATGAGAATTGCTGCAGAACTAATGGATAAAAATGAGCCTGATGAGAAAGGCGAGAAGGGAGTTATTATTAATACAGCTTCAGTAGCAGGTTATGAAGGTCAAATTGGACAATCAGCATATAGTGCTTCAAAAGCAGGAGTTATTGGATTAACACTCACTGCTGCAAGAGATCTCGCTAGACATGCCGTAAGGGTTTGTACAATTGCTCCAGGAATTTTTGATACACCTTTGATGCAGCTAGCGCCTGATAAAGTTAGAGATCCTTTGTTGGAGTCAACCCAATTCCCACATAGATTTGGACAACCATCAGAATTTGCTGATTTAGCAGTTCACATTGTTGAAAATGCTTACTTAAACGGCGAAACAATTAGACTAGATTCTGGTATGAGGATGAAGCCTAGATAGTTATTGCACTGATACCCAGTAAGTTGTGGCTATCACAGCAACAACAATCAAAAAAAGGATAACTTTAGCATCACTTTTGCTATCTTGATTTGCCTCGTCTGAATCAAAGTATTCTTTATAATCGTCCTTCATAATTACTCTCCATGCTCAATGATTACTCGTCCAATTTGGCCGCCATTGAGAATTTTATCAACCTCAACACTTAAACCATCTAAATTAACTGTTTTGGTTTGTGTTGTTAAATCTATTGACCATTGATCTGCAAGCAGATCCCATAATTCTTTTTTTAATGCTAATGAAGATTCTGCAGAATCTATGCCTGACAATTGAACACCTCTTAGTATGAAAGGGAACACAGATGAAGTAAACATTGCGCCAGCTACATTGCCGCAACATGAAACAACGCCTTGATTTGAAATCATTGAAATCATCTTAGCAAGAATATCACCTCCAACTGTATCAACAGCAGCTCCATATATTCCTTTATCAAGGGCTTTTGCTGGTTCACTCATGTAATCATCTCTATTTATAATTTCAGTTGCTCCCATAGCCTCAAGGGTTTTGTTTTGATCTTTTTTACTTGTGATTGCATGAACCTGATAACCTAGTTTTTTTAAAATTCCTACAGATATAGATCCAACACCTCCGGTTGAACCTGATACTAGTACAGGTAAGTCCTTTGAAATATTAGCATCAACAATTTTTTTTACACAAGCCGCAGCTGTAATACCAGCAGTTCCATAACTCATAGCTTCGGAGCTATTTAATTTATCTGGTGACTTAACAACCCAGTTTGATGGTAATTGAACAATTTGACCAAAACCACCAGGAACAGCCATACCAATTTTATATCCTGTTGCTATAACATTTTCGCCAACAGAGAAATCAGAAGAACCAGACTCAATAACCTCACCAGCAACATCAATTCCAGGTACAAAAGGATATGATTTAACAACGCCTCTAGCACCGCTTGCTGCTAAAGCATCTTTGTAGTTAAGAGAAGAGTGCTTTACTTTTATAATTAGGTGATCATTGATTAGATCTGGCTTTTCAAGTTCACATATGTTTCCAACAAATTTGCCATCATTTTCACTAACCTGGTAAGCAGAATATTTCATAATATTACTTTTCGGAGAGATATTTTTCAGCGTCTAATGCTGCCATACATCCAAAACCTGCAGATGTAACAGCTTGTCTGTATATTTGGTCTGAAACATCACCTGCTGCAAAAACTCCATCAATTGAGGATCTTGTAACTGATCCATTCAAACCAGAATTAATTATTATGTATCCATTATCCATATCTAACTGACCATCAAATATATCTGTATTTGGCTTGTGACCAATCGCAATAAATACTCCCATTACGCTTTTTTCAGAAATATTTCCTTTAGTATCTATTTTAATCCCAGTTACACCCATATCATTACCCAGCACTTCAGAAAGCTGTGAATCCCATAAGACTTCTATTTTTCCATTTTTTTCCTCGTCAAAAATTCTATCCTGTAGAATTTTTTCTGCTCTTAGCTCATCTCTTCTATGGATAAGATAAACTTTCGAACATATTCTTGATAAATACAAGGCTTCTTCTGCAGCAGTATTTCCGCCACCTATAACAGCAACTTCTTGATCTTTATAAAAAAAGCCATCGCATGTTGCACATGCCGAAACACCTTTACCCAAATATTCTTTTTCAGATGGCAGCCCAAGATACATAGCACTTGCGCCGGTGGCAATAATTAGAGCATCACATGTGTATTCTGATGTTCCTTGCAGTTTAAATGGCCTCTCTTTAAGTTCAACACTATTAATATGATCATTAATTACATCAACATCAAATTGTTGTGCATGTTTTTTCATACGATCCATTAATTCTGGCCCCTGCAGACCATCGCTATCGCCGGGCCAATTTTCAACATCAGTAGTTGTAGTTAATTGACCACCTTCTTGCATACCTGCAATGATGATTGGCTCTAGACCTGCTCTGGCTGCATAGATACTCGCAGCATATCCAGCTGGCCCTGAACCTAAAATGATTAACTTATGATGGTTGTCCGACATTTACGAAATTATAATTGAATATAAAGAAATTGTTATGCATTATGCCTATAATTACAATAAAATTATGTTTATAGATTAATGCCTCCATACATCAGAAATACTCTTTTAAATTTTTTTAGTTTTTTTCTAATAGCATTTTCACTCTATATATTTATTTCACTAGTTTCATATGATGCAACTGACTCAGGATTTTTCAATAAAAACTCCAATGATGTAATCAATAATCTTGGCGGTCCTCTTGGAGCTTTGATATCTGATTTAATGATTACCTTGATTGGATTTGGCAGCTACCTAGTCCTACTTATAGGATCAGTTTGGGCTATACAGAGTCTTTTTATTGATGATAAATATAACTCAGCTCTAAAAGTATTAGTAAGATTAGCTAGTTCATTTTTTATAATTTTAAGCTTTTGTGCAGTAGGTGCTTTTTATGTATCGGAAAATTTTGGAGGAGTTATTGGTCTCAATGTATTAACTTTTCTATCATCTTTGATTGGTTATATTGGAACTTTAATATTCTTGATTGTTTTAACCATCCCAGCTATGTCTTTTTCTTTTAATTTTTCATGGCTTAAAACAATTGATGTTTTAGGTAACTTAATAATTAACATATCAAAATTTTCACTAAATTTGATAAAAAATATTTTTGCTTTTCTTTTAAAGTTTTTTAATTCTATAAGATCACTTTTATCAGAAATAAATCAATCTCTCAAATCTAGATCTATAAAAGAAAATGTCAAAAAATCTTCTAAGCCAAAAATTTCATCTGAACCTCAAACTCCAAAAGAGAAAATAATTAATGATGTTTCAGCCGTATCTAAACAACCGGACTTACCTATTAAGGATGAAACGCAATTAAAAGAGGTTCCAAAACTAAATACAGAAGAAGAAGATGAAAAAAAAGAAAAAACTGTTATGCCAAGCACTGAACTTCTTGACAGAGCATTAGATGATGGAAGTTCTCTATCAGAAACTGAGTTAAATCAAATAGCCTCACTGCTAGAAACTAAACTTGAAGAGTTTGGCATCGAAGCAACTGTAGAGTCAGTTTTACCTGGACCAGTGGTTACTAGATTTGAAATACAGCCGGCACCTGGAACTAAAGCTAGCAAAATTACTAACATTGCTCAAGATATAGCAAGATCATTATCTGTAAGTAGTGTAAGGGTAGTTGAGGTAATTGAGGGAAAGTCATTCGTTGGAATTGAAATCCCTAATAATAATAGAAAGATGGTGCGATTAACTGAAATCCTAAGCTCCAAAGCATTTAAATCATCTCCATCAAATTTAAGTGTTGCATTAGGTCAAGATATATCTGGAAATCCAATCGTTGTTGATCTTGCAAAAATGCCGCATTTACTAGTTGCTGGAACAACTGGTTCTGGTAAATCGGTAGGTTTAAACGCAATGCTATTAAGTTTGCTATTCAAATCAGACCCTGAGGAAGTGAGATTAATTTTAGTAGATCCAAAAATGCTAGAACTTGCAGTATATGATGGCATTCCCCATTTATTAACACCGGTTATAACTGATATGACGGATGCATCAAATGGATTAAGGTGGTGTGTTGCAGAAATGGATAGGCGATATAAATTAATGTCAATGATGGGTGTTAGAAACTTAGCTGGTTTTAACAAAAAAGTTTTGGAAGCAGAAAAAAATGGCAAACAAATTCTTAATCCTCTTAAGGAAGACGAAGATGAATATCTTGAGGTTTTGCCATCTATTGTTGTAGTTGTTGATGAGTTTGCAGATATGATGATGCTTGTTGGAAAAAAAGTTGAACATCTCATCGCAAGAATAGCTCAAAAAGCAAGAGCAGCAGGCATTCATTTAATTTTGGCTACACAAAGACCATCTGTAGATGTAATAACAGGTCTTATTAAGGCTAATATCCCAACAAGGATTGGTTTCCAGGTATCAACAAAAATAGATTCTCGGACTATTCTTGACCAAGGAGGAGCAGAACAATTACTAGGATATGGCGATATGCTATATCTTCCTCCTGGAGTAGGAGTTCCAGTGAGAGTTCATGGTGCATTTGTTGGAGATGATGAGGTTCATAGAGTAGTAAATGATTGGAAATCAAGAGCTGAACCAAATTACATTGATGAAATAACATCATCAACACAAGATACAGGACCAATACCTGGCTGGTCTGGTTCGGAAACATCATCATCTGAAGAAACGGATGAGCTATATGACGAAGCAGTTAATTTTGTTATTGAATCAAGGAGAGCTTCTATCTCAGCAGTTCAAAGAAAATTAAGAATTGGATACAACAGGGCAGCTAGATTAATTGAAACAATGGAAGAGGCAGGCCTTGTTTCTGAGATGAGTTCAAACGGTTCAAGAGAAGTTCTAGTTCCAAAGAGAGATTAGTGAAATATATTCTTTTTATATGGATGATAATTCCTTTAACTATTGAGTCATCAACTTCAGAACAATTAAATGATTTTTTTGACAGTGATTTAACATTCACTCAGACAAGTTTAAACAAGAATAAAAATTTGATAGAGGAATCTGAAGGTATTTTTAAGAGGCTTGAGGATAATTCGATCGTAATAGAAATATCGACACCATTTAGAGAAAATTATTTTATTGATAAAAATAAAATTGAAATTCATGACTTAGATTTTGATCAAGTCAGAATAATCAGAAGAGAAGATATCAAGGAAAATATTTTTTTAGGATACTTAGTGGATGGCTTTGATGATTCGTACATATCCTCTGAGCTCAATGATTATGAATTTAAACTTAAGATTAATGAACAAAATATTGATCTTAAATTTATTAACAAAAATCATCTCCAAGTAAAGTTTAAAGATAATATGGATATTAATAATTTAATAAATTTTTATAAATAAGATGTTGTTAAACATAGTTATGGTTGGCCTTGGTGGAGCACTTGGAGCAGTTTCAAGATTTTTCACTAACGAGATTTTTTCTATATATTTTCCAGACTCTTCATGGATTGCAACATTGACCGTAAATGTTATTGGATGTTTTTTTATTGGATTGGCATTAGGTTCGTTTGTTTCAAACAAAGACATATATTTTTATTTTTTCATAATAGGATTTCTTGGATCTTTTACTACGATGTCAGCATTTACTCATCAGGTTATTTTAATTTCTAATTCAAATATAATTTTTGCTGTTTCGTATATAATGCTTACAATCTTTTTGACAATTTTAGCAACTTATATTGGGGTCAGTTTTACAAAATAATGCTTGATACAAAATTACTTAGAGAAAATTTTGATGAGGTAAAAAAATCTTTAGCTAATAGGGGCTTTGATCTTGATAAAAATCATTTTGATGAGATCGATAAACAAAGAAAATCATTACAAATAGAAGTTGAAAACCTCCAATCTGAAAGAAAGAAACTCTCATCAGAATATGGTGAAAGAAAAAAATCTGGACAAGACACCGAAGAGATTAAAAGCAAAGTTGATAGCATTAATTCAACTCTGAAAGATAAAGAAGATGAACTTAATAATTATCTAGAGAAATTAAATGATTTTTTAATGGGTATTCCAAACATCCCCGATGATAGTGTGCCAACCGGTAGTGACGAAAATGATAATGTTGTTATAAATAAATTTGGTGAAATATCTACAAAAAATGATTTAGATCATTTAGAAATTACAAATGAAATAGATACTGAGTTGGCGGCTAAGTTGGCTGGTTCAAGATTTGCTGTTCTTAAGGGAGAAATTGCAAAACTGCAAAGAGCTTTAATTACATTTATGATTGATAACGCTATAAAAAATGGATACAAAGAATTTTATGTACCTTTTATGGCTAATGTTGAATCTTTAACAGGAACAGGCCAACTACCAAAATTTGAAGAAGATCTATTTAAAAGTTCTGATAAATTATTTTTGATACCTACCGCAGAAGTACCATTAACGAATTTATTCAGAGATGAGTTTCTCAATCCAAAAGACCTACCAATAAAAGTAACATCGCATACTCCATGTTTTAGATCTGAAGCCGGCAGTTATGGTAAAGATACTCGAGGTTTAATAAGACAACATCAGTTTGAGAAAATTGAATTAGTTCAAATCACAAGTCCAGAAAACTCTATGGAGTGTTTAGATAATTTATTAGCAAATGCTTGTGAAATTCTTGACCTTCTTGAACTTCCATACCAAGTTATAGAACTATGCACAGGAGATTTAGGATTTAGTTCATGTAAGACCTACGATATAGAAGTCTGGATGCCTAGCCAAAATAAATATCGAGAAATTTCTTCGTGTTCAAACTTCTCAGATTTTCAGGCTAGAAGAGCCAATATAAAGATTAAAGATGAAGGAAAAAATTATTTTGCTCATACTATTAATGGCTCAGGTCTAGCAGTTGGTCGGACTTTGATTGCTTTAATAGAGAATAATTTTGATGGGTCTGATTCTATCAAAATACCAAAAAATCTTGAAAGTTATTTTGGTTCAAACACTATCAAAATAAATTGATAAAGAAATTATCAATCAAATCTTTTATTTTCTTAAGTGTATTTTCTGGTGTATTAACAGCTGATTCGTATAAATTTGGAGTTGGGTCTTGCCTTGATCAGGATTTTCCACAACCAATATGGAATCAGATTGAAGAAGAAGATTTAAATTACTTCATTTTTTTGGGAGATAACGTATATGGAGATGTCCCCAGTGGATCACTTTGGAAACTCCCACGGGCATATAAAAAACAAAAGAAATTATTTCCTGATTTTTTAAGTGAAATTGAAAAATTTGCTATATGGGATGACCATGATTATGGAAAAAATGATGGTGGTAGTGAATATAGACATAAAGAAAAAGCACAAAGATTATTTTTGGATTTTTGGCAAATTCCAAAAGATGATGTCAGGCAAAGTAGAGAAGGTATATATTTTTCAAAAGATGCTAACTTTTTTGATAAAACTTTTAAATTGATTTTCCTTGATACAAGATATTTTAGGTCTAATTTAACAACTATTAATGGCGATTATGTTCAAAATAAGAATCCTGATGCAACTATTCTTGGATACGATCAATGGCAATGGCTTGAGCAAGAATTAAATAAAGATTTTGATTTTTTAATTATTTTTAGCTCAATTCAAATTCTTGCTGAGGATCATGAATATGAAAAATGGTCTAATTTTCCGCTTGAAAGAGATAAACTCTTAAATTTAATCAATAATTATAAAGATAATACATTACTTTTTTCTGGTGACAGGCATCGCGCAGGAATATATAAAAAAAATAATTTATTTGAGATTACAGCTTCATCAATGAATAAACCTGGTTCATCATTTGTTGAAACAGATAAATATCTGATTGGAGAAACTTATCCTCAAGAGAATTTTGTTTTCATGGAAGTCTTTGAGAAAACCATATATGTTGGAATTAAGGACATGTATGGCAATACATTGAATTCAATTTCTGTTAATTATTAAAAAGTTTCTTTAATTTCATCAATTTTTCGAATTTTGCATTATTTTTGTCAGCAATTTGTGTCATTTGTTACAAACACGTAATTTTTTTCAGAATATTGTCCTATGCTATGTATAAATTTGTAAATCTGGATTAGAATCTAGTAAGTGAATAATTATTAACTCGAGAGGATACAATGAAAAAAATTCTACTAGCGTTTTTACCTGTATTATTACTAACAACATCTTTATCTGCGAACGTTGATACAACAGCAAGGATAAAAGGTACTGTTAATGTTTCTGGCGCATCTGTTGAAGCAACACATACCCCAACAAACACTACTAAAACTGTTGTAAGTTCTGCATCAGGTAACTTTAATATTAACTTTCTTCCAATAGGTGGACCTTACAAAATTAAGATTTCAAAAACTGGATATGCTACACAAACTATTGATGTTATGAGTCTAACAGTTGCAGAACCTCTTAAGATTGCTGTTAATCTTATTGCTGATGATATTGATGAAGTTCAAGTAATAGCATCTAAGGTTAGCACTTCAAAAGTAAACAGCGGTTCAGTTTTATCTAGTGAAAGAATTGCAAGCATACCAACTATTACAAGGAACATTGCTGATTATCTTAAATTTGACCCTAGAGTCAGTGTGAATGGTGCCAACGCAAGAAGCACCGAGATCTCTGTATTAGGTAAAAATTCAAGACTTAATGACTTTACCATTGACGGTGTTAGCTTCAATGATGCATTTGGTTTGAATGATAGTGGTTTTGCTACTATGAAAAATCCAATCAGTATTGATTTTGTTGATGAGATTACTGTTGACATAACTCCATATGATGTTTCAAAAGGTAATGCAACAGGTGGAACAATTACAGCTGTAACCAAAGCTGGTACAAATGAATTCCATGGCTCTGTCTACACAACACAAAGGGATAAAAGTAATGTTGGTGATTTGCCAAATGGTGAAGAGTATTCAGATTTTGATGAAGAAGCATTAGCAATAACTCTATCAGGACCAATAATTAAAGATAAGTTATTCTTCTTTATTGGTTATGAAGAAAGTGAGGACACACGTCCTAGTCTATGGGGAACATCAGACTCAAACGCTACAAACAAATGGGGTACTTCATCACAGACCATGGATGCAGTTGCTAAGCATATGTTAGATACATATGGTTATACAGCTGGTTCATATAACAGTATTACTTTTCCAACTACTCAAGAACAATTATTGGTTAAGTTAAATGGAAACATAAATGATAATCATGCAGCAGAGTTGATTTATCAGGTTACTGAAGATTCTTTCTACTCTAACTATGATAGTTCTGCAAATCCTGTGTTTTCCAATAACTATTATGAAATTCCACCTGAAACTGATAGGGTGACACTCAATATTTATTCAGATTGGACTGATCGTTTTTCAACTAGAATCAGACTCAGTGATCGTTTCTTCGAGCAAGATGCTAATTCAGGTGATGGTGGATATGGAGGTTTAATGCCTGAGTTCCATATATATGGGCTGCCTAACAGAGAAATAATCTATGTAGGTGCGGATAGGTATAGAGGACATAACTTGATTGAAGTTGATCAGCAGTTAATGTCAATTAAGGGTAACCTTGATTTAGATGATCACTACATTACTTTTGGATATGAAACTGATTCATCCTCAATCTACAACTCTTTTATAAACAGATACACAGGTGAACTGAATTTCAGCAGTCTTGATGATTTCTATGCAGGAAACTACAACAGAGTTGAAGTATTTGCTGTATCTATTGATGCAGGCGGACCTTATTCTTTAGTTAGAGATGATCCTGCATTACCTGCAGCTCGATTCGATATCGATGAGACTATTATGTACATTCAGGACGAGTGGCAAGTTAGTGATACATTATCGCTTGTATTTGGTGTAAGACATTATGATTTTGATATACCACAACAAACTCTATTAAATACATCATATGAATCTAAATTTGGATTCAGAAATAATGCGACTGTAAGCTACACAATTACACAACCAAGATTCTCGTTTGACATGGATGTGTCTGATTCACTCTTTGGCGATAGTGATAAGGTTGTTGCAGCATCTTTAACCGGTGGATATGGATTATTTCATGGAAGACTACCTAAAGTATTCTTTAGTAACGGTTTTGGAAGAAGTAGTGTAGATTCTTTTTACAGTAGATTCGGTGGTGGTGGACCATCATCTGCTTGTGCTGGTCCAATACCAAATTTATCATCTGGTGCTGTTACAGGGGTAACAGATCCAAGATTTTTCTGGTATAGAAGTGACGCATCTACATGTGCACTTAAAGGAGCATCATCCAACTGGTATGGATACACTCATGGAACAGATCCTGACTTTGAAGGACCTTCTACCTGGAGAGGAAATCTTAAGTTAGACATGCTTACTGCAAGTGGTTACGACATTTCTTTAGAATATAACAGAGATACTGTTAGAAAAGATGTTGATTTTAAAGACTACAGTTATTCAGAAAGATCAGTACTAGCTGATGGACGTCCTGTAACTTCAAGTAGAGAAAATACCTATATTACTAATACTACTTTTGGTGGAGGATATTCATTTACAACTGCTGTTCAGAAAGGATTTGAAAATGGAGTTGAGTTCTACTTTGGTTATACAAATATGGAACAGAGAGATGTTGCTGCTATGACATCAGCTCAACACAGTTCTTCATATGGTTATCAACCAAGAGGCTATGGTGAGATTGTTCCTGCAGCAAGATCATCGTTTATGAATGAACATAAGTTTGTTCTAGCATTGTCCTATACAACTCAAATAATTGGAGATAACGATACTACATTCTCATTATTAGGAATTAGAAAATCGGGAGAACCACACAGTATTACTTTCGGTGGTGATTCATTTAACGGAAGTGGAAGAGATGGTTATGACTTAGCATACATTCCAACAGGCGTTAACGATCCTAATGTGGTATTTGCATCTGCAGATGTTGCTAATGAGGTTATGGCATTTGTAAATTCAAAAGGATGTATCTCAGCATATGCTGGTACTATTATCCCGAGAAATACTTGTGATAATCCATGGCAAGGTAGAATAGATCTAAGAATTACTCAAGAAATTAAGCTTGGTGATAATGGACATAAACTAGTCGGTTATTTTGACATTCAAAATTTATATAATCTACTATCAAACTCAAGAGGTTGGGCTCAAGAAGTTAACTACAACGTTAGCAGAGCTATTGATATCGATGGAGCTGATAGCAGTGGTAGATATTTAATTAGTGGTGTTGATACTGACGATAGTTATTTCTATTCAACTGCTAATGGACAATCAATGTGGCAAATCAACTTTGGTCTAGCTTATAGATTTTAAACATTGATATTAAATGACATGAGGGCAGTTTATACTGCCCTTTTTTTTGTTAAAATTTATAAATGACAAATCAAGTTCCAGAACTTTCTTTTAAAGATATTGAAAAGGGAGATACTTTTTCAATAAATATATTAAAGGATGCATTATCAAACCATGGTTTTTTTTCAATTACTGATCATGGTCTTTCACAAGATCTAATTGACAGATGTTACGCTTGTTCAAAGGATTTCTTCGATTTAGATTTTCAAGAAAAAGAGGCCTATAGTTCCGTTGGTTCTAAAGGAGCCAGGGGGTATACACCAAAAGGAATTGAGACCGCTGTTGGTGAAAAAATTGCTGATCAAAAAGAATTCTGGCATCACGGACCTGTAATTGATGATTCTTATGATAAAAAAATTCCTCCAAATATCTATATAAATGAAGTACCAAATTTTAATGAGAATTTTGACCAACTTTATAATGAACTTCATAAAATTGGATCAAGAGTTCTATCTGTAATATCTTTATCACTTGGCCTAGATAAAGACTATTTTTCGCCATGGATTGATAAAGGAAATTCACTTTTAAGATCAATTCATTATCCGCCAGTGCAAGGAAATACAAACCCACATAGAGCAAGAGCGCATACAGATATAAATCTAATAACTTTATTAATTGGTGCTGAGGAGGGTGGACTAGAAGTACTAAATAAAGACGGATCATGGATTAAAGTTGAACCAAGTTCGAATGCAATAGTATGTAATATTGGAGATATGATGCAATTAGTTACTGATAAACAGCTTGTAAGTACTACTCATAGGGTTATTCAAGACTTAGAACAAGAATCTAAAGCAAGATACAGTATTCCTTTTTTTCTTCATCCAGCACCATCAATTAATCTAAAATCAGTTTTTAGAGAAAATGATGATGGAATATTGGCTGATGATTTCCTTGATGAGAGACTCAAAGCTATTAAGCTATACTAATTTATTATGGATATTTTATACATCATACAAATCCTAATTGGATTTGTTGGTTTAGTTTTGATTGCTTTTCCTTTTTCATCAAACATAAAGATTATTAATTACAGACACATTATTTATGCAATATTATTCCAACTAGTTCTTGCATTTATTTTAATAAAAATACCTGTAATAACTAATTTATTTTCTTATTTGGCTGATGGTGTTGCTGCACTTCAAGTTGCAACAGGAAAGGGTACAGAATTTGTATTTGGTTATCTTGGTGGTGGCGCTTTGCCATATGAATTATCACAAAAAGGATCGGCCTTAATATTTGCCTTTTCTATTCTTCCGTTCATTATCGTTATGTCATCCATTACAGCTACGCTTTGGTATTGGGGTATTTTGCCATTTATTGTTAACGTTTTTTCCAAAATCTGTCAGAAACTATTTAATATCGGTGGACCTATAGGCTTAGGTGCTGCTGCAAATGTTATTGTTGGACAGGTAGAGGCCCCGTTATTAATAAGGCCGTACCTTGCAAAACTATCTAATAAAGAACTACTAATATTAATGACCGCAGGCATGTCTACCGTTGCAGGTTCAATAATGGTTGCGCTTGTAAGTATGTTACAAATTCAATTTAATGATTTAAATTTAATTCAACACTTTCTAACTGCTTCAATTTTATCGGTTCCAGCTGCAATACTTTTTGCAAACGTGTTAATGCCATCTAATGAAGTAACTGATTTTGAAGGAGATGAAACTCCAAAGATTTATGAAAATACAATGGATGCAATTACTAAAGGCACCAGAGATGGAACTGATATTGCCATTGGAGTGGGGTCAATTTTAATAGTTTTTATAGCTTTGGTTTATCTTGTTGATTCATTACTGGGAATATTTTCTATTGGTAGTCAAAGTCTGTCTCTTCAAATGATACTAGGTTATCTTTTTGCACCAATTGCATGGTTGATGGGTGTTCCTTGGGATGAAGCAATAGTATCTGGAAAATTACTCGGCATAAAGACAGCACTTAATGAATTCGTTGCATATGCCGAGCTCGCAAATTTACAAGATGGTATCTTGTCTGATAGATCTAAATTAATTACTCTTTATGGATTATGTGGTTTTGCTAACTTCTCATCTGTTGGAATTCTTGTTTCTGGTATAGGTGCAATGTCACCTGAAAGAAAACCAGATTTGATTAAAGTTTCACTGAGGGCGTTGATTGGAGCCACCCTTGCATCATGTATGACTGGAACGGTAATAGCTGTCTTTATTTAGTTATTTATAACTATAAATAAATTTAAATACGAAGCAAACAACAACCAAAGAATGTATGGTACATATAGCAATCCAGCTAATTTATCAATTTTTAGTACTTTATAAACAATATTAATATTTATATAAATTAAGAGCCATATATCAATTAGTGAAATAAGTGGTAAATGAAAAGAGAAGAATAGCCATGACCAGATTGCATTTAAAAATAATTGAACGTAAAAAAGATTTTTTATTATCTCAAATGTTCTCCATGCTGTAATACCCATTAGTAAATACAATATAGGCCAAACAATTCCAAATACATATCCTGGAGGATTTAAATCAGACTTAATAAGTCCTTGATACCACATATCAGTTCCAGTATTTGCAGACGCAAAACTTCCAACAATTAGTGTTAATGGGATAAGTAATACAAGATTTGCTTTTGAATTGAGTCTGAACATCACCTTTTTCTAAAGAATCTGCTAATAGTATTAGAGATATCTCTAAAAAGGTTTGAGCCTTTAGGCCTTGCTTCAATAAAAATATAAAAGCCTACAAAGGCTAGTGAAATAAAGAAAACCCAAACTGCGTCGTATTCACCCATATGTTAATTATAATTGGATTAAAGTATTTAACCTATTTAAATTACTGTTTTTCTACGATAATTGAGCATACTGAATAACCTGCACCAAAAGAACAGATGATACCTTTATCACCTTTTTCAAGATCATTATGAAGATTAAAAGCAAACATTGATCCAGCACTTGCGAGGTTACCAAATTTCTCGATTGGCAATGGAGCCAGTGATGTATCAAAATCATCAGTACCAATAACCTTAGAAACTATTAAATTGACCATTCTTGAATTTGCTTGATGTAACCAAAATTTAGATACTTCGGAAGGATTAATATTATTATCTTTCAGATGTGTGGTAATGAACTCAGCAACCATTGGGCAAACTTCTTTAAATACACTGTTACCATTTTGATAAAATAATAGATCTTCAATAGATTTTTCGTCACTTGCAGCTCTTACTAAATAACTCCAGTCACTTCTAATGTTATTAGAAAACTTTGTAATTAATTTTCTATCTAAGATTTTATATTGATTATTAGATTTTTTATTATTAGAAATAACAGTGGCAACACAACCATCACCAAATATAAAATGAATATCTCTCTTAGCATAATTTACAAATGGAGTTGATATTTCTGGATTTATAACAAGAACTGTATTTGCCAGACCTGAAGCTATATCACTATAAGCATTATTGATAGCGAATGTTGTTGAAGAACAACCAACAAGCATATCATAAGCATATCCTTGGATTCCTAGTTCATTTTGGATCTCTATGGCTACCGATGGATAATTCCTTGCAGCATGTGATGTTCCCAAGATAACACCATCAATATCATCAGGCCCCACATTCGCCTGATCCATTGCCTTTTTTGCAGCATCAATTCCAGCTTTTGCATGAATTGATAATCTAGATTCATCTTCGTGAACAACTCTTGGCATCATCGTGTTGATGTCTAAGATATTTTTTTTATCAATTACATGCCGAGTTTTGATACCTGATGCTTTTTCAATGAACGCAGATGATGAATATTCCATTGCTTCAATATTCCCTTGCTCAATATCATTTTTATTATGATTATTGAAGTTATCAACATAACTATTAAATGAAGAAACAATTTCATCATTTGTAATAATATCTTCAGGAAACCAAATACCTGTACCTGCAATATGGACGTCACTCATAAATATTTCAAAATAATTTATATGAGTTTATTATAAATTATGAATTTAAACACCTCTATAGATAAAAAATACATCTACCGTTATCTATCAAGTAATAAACAAATCAATGGAATGTTTCATATAAGTCATGGTATGGCTGAACATATTGGAAGATATAACTGGTTAATTAATAAACTTAACGAAGATGGATATCATGTTATAGCAATTGACCATAGAGGCCATGGAAAAAGAATAGAAGATAATCTTAAAGGTTATTTTGCTGATAAAGATGGTTGGGATCATGTCGTAAATGACTTAGTAGATATAATCGAGGAATCTTCAAGAGAATTTCCTGATCTTAAACAATATCTTATTGGTCATAGTATGGGATCATGGATTGCTCTTGGAGCAATACAAAAGGGTATTAATATTGATTGTTGTGTTCTATCTGGATCCTCAAAAGTACCAAAAAATTTAATTAAATTTCAAAGAATTATTATTTCATTTCTTATCACCTTTTTTGGTAAGAAAAGCACAGGTTATTTTCTTGATCGAATGATTTTAGGAGAATATAACAAATCATTTTCACCTAATAGAACACCAAAAGACTGGATATCTTCAGATAACCAGAATGTCGATGAATATATTGCTGATCCTTTATGTGGTTTTCCAGTTACAAATGGTTTATGGAATGATTTATCATCTGGTTTTTTAAGAGTTTTTGATGGTAGAAATTATGAAATGAGCAAAAACATACCTTTATTAATAATTTCAGGAACCCATGATCCAGTTGGTGGTAATAGTAAAGGTGTTAAAAAATTACATGAATTTCTGAGTAATATATTTGAAAATGTTGAGCTTGAATTAATAAATAATGCAAGACACGAGGTATTTAGTGAAATAAATAAAGAAAATAATTACAATATGCTCCTTAATTTCATCGAAAAAATATGAAGAAAATTCTATTAATTCTAATATCAATAAATATCTCAGCTATACACGCCGATATGGAACGAGTTGATATGCTTTTTGATAAGGAAGAAAGACATTACTTTGTATATATCCCCAAGGAACAGTCAAACCAAACAGATAAAATTGTTATTGGTCTTCATGGATATACTGGATCTGCAACAGGTTTTGAAATGGAAACTACAGGAGGTTTTAACAACAGTGCTGAAAAATATAATTTTATTGCTGTATATCCTCAAGGTTCGTATTTTTATGAGCAGAAACTAGAAAGAGGAAAGATCTCTTCTGAATATATTTCGTCTTGGAATGATCTAACTGGCTCAAAAACAAAGACACCATTTGGTGAGACTTGTGCTGAAGATGCAGTTGTTTATCCAAAATATCCAAATTGTATCGGTACTGATGCTGGAAGATGTGCTTGGACAAGCTGTGGTGATGACATGGGGTTTATTAAACAAATTATTGATGATGTTAAAAAAAGATTTGATTTAAAAAAAATATATGTAGTTGGTATGAGTAATGGAGGCAAAATGGCTCATGCATTAGCATGTGAATTTTCAAAAGACATTTCTGGTGTTATCAATGTAGTAGGATCTCCCCAAAATGGTCTTGCATGTGAACCAAAAACTCCAATCAATTACATTATTTATGCTGGTGCAGAAGATAAAGTCGTCCCTCCGTTCAATGTTGTTTCATTTGATAAGTATTTTTACACACCAGTGTCAACGTTGGTTAATAAATGGACAACTTCTTTTAACTGTAAAAAGAAAGAATTTTTAACAAATATTGAATTCGATAACATCAAAGAGCAAATATATTCTGATTGTGACGACGGTGTTAGAATTGTAAGCTTGCTCAATACTGAACAAGGACATTCTTGGCCTGGTACTGAAGAATATATGGGATTTTGTAGAACAAAATACCAAACTGAAATCGATTTAGAGCCTTGTTCAAATACCATAAATGAGTGGGGAAACGATTTTTTACTTCAAAGGCTGTTTTCTCAATAGTTTTGCTCTAGTTTTATTAACGCATTTCCTTGAAATACTTTTCTATAGAGGTATTATTGTAATTACCACATTTTAAGAGTAGGGGAATTTACATGTCACGAATACAACTAAAACCACTTTTTGAAAAAAAAGTTGATCCTTTAACTTCTCTATTAAGAGATATTTTTAAAGATAATAACTACGCAATGTCATGGCTTGGTGCTTTATCAATTGGTATTGGAGTATCAAATACTAACAATGTCAATGCACAAGATAGCGTTGAGGAAGTCATAGTTACAGCCTCAAAAAAAGAACAAAACATTCAGGACGTGGCCATGAGTGTTCAAGCAATTTCATCTTCTGAGCTTGAAGCAAAGAATATTAAAAATTTAGAGGATATTGCATCCATTTCACCTGCTGTGACTTTTAATAATGTTGGTCCTGGTAAATCAAATTTTTATATAAGAGGCGTCTCCGATGGTGCAATTATGAACAGTTATGCTTCACCTGAAGCAACAACAGCTCTATACATTGATGAACAACCATTAACCGCCGCTAGTCTTACTCCAGATCTTCATATTTATGATATCGAAAGAGTTGAGGTGCTTATGGGACCTCAGGGTACCTTATATGGATCAAGTTCAACATCAGGTAATATAAAAATCATTACAAAAAAACCTGATCCATCTGGATTTGATATGGGTGCTGATGTTGAATACGGCTCTATCGAAGATGGAACAAATGATAAATCGCTTGAAGCATTTATAAACATACCTCTTGGGTCTAGTTTAGCAGCAAGGGTAAGTACTTATGATGTTCAAGATGGTGGTTGGATTGACAATAAAAAGGCTGACTATACTTATCAAAATTATGGAATAAATTACACAATAAATAATTACACAGCACCATATGCAGTAGCAAAGGATGATTATAATGATGCATCGAAAACTGGAAGCAGAATCAGACTTGCAACAGATTTTGATAACTTCAATTTAGATCTATCATTTTTAACACAAGAATCTCAATACAATGGTTCTTATGAAACAGATCCATTAACTGATGATCAATCTTCTCCAATGCCAAAGAGAAGTAATACTAGATTTTCAGCAGAAAGATATGATGACGAGTTCGATCAAATGTCTTTAACTCTAACAGGTTCTATCTCAGATAACATAGATATGATATTAACCTCTTCAATATTTGAAAGAGATACAGCATATACATATGACTATGCTAGTTATGTTGAATATTATGCTTATGCAGCATATCCAACCTATGTTTGTGATTACTACGATTATTACTACTACGGGAATATCTCAAATTGTAGAGATCCTCGTATGACATATGCTCAAACAAATGAGATTGAAAGAACTTCTACTGAATTTAGACTTCAATCAAATAATGAATCAGGCTTTAATTGGATACTTGGTGCTTTTAAAGAAACTAATGAAAAAGTTACTGATGTTGATTATCTCCAACCTGGAAGTATCTATCCTACTTTTTGGGAAGCTGATTTAGTTAGAAAGGGCGATATAGATGCAATATTTGGTGAAGCCTATTTTGATATTTCTGATAAAACTGAACTCACTGTTGGTCTTAGAAATTATGATCAAAAGATGAATCTTGTTGCAAGTGATGGTTACTATGGATCCTACTCATTTGGTATTAGTAATCTTAACTTTAAATCATCAGAGAGTGGAACAATTCCAAAAGTATCAATATCTCATGATATTTCAGACGATGTTATGGTTTATGGAAGTTACTCTGAAGGTTTTAGACCCTCTGGAGTGAATAGACCAAGACCATCTCAGGCGGGTTTAATACCTGAAACTTACGATGCAGACTACTTAGATAGTTATGAGGTTGGTGTTAAGTCATCATTGCAAGATGGGAAACTTATTTTAAATGGGGCTCTGTATAGAATGGATTGGACAGATTATCAGACTTCAACTTATAACTCTGATATTACCTCTGTTGCATATACTGAAAATGTTGGTAATGCTGAAATTAACGGACTGGAGTTAAATTTAGTTTATTCATTTGATGATTCAACTAGCATGACATTTTATATGAATAAAATGGATCCAACATTATCTGAAGACTATTATTATGTGTCTGGAGAGCTTGGTGCTAACTCTGGTAATAGACTAGCTTATATGCCTGAACTCTCATACTATTTATCTTTTGATAAGAACTTTGTTTTGAGTAATGGTAAGCCAGGATTTGTAAACCTAGATTACTCATATACTGGCGACAGAAATTCAACCTATGAAAATTCACCAATTTTAATACCATCTTATAGCATAGCTAATCTTAGAGCAGGTATCGAAAATGAGAATTCAACAATAGAATTTTACGTCACAAATATCTTTGATAAGGATGCTCTTCTTTCAACCTATGATGACTTCTCAGCAGTGGGAAGTTCTGGCTATGCCGGTTTTGGTTATAGAGATACTAGAACCAAGCCACAGGTTGTTGGTATAAGAATAAGATATAGATATTAATTTAGAATTTTCTTAAAGACATCTTCTAACTGGTCAGGATCCTCAAAATAGGGGAAATGACCAGTTTCTTTTAATATAAATACGTCTTCTTCTGGATTAACATTTTTTAAGATAATATTTTCTGCATCAAATCTTGCAAGTTTATCTTTATCACAAAAAATGTATTTAACATTTTGAATATTCGATATTTGATCATCTTTTAATCTAAAGTTTGTACATGATTTTAAATCAATAGAGCTAATTTCTTTTTCAGTTTGGTTAAATAGTCTCTTTAAAGGATATAGTTTGATTTCTCTCTCAGGATCATCTTCAACTGTTTTAGTCCCGTAAGGCGATTTAATGACACCTTTGGATCTTCCGTAAAAACCAGACCCCTTTACTCCAAAACCCAACGTCTTTATTTCTGTTTCAGGCATTTTATAAATTCCGTACTTCATAAGAAACTCAACGCATTGATCTAGATTTCCTTTTGCATAATCCAAAAGCAAGTCACCAACTAAAAATGGATAGGCTATATTCATGCATATTGTCATATCATTTTCGTATTGTGTTGAAAGATCAAGGGCAATTAATCCACCCCAGCTATGTCCGGATAGAATAAGATTTTTTAAATTGAGCTCATTTAAAACTTCAATACATAATTTTGTGTGACTTTCGACGTCATAAAAAAGAGGGCCTGTTGTATAACCGTGTCCAGGTAGATCAATTGCAATAATATTGTATTCGTCAACAAATGAATCCATTTTAAACATTGAAAGTATTCTATGATCCATTCCTGCTCCTGGTATGAATAAAATACTTTTCTTAGAGGTGTCAATCTCCATCTTAGAAAATATATGAACTTTATGATTTTTTAATTGAATAAACATTTCTTAGTACTGAGTACATTAACAATATATTAATAAATAGCAATGGAATGGAGAAAATAACCATTATCCATTTAAATGAATCAACACCATTTAAAAACATTAGTAATGTTGGTTGAACGACTAATAATAATGAAAACAATAGTCTCAAGGATTTAGAGCTTGTTATGTCTGAACTTTTCATTGATGCTGACGCAAGAACATAAGCTGTAGAGTCATATGTTGTACATAAAAATATAACTATGATTAATGCAAATGAAACCAACATTATTTCTCCATATGGTACTTGTGAGATAGTCTCTACAACAAGTTGCTCTCTGGACAGGAGATTATTAGCGATAATTGAGGGACTATCTAGAGTATTATTTTCAAAGAGTGAAATCGATAAATTTGATAAAATTAGCATGCTAAATATACAACCAAAGCTCCCAATAAATATCGTTCCCAATATAATTTCTCTAAGAGTTTTATTGTTGGATATGTTTACTAAAAATGTTCCTACCATTGGTGCTAGTGCATACCACCATGCCCAATAAAAAACAGTCCAATCTATACTGATATTTGTACCTGTCGTTAAACTCATATCAATATATCTTGAAAAGAAAAACGACATCGTATTAATTGAATTTTCTATTATGTAAGTTGTTGGACCTATTACTAAAATTATTGCTAAAAAAGAGATAACTAAAACCATATTGATATTACTCAATCTTTTAATACCATTTTGAACTCCAACATATGCACTTGTTGCAAAAATTGCAGAACAAATCAATATTGTTGTTAAATCTAATGTAATACTTCTATTTATATTTAAAATTTCAGAAATTACTGATGAGATCAAAGGAAAAGATAGACCAAGTCCAACTCCTGCTCCACAAATAATTGCTCCAATAAACAAAACATCTAATAAGAATTTTATTATTTTGTTTTCAAAAAATAGTATTCCAGAAAAAGTGAGCTTTGACTTAGGCTTTAGACTTAAAGCTAGACCAAATGCTACTACAGGCAAACAATAAATTGCCCATGCAGTAAAACCCCAATGAAAAAGTGGATAAGATCTGGAGTACATCATAATATTCTCATCCTCCATTTGATCATTCTTAAGTATATTAAAGTACTCAATCCATTCCACAGTCGACCAATATAGAAGAGTTGCCCCAATTCCTGCAGCAAAAAGCATAGAACTCCATGATAAAAGTGAATAAGTCGGCCTGTTATTTAATTTTAATTTGATTGTGCCGTACCTTGAAATGGCAAGTAAAAGTAAAACAATTAGAAGAATAAAGCTCCCATACATAAAAAATGACTCGAACTTTACTGAAAGATCGTAATAGACTGAATTAAGTATTTTTGATGTTGAGGACGGGTCTAGTAATACAAATATTGATAACACCAATGACAGTAAAATAGTTATACTTATCACTGATAAGTTCCAATTTGGATTAATCATTTTTTTATATGCCTGAATTAAATAATGCAAAATTTGCCTTTGATAACGCAGTAAAATTACTCAATGATAATAATCTAAAAGAGTCTGTTGAACAACTAAATGAAATTATTAAGATTGAGCCAAATCATATAAAGTCACTCAATCTTTTAGGCGATATTTATATCAAGCTTAATAAACCAAAAGAGTCACTTCATTTTGTAAATAAAGTACTTAACATCGAAAAATTTAACAAATTCAATCTTGAGAAAAAATATAAATTATTATTATTTTTAGGCAATGAATCCAGTTCGCATGAAACCTTAGAATTACTTCACAAAAAACATCCTTCTATAAATACTGCAAGAGAGTTATCTAACTATTACCTTAAAATAGATGATGAAGAAAAATCAGATAACGTCATACAAGATTTTTTTGAATCTGATAAAACTTATTCAGAGTTATATAAAGGTATTAGACATGTTAAGGCTGGTCGTTTCAAACTTGCTGAGGAAGCATACAAAAAAGTATTAAAAAAAGATAAAAACAATATTGATGCCTTAAGGCTTTTAGGACTTTTAGCATTCAAAAACAAAAACTATACAATCGCAGAAAACTTATTTATTAAAGCAATTAAAATTGATCAGCACTTTCATCTATTATGGGACAACCTAGCAAAGGTTTATCGAATTCAGAATAAATTAGATAAATCAAAAAAAGCATTTCAAAATTTAATAAAACTTGATCCTTATAATCTAGAAGCTCTGATTGCGTTGGGTACTATATATGTAAAGCTTGCAGATTATAATGCTGGTATTGATACTTACAGAGAAGTACTTAAATTAAAAGATTCAAATCCAAGAGTATATTTAAGCATGGGACATGCTTTGAAGACTATTGGTAAAAGAAAGGAATGTGAAGAGGCTTATCATAAAGCTATAGAACTTTTTCCTTTATGTGGGGAAGGTTATTGGAGTCTTGCAAACCTTAAAACATATGAATTTTCTGACAAACAGATATTTAAAATGGAAAATTCACTAGAAGATAAAATTCATGAACAAGAAAAAATACAAATGCTTTTTGCACTTGGCAAGGCTTATGAATCAAGAAAAAATTATAAAAAATCATTTGAATATTATGAAAAGGGTAATTGGATGCAGCGAAAACTAGTTGACTACAATGCGCATGAAAACTCAAATAATATCGATTCAATAATTTCTTTTTTTGAAGAAAATTATGACAACATAAATTTTTCATCTGGATTTGATACAAATGAACCGATCTTTATTCTAGGTTTACCTAGAGCTGGATCCACTTTATTAGAGCAGATTTTATCAGCCCATCCTGAAGTTGAGGGAACTCAAGAGTTGCATAATATTATGACTATTGGTAGAAGAATTAAATCTATTAATAATTCAGATAATTATTTGAATAATCTTTTAAATCTAGATGAAACAAAGTTAAAAATGTATGGAAAAATGTACATAGATGAAACCAAGTGGGCAAGAAGAGAGAAAGTTTTATTTATTGATAAGATGCCAAATAACTTTCCTCATATTGGACTTATAAAAATGATACTCCCTAATGCAAAAATTATTGATGCTAGAAGGAATCCAATGGATGGTTGTTTCAGTTGCTTTAAGCAATATTTTGCAAAAGGTCAGCATTTTACTTATGACTTAGATGATATTGCTAGATATTACAAAGATTATGTAAGACTGATGAATTTTTGGAATGAGTATTTCCCAAATGATATACATACAGTTATATATGAGGATGTTATAAATAATCCAGAGGACGAAGTCCGCAAAATGTTGAATTATTTAAATCTTCCATTTGAAAAGGCTTGTATGGATTTCTATAAATCATCAAGACCAGTAAAAACAGCAAGTTCTGAACAAGTAAGACAACCTATTTATAAATCAGCTCTAAATTATTGGAAAAATTTCGAGGAAGATCTATCAATTTTATCAAATCACTTTAATGAATAAATTTAATTATCCGAAATTAGAAAGGGTTGATACAGAAATTGGTAGACATTATAGAGATTCAAACAACAATTTAGTTCCAAGCGTAACTACTGTTTTATCTGGCACCTCAGATAATAAAGATGGCATTGAAAAGTGGAGAAAAAAAGTTGGAGACAGTGAAGCAGATCGGATCATGAAGCAAAGCACTGATATTGGTACGGCAGTCCATGAGGCCATTGAAAAATTTTTGGGTAATAATGATTGGGATCATTTTCAAGACACTAGTGATCAGATCATGGCTAGAAAAATGACTTCTAAATTTGTTGATTTAGGCCTAAACAAAATCTCACAAGTCTGGGGACTAGAAGTAGGTTTAATTTTAGATAATTTATATGCTGGGACCGCTGATTGTGTAGGAACCTATGGTGACGTTCCTTCGTTGATAGACTTTAAGACCGCTCGGCGCATAAAAAAAAGAGAATGGATTGAAGATTACTTTCTTCAAGGATGTGCATATGCAAATGCACATAATGTGATGTTTAATACTGAAATAAAGCAAATTGTAATTTTAATGGTTGATAGGGACTTAATGTTCAAAGAATTTATTGTTAGATCAGATGAATTTACATTTCTCACTGAAAAATGGAAAAAAAGACTTATAACTTTCAAAAACAAATATAGCGACATAAGAGGATAATAATGAGACAAATTATTGCAATTGGTGGTGGAGGATTTGGAAGAGAAATCAAAGATCTTAAAATTGAGAAGTATATTGTAGAACAATGTCGGAGTGAGAATCCAAATATATGTTTTATCCCAACTGCAACAGGTGATGATCAAGGCTATATAGATAATTTTTATAAAGCCTTTGATTCATTAGGTTGTAAAACTTCACATATAAATTTCTTCAAAAGAACAATTAATTTAGAAGATCATATCAAAGATCAAGATATTTTTTTTATTGGTGGCGGTAATACTAAAAGCATGCTTGCTGTCTGGCGAGATTGGGGCTTAGACAAGCTTTTATATAATGCTTATAAGAAAGGAGCTATTTTAAGTGGTGTCAGTGCAGGAGCAATATGTTGGTTTGAACAGGGCATTACTGACTCTTGGAAAGAACATCAGGCTATAATTCCATGCCTAGGTTTTGTTAAAGGTATATGTTGTCCGCATTATGATGAGGAGCCAGAGCGGATTCCTTTTGTAAAAAAAATTTTAGAAGGCAATGAAATCGATGAATGTATTGCGATTGAAGGTTTTTGCGCACTTCATTTAATTGATGATTTGCCAGCATATTCTGTAAGCTTTGGAAATGGTAATAATTGTTTTTTAGTTAATAGAAAAAAATCTATAATAGAGCATAACAAACTTAAAAATATAGAGGAAATACAATTATGAAGATAGCGAATGCATTATCTATAGTCCTAGGCGTAGTCTTGTTTTTGATAGCTGCTCAATGGATATTTACGCCTGCAACTGCTGCTGAAACATTAAGTATGCCGTTTTTGGAGGGCGATGCTCGAAATACTCAAATAAGAGACTTTACAGCATTTTTCTTAGCTACTTCAATAATGTGTTTTTTGTCTTTTTTTACAAAAAAGTATGAATTTATATTTTGTTGTGGATTAGTTTATATGTTTGCAGCAATATTTAATGTTATTTCAAGTATCTATCATGGAGCTCCACTTGGCTTATCATCTCTTATATCAGAAATAGTTTTTACATCTATGGCATACATAGCTGCTTTAAATTTTAAAAAAGCTCATAAATAGGATACAAAATCATCAATTTCAAGATTAGGAATTTTTTTCTTGTTGCCAACCTCTGTTCCAACATATAAATAACCTAATATTTCTTGATGATCTTTAAGGTTTAGATTTTCCTGAACAACTTTGTTAAATGCCATTTTGCCAGTTCTCCAAATACATGCATAATTCATTGCATTTAATGCAAGCATTATATTTTGAGCAGCAGCAGCGGTTGATAATTTTTGCTCGATAGGTGGTACTTTAGGATGCTCCTTAAAGGTATTAACAAGAATTATTATCATTGGTGCTCTGTAGGGAGCATTTTTATATTTTTCTAGAACTTCATCAGCTATATTAGGAATCGTCTTTCCAAAATTAAAAAAAATATCTGACAACTTATCCAGGCCATCTTCTTTAACTTCAATAAAACTACTAGTTCTTAGCCATGCATGATCAGGTGCTCGAAGAGCAGCTTTGTATACCGTTTCCATTTCATCTTTAGATGGAATTGGATTTGATAATGTTCTTGCAGATACTCTATTAAGTATATTATCTAATGCATCCATTAAATTCTTTTATTTTTGAGGTTAATATATAAAAAATGTAATTATATAGAGAAAATTTATGTTATATCAAATCGGTTTAATAGTATTGATTGTTTATGTAGCTCTTGTGTTATCAAAAAGATTTAATTCAACTAAAAATGGTAATGATTTAATTTATGAAGATGAAATGGATGACGAAGAGTTAAGTTCTATCGACGAAGAAATTCACTAATTGATGATTTCTTCTTTTAAGGACTTAAGGAATTGTTTACAAGCAAATACAACAATTAGAGCAAATGGAACTCCCGTAATTACAACTGAGGTTTGAAGGGCAGTCAATCCACCAGCGTAGAGCAAAACAGCAGCTAAAACTCCTAGTAAGATCGCCCAAGTAATTCTTGAAAGCATAGGCGAATCATCATTTATATTTGACTGACTTTTTGATGAAAGCATTGAGGCAACTAATGCTCCTGAATCAGATGAGGTGACAAAAAAAGTAACAATTAATATTAAAGATAGTATAGATAAAAATTGAGCTATTGGATAAACATCGAATAATGTAAATAAAGCTACTGGCAGGTTACTGCTTACCATTTCGCTAATTTGACTAGTTTCGTTTATTACCTGATAAATTGCAGCATTTCCAAATACTCCCATCCATATAAAAACTATTGCAGATGGAACGAATAAAACACCAATAATAAATTCTTTAATCGATCTTCCATAGGAAATTCTTGCTATAAATAGTGAAACAAATGGAGCCCATGCAAACCACCAAGCATAATAGAATAGGGTCCATCCATTTTGCCAAGATGTATCATTGTAAACTTCTGTCCATGTAGCTGATTGAATCAATGTATTTAAGTAAGCACCAAAATTCTGAATCAATGCATTTATGATAAATATCGTAGGCCCAAGAATAAATATAAACAACAACAGAGATATTGCTAATACCATATTAATTTGGGAAAGTTTTTTAATACCAGAGTCTAAACCTAATGAAACACTTACAAGACCAATTGCAGTGATGAAGGCAATAATCATTAGTTGATTTATGAAATTTTCATTTATTTCAAATACATGGTTTAAACCTGCACTAATTTGAACTGTACCCAATCCAAGAGAAGTTGTAACTCCAAATACAGTTGTGAGTATGGCAATGACATCTATAGTGATAGCAAGATTTTTATTTGAAGCAACCTTCGATCCTAAAAGAGAACTTACTCTAAAGGGTAGATTTTTATTATATGAAGCAAAAGCAAAACATAATCCTAATGATGAATAAATTGCCCATCCATGTAGTCCCCAATGTAAATTTGCTAATCCAATTGCTTTACCAGCATTATATGAAACGTTGCCATCAATCATTCCTGGATATGAATTTAAATGCATTATAGGTTCAGCTACACCATAAAAGAGAAGACCAATTCCTAGACCTGCACTGAATAGCATTGCGATCCAATTGGTATATGAATAAGCAGGAGTAGCACCTGAGCCTCCTAATTTAATATCTTTATACCTAGTAAATAAAAGATATATGGAAAATACTAAAAAACCATTAGCCAATAAAATAATCATCCAGCCAAGATATTTAGACAAAAAAGTTTGTAAATTTAAGAAAAAATCCTCTGAAACAGATGAATTTAATGAAACCACAGTCGTTATAAAGATTATTGAAGCAACAGCAGTGAAAAATCGAGATTTACTAATATTATTCATTTTTGAGGTTTAAGTGAAACATAATTGAATTCAATAATCCAGTTATAAGATTTCTATATTAATTAATATCAGTATCAGTTATATGTATATTGCATGATATTTTTAAGATGTTATTATTACCCCAAGACCGATTTACAGAAATTGCTGGTCTATAAATATGGCTAAACTTCTCTAGGGGGGAATGTCTCTGGGGGTACCAGGCTTGTTTATTTTGCAATTTATATTAACTAACTATGAGGATTCATATGTTTAATTTAATTAAAACAAAAGAACAACTTAATAATTTAAAAAATAAGGTTTCTTTGGGTGTTCTTGGTGCAGTTGCTGCGATGATACCGCAAACAGCTGAATCACAAGAGCGGCAAATAGAAGAGGTTGTTGTTTCTGCTACTAAGAAGGATGAAAGTGCTTCTAAAATACCAGTTACAGTTACAGCTTTGACTGAAGAGACTCTTAAAGAAATGAATGTTTCTAATTTTGACGAGTATGTCGAATATTTACCAAACGTAACAAGTGGTGGACGAGGTCCAGGACAGTCGACTATTTACATTAGAGGTTTGGCAGTTGACTCAGTTAATGTCATGCTTGCTACAGCAGCTGGTTCACAACCAAATGTTGCTTTATACATTGATGAGCAACCAGCTCAAGTTCCTGGAAGAAATCTTGACGTATATGTTGCTGATATGGAAAGGGTTGAAGTGTTGCCTGGACCACAAGGAACATTATTTGGAGCAAGTTCACAGGCTGGTACTGTAAGACTTATTACAAATAAACCAAAATTCGATACTTTTGAAGGTGGCTTTAATACGTCAACCTTTGCTACTTATAGCGGTGATCCAAGTAATTCACTTGATGCTTTTATAAATATACCTATTAATGATGCCTGGTCCATTAGAGGTGTATTCTATAATTCTACACAAGGTGGATATATTGATAATGTTGGAGGAACAGTTTCTTCTCAAGGAAAAGGTTCTTTTGCTTCATTAGTCCCAGTTGGAAGATTTAAAACCACAGATAATTCTGAGTTGGTTGAGAAAAACTTTAACGAGGCAACTTATGAAGGTTTTAGATTGTCATCAAGAATGGCCTTTAATGATAATTGGGAACTTCTTGTAACTCACATTGATCAACAACTAGAATCTGACGGTGTTTGGGACTATGACCCAGCTGTTGGTGATCTTGAAGTAATGAGGTTCCAACCAGACACTTTAGAAGATTCTTTTGATCAAACTGCTATTACTCTTGATGGAAGAATGGGTATGTTAGATGTTTTATACACTGGTTCATTCTTAAACAGAGAAGCAGATCAAACAGTTGATTACACTGGATATATTAATACCGGTGCTTATATGCCTTATTATACTTGCGCATATTGGGGTTCACAGCTAGCAAATGCTGGAATGATTCCGACTTGTGGAAGTTCTGAAGTAAGAGTAGATGTTGTTGATGAGAATGAAAGAACAACTCATGAGTTCAGAGTTAGCACTAATGAGTTGAGTGAACTACCTTTCTCATTTACAGCAGGTGTCTTTATTGAAGAAAGTGTACTAGATACTCAAAATGATTTTGGATACCTAGGATTTTTAGATTTAATTCCATTATTAGGATACGCAGTTCCTAATAACCAAATTATTTCTGGTGTTTATGCAAATAACCCTAATCCTAGACCTCCAGAATACAGATTCTTTAATGATATAACCAGAACTGATGAGCAGATTGCTTACTTTGCTGAAGTTACACTTCCAATAACAGATCAGTTAAGCTTTACTCTTGGAATGAGAGATTATGAGCTTGATTTAGATTATGAGGGACAATCTAAATTTGGTCTTTTAACAAGTAATTCTCAATCGGGAAGGGACTACAATAGTACAGCTGGACATACTGATCAGCCAATAACTGAAAATGATACTATTACAAAGTTCACTGCAAGTTATCAAAAAGATGAAAATACTCTCATGTACTTTACTAGATCCGAAGGTTATAGACCTGGTGGCTGGAACAGAAATGCTGGTGTAACTCCAAAATGTAGAGGATATGCTACAACTGATCCAAACTATTGTGGTGGTAGCCCAGGTGACGGTACATACAGAGCTGACATACCATTAGCTTATAAATCTGACGAAGTGTTGAATACTGAAATCGGTATTAAGACTCTTCTAATGGATGGAGCAATGAGACTTAATGCAACATACTACAACATTGAATGGACAGGTATTCAGGTATCACAGTTTGATCCAGTTCATGTTAACTTTATTACGTTTGTTGAGAATGCAGCTAACGCTGATATAAGTGGTGTAGAGGCAGATATGCTTTGGTATCCTAGTGATACTTTGACTGTTGCAGCAGCGATTTCACTAAATGATACTGAAATTGTTGAAGACGTTGCTAAAACAATTCCAATTGTTGATATTGGTAATGCTCTACCTTTAGCACCAAAAAGACAGTGGAATGTTAGACTTAGAAAAGATATGGGAGCAAATGATGGTTACTTACAAGTAGTCTATAAGAGTGCTTCTGAAACATACAACTCTTTTGAGGCAGCAAAGGTTAAAGACCAACCTTCATATGAAATAATTGACTTAGCTTATGGTATGACAATTAATGATGTTGATGTTGAATTCTTTATCAGAAATGCTGGTGATGAAAGAGCAAACCTTTACTATAATGATCAGGATGATATTCCAAGAATAACAACCAATAGACCTAGAAATATGGGTGTAAGATTATCTTATAGTTTCTAAAGGTAATAGAAATTAATCAAAAGGCCAGTTTATCTGGCCTTTTTTAATATAATAAATAAATGATTTCAAAAGAATCAACA
>ENA-OSEY01000429-OSEY01000429.1-marine-metagenome-genome-assembly--contig:-NODE-429-length-31310-cov-16.443825_pt1 | contig 31310 bp, 29 predicted proteins | sample MGYA00248465_ERZ534230 | MGnify/ENA primary metagenome ERZ534230 (study PRJEB26409, sample SAMN06344110) | marine metagenome | isolation source: Sea water from surface | place: Atlantic Ocean:Southern... | reverse complement strand
TCGGCATGAATCTCTCGTACGTGTGTCTCGACATGAAGGTAGATACGTCCCGTTCGCTTGATCGTGTCCTTTTTCGAGACAACTCGAAGCTTCATTTTCGTTACTCCGACACAGCGTGCCTCATCTGTTCCCTTACTCAACAGCTCGCGCAGCCCTTCGGGTTTCACTTGTGCGACAATACACTGTGGAGCCTCAAAAGGATGACGAAGAAAACTCAACGAGACTTGAGATTGCAAAATAAGACTAGGATCTATTTTCTCGAAATATAAATCCTCGGTAAATGTACTCTGTCTCGTGATGATACGTTTGATCTCACCCGCAAGACACATCATTGCACAGATCGGATGGGACTCGGAAATACGAGGACCTTCGGGTAATCTCAATCGTTTCAAAGATACACGAATCGTGACATGATCAAGGTCAAACAGATGATGCCCGAGTGAGTCCACGGGAATCATTGCGGCATGCACATGCTTGCTCTTCTGACCATCACGGGACGGTACACTGACATAGACATGACGACGTTTCTCCTGCTGCTGTCTGCGAAACATTTTCAAGGAATCAAAATCGATCGTTTGTAGATGTGCTGGTAAAGATGTTTGAACGATATCCGCGGAACGTAATGTAAACGATTTCAAATAGGTTTCTTTTCCAATTTTCCGCTGAAAATACGTAAAAAGAAATTTCATTTAGTTTATAATCTAAATTTCTTAAGTTCCGACATAATGAAATACAATTCTGAATCCCGTATTTGTGGCCAGTTTTTTTATGGAGATTATTTTTTTTTGCCCATCTTCCATTCCCATCCATAATAATAGCGACATGGTTGATCTTTTTTTTTGATAAATTAGATGAGCTCACTTAAGATTATATTTTTTTTAAATCTTCTTCTTTATTTTTAAGGATTTCATCGATACTTTTAATTTGGTCTGCAGTAATTTTATCGATGTTTTCTTGATACTTTTTAGAATCATCCTGTCCAATTTCTTTATCTTTTTCTAATTTTTTCACTTGTTCAATGCCATCTCTTCTTATATTTCTAACAGCAACTTTTGTATTTTCTGATATTTTACTTGCCATTTTTAGAAATTCACTTCGTCTTTCCTCTGTGAGCTGTGGTAGAGGCAATCTAATTAGATTTCCTTCAATCATTGGATTAATACCTAAATCAGATTCTCGTAAAGCTTTCTCGACAAGTGAAACATTAGAACTATCCCAAATATCAATATTTATTGTACGGGGATCAGGTGTTGTTATGTTACCAACCTGGTTAATATTCATTTTCTGTCCATACGCATCAATCTTAATTGAGTCCAGCATACTTGGCGATGCCCTTCCGGCGCGTATACCCTGCATGTCTGACTTAAAAGACTGTATTGAAGAGTCCATACGGCTTGTAATATCGTCTTTAATTATATCAAACATTGTTAATCTCAGAATATTGTTGCTTATTATTATATACGTTTTTGAAACAATTATTTCGTAAAATTGAAAATATTTTTATTGGAATTTCATTATCTCTTGCAATACTTACTGCAGCACTATCTAAAACTTTAAGATTCTTCGACAAATAGTTTTCATATGATATTTTTTTAAGTTTTTTTGCTTTCTTGTATATATTCGGATCTTTATCATAGATACCATCCACTTGAGTAGCTTTATATATAATTTGGCATTCAAGTTCTGCAGCTCTGAGAGCTGAAGCAGTATCTGTAGAAAAATATGGATTACCAGTTCCAGCTGCGCATATAACAATTCTGTTTTTTTCCATATGTCTTATTGCTTTTCTTCTGATGTATGTTTCGCATATAGATTGTATTGGAAATGCAGACATAACCCTGGTTTCAACTTTTAATTTTTCTAATGAATTTTGCAAAGCAAGACTATTCATAACTGTGGCTAGCATGCCCATATAGTCTGCACTGGCTCTATCCATGCCTTTTGCAGAAGCTGCTAAACCTCTGAATATATTTCCACCACCAATTACAACACAAATTTGTATTTTTAATTTTTTTAATGAGAGCAAATCATTTGAAATCCGCTTAACGGTATTTAAATCAATTCCAAATTTGTTTTTGCCCATAAGAGACTCACCAGATAATTTAATTAATATCCGGTTTAACTTTTGTTTGGGCATCTTTTATGAGCCTAATTCGTATCTGATAAATTGTTCTACAGAAATTTTACAATTATTTTTTTCTGCGCTTTGCTTAATGTAGTCTTCTACATTTACTGATGGGTCAATTACAAATTTTTGGCCTAGTAATGTGTTTTCCTCAAAAAATTTTTTTAATTTCCCCTCAAGCATTTTTTCAAGAATATTATCAGGTTTGCCACTATCTTTGAGTTGTTGTTTTATTATTTCTTTTTCTGCGTTTACTAATTCATTGCTAAGGTCTTTTTCGGAAATTGATTTAGGATTCAAAGCTGCAATATGCATACATAGATTTTTACCTATTTCAGATACTTGATCACTATCAGTATTTAATTTTAGAAGAACGCCAATCTTACCCAAGCCTTGACCTACACTGTTATGAACATAGCTATGAATGTTTCCACTGAGATGACTTGATCTTCTTAGAACTATATTTTCTCCAATTTTTCCTACAGCAGCACTTATTAGCTCGGCAACATTTTCATTATTAGCTAATGTATTGCTTTCATGATCCATAGATATATCTAAAATCGAGTTAACAAGACTATGAAACTCAGAATTTCTAGAAACAAAATCAGTCTCTGAATTAACTTCAATTATAGATGCTTTTTCTGCCTGAACTCTAACACCTATTAGACCTTCATTGGCGTCTCTACCAGATTTTTTCTCAGCTTTTGCAATTCCTTTTTCTCTTAACAATTTAAATGCTTGAGATATATCGCCGCCTGAGTCGGATAAAGCAGACTTACATTCCATCATTCCTGCTCCAGACATTTTTCTTAATTCTTGAACTTCTTTTGCACTAACTGTCATTCTTAGGGTCCTCAGAGTCAGAAACAGTGTTATTATTAGAATTATCACTATCACCTTTTACATCGGGCGCAGTAATCTCTTCTTTATTATTAGAATTGATTTCAAAATCAATTTCTTTAGCAGATGCATTAATTGTTTCTTTAATAAGTGAACAATATAAGTCTATAGATCTTCGTGAATCATCGTTTCCTGGTATTGGGTAATTTATTTTATCAGGATCAGCATTGGTATCTACAATTCCAATAATTGGTATTTTTAATAAATTTGCTTCAGAAACAGCTATGTGCTCCAATTTAGTATCTATAATAAACACTAAATCGGGTGACTTTTGCATTTCACTAATTCCTTTCAATGATCTTACTAACTTTTCATATTGATTAGAGATTTTCAGTATTTCTTTCTTAGTAAATTCATTGTTAGGATTAGACTTCAGTACTTCCAGTTCTTTCATTTTTTTTATTGATTTTGTAATTGTTGACCAGTTCGTCAACATTCCACCTAACCACCTGTGATTAACATAATATTGATTAGTTTCATTTGCTAGGGAAGCAATTTTGCTTGCAGCCTGTTTCTTTGTAGCTACAAATAAAATCTTTCCTCCCTTTGAAACCACATCATCAATAACTTTAAGTGCTTCACTTAGCATCTGAACTGTATAGTTTAAATTAATTATATGAATGTTTTCTCTTGTACTATGAATGTACTTAAGCATTTTTGGGTTCCATCTTTGCGATTTGTGGCCAAAATGAACCCCAGCTTCAACAAGCTCTTTTAAATTAATATTTGGTATAGTCATTTTTTTCTCCGGTTGTTCATCCACAGCAATTTGACCTGATTAAGGACCGGACAGCATTAGCTATCGCTGTGTGATATTTTGAATGTAATTATATTAAATAAGCAAGCTTTTCAACAACTTATTCTACAAAATCAATTTTCATTACACCATTAAGGCTTTTCATCTTATCAATCATCTCTGAGGTAATATTGAATTCACCGGGAATCTTAAGTAGTTGATTATTAATGATAATCTCTATTTTATTATGCCCTTTAACCCAATTTAATTTTGCTAACTCATCCTTTGAAAAGCTTCTATCAGCATAAATTTTAAGTGTTTGATTGTTTAGTTTGTCATTTTCTCTGTTGTTTAAATCATTTGTCTTATTGAGCTTTTCAACTTCTTCGAAACTAAATACTTTTTTGAGCTCCCCTCTTAAACTTCCATTTTGCGATGAAAAATCTACACCTAAAACAAATGACTCACCTTCTAAAAGTAGCTCACGGTATTTTCTAAGATTACTTTCAAATATAATAAGCTCAAAAATTGATGACAGGTCAGAAAAGTTTAAAAATGCATAATTATTACCCCTGGCTGACCTCTTTTCTTTTTTAGAAAGTAAAGTACCGCCCAAAAGAAGATCTTTTTGATTATGCAGTTCTGAATTTTCTTTGATTTCTGAATATTCTCTTAACATTAAAGATTTATAGTTTTTTTTGTGTGTCGACAGAGGGTGACCCGATAAATAAAAACCCAACATCTCATATTCTTTCATTAATTTATAATTTGATTTCCACTCTTCTTCCTTCGTTAATTTAAAACTTGATATGTTCATATCGCCAAACATATCTTTTTGAAGATCTATGGAATTACTATTTTTAGACTTATGATACTTTACAATTTCTGAGGCTTGATTAAATACAGCTGCTCTACTTACGTTGAACTCGTCAAATGCTCCCGCACAAGATAATGCTTCAATTGTTTTTTTGTTAATTACTGAGGTATTGTTTCTATTTATAAAATCGTTGAGATCATGAAAATTGCCGTTTTCGTTTCTTTCATTGTACAAATCCTTCATTGACTCAATACCCACATTTTTAATTGCTCCTAGCGCATATAAAATTGAGTCATTATTTCTTAAAAAGTTTGGCCCTGAGTAATTAACGCTAGGTGGGGCTAGTTTAATTTTTAGACGCATCAACTCTTGCTGAAATATAGAAATTTTATCTGTATTGTTAATATCTAATGACATAGAAGCCGCAAAAAACTCTATTGGATAATGAGTTTTTAGATAGGCTGTTTGAAATGCTATTACAGCATATGCTGCAGCATGACTTTTATTAAAACCATAGTCAGCAAATTTAGATAATAATTCAAAAATAGTATGCGCTTCATTTGACGTTATATCTTTTTTTATGCAACCATTTATAAACCTTTGTTTTTGAGCGTTCATTTCCTTCTGTATTTTTTTTCCCATTGCTCTTCTTAGTAAATCTGCCTCACCATCTGAGTATCCTGATAGCTCTCTAGCTACCCCCATAACCTGTTCTTGATAAATTACGACTCCATAAGTTTCTTTTAATAAGTCTTCTAATAAAGGATGAATGTAGTCAGGTTTTTCTCTGCCATGCTTTCTTTCTATATAGCTTGGAATATTAGCCATAGGACCAGGTCTATAAAGCGCAACAATAGCAATAATATCTTCAAATTTATCTGGTTGAAGCTGCTTAAGAGTATCCTTCATACCCGCACTCTCTAACTGGAAAATGCCTGTTGTTTCACCAGTACTTAACAGATCATAAGTACCTTGATCATTTAATTTAATGTTATCAATATTAAAATCAGGATTACTAACCTTTACCAATTTTGTACAATTATCAATTAGCGTTAGTGTCTTAAGACCTAAAAAATCAAATTTTACTAAACCCGCATTTTCAACCCATTTCATATCAAATTGTGTAAGAAAAATATTTGAATCTGGGTCACTGTATATTGGGACATCTTTGAATACTTCCTCTTTTGAAATTACTACCCCAGCTGCATGAATTGATGCGTGTCTTTTGAGACCTTCTAATTTTAGAGATATATCTAATAACTTTGCAATTTTATCATCTTTACCTGCCTCTTCTTTTAAACGCGGCTCTTCATCAATGTATTGTTGCAATGTCATAGGTCTTGAAGGATCAAAAGGCATCAATTTACATAGATAATCTACCTGACCATATGGAATGCCAAGAACTCTACCTACATCTCTAATTACTGCTCGAGCTTGTAATTTTCCAAAAGTAATTATTTGAGCAACATGGTTATTCCCATACTTTTGATGCACATAATCGAGTACACGATCTCTACCATCACGACAAAAATCGATATCAAAATCAGGCAAAGAAACTCTCTCTGGATTTAAAAATCTCTCAAAAATTAAACCAAATTTAATTGGATCTAGATCAGTAATTTTCAAACACCAGGCAACCAAGGAACCTGCCCCAGACCCTCTTCCAGGACCAACCGGTATATCATTATCTTTTGCCCATCTTATAAAATCCGAAACAATTAAAAAATATCCTTCATATTTCATATCTATAATTATTTTTAACTCTTTTTCTAATCGTTCCTCATATTCTTTTTTTATATTTAATTTTGAATTATTATCTATTTGTTCACTCATAAATTTTTGAGTGAGATTTTGCTCAAGGCCTTTATGAGATAGTTCTCTTAATAATTTTTTTTCTTGACTATCGTCATTATGGTAAGATGGAAGTACTGGCATTTTTATTTTAGGTCTATGAGAGCACCTTTGCGCGATCTCAATTGTGTTAAATAATGCTTCCGGAATATCTGAAAACAGTTCTTGCATTTCATTTTGAGACTTAAAATAATGATTTTTTGACAACCTTTTTCTATCTTTTTGAGAAACAAAAAGTTTTTTTTCAATACACATTAGAGCATCATGTGCTTCAAAATGATCAGGTCCCTCAAAGTAAACATCGTTAGTTGCAACAACTGGAATATTATTATCGTAAGCCAAATTAAGAATTACTTCTTCATCAATTCTATAATCATTTCCTTCAATTCTCTGAATTTCTATGTAAAAATTATCAATAAATTCTTTTTTAAAGTCAGCTACAAATGATGCAGATTGTGAAGTAATGCTATTACCATTTGAATATTTTAAGATAGAGTTATTTCCACCTGAAAGAACTAATAGGCCTTCTTTATTTTTATACAACTGTTCAATATCTACATAAGCATTTTCTTTATGATTAATGTATGCTCTTGAAATAATATTTAATAAATTCTTATAACCAACCTCATTTTTAGAGAATATATTAAGAAAGAAATGGAGATCTTCTTCTTCAATATTTTCATGAAGATAATTTTTAGGTGTTTTGATTTTTAAATTACATCCTATTATAGGCTGAACTCCAACACTTGATACTTTCTCACTAAATTCCAAAGCTCCAAACATATTATTCGTGTCAGTGATGCCTACAGCCGGCATTTTAAAGGCCTGACAAAGTTCTGATATACGCGCTATAGGTAAAGCGCCTTCTGATAATGAGTATTCTGTTTTATTTGTTAAATGAATAAAGTCGCTCACTTATAAATTTATCCTTTTATTTGCCTTAGAAGCCAACTCCTCATCATGAGTAGCTATAATTAGTGTCATACTTTCTGATTCGACATAGTTTTTTAAATAGTTAAACACCAAATCAGAATTCTTACTGTCTAAATTGCCAGTTGGCTCATCGGCAATTATAAATTTTGGATTATTTACTAAAGCTCTTGATATTGCCACTCTCTGCTGCTCCCCTCCTGACAATGAATTTGGGAAATGTAAGGATCTATCTTCAATCATAAATACCTTCATTATATTTTTAGCCCTTTGTGTCGCCTCGTCCTTACTGTATCCATTTAAGATTAGCGGTAATGCAACATTTTCTATTGCATTAAAATTTTCCAATAAGTTATAGTTCTGATAGATAAATCCGTAATTATTTCTTCTAAATTTATTCTTCTGTTCACTATTTAAATTCGTAAGATCCTTACCATTGAATGAGATAGTGCCTTCGTCGGATGTATCGAGTAACCCTACTAAGTTAAGTAGAGTAGTTTTTCCTGAACCTGAGGGACCTGTAACTGCAATAAAATCACCACTTTTAACTTCTAGAGAAATATCTTTTAAAATAGATAAGCTATTATTAGCTTGATGGTAAGATTTTGAAATGTTTTTTAAAATTAGATTTGATTCAGACATTATTTAATATTCCTCTAATTTCTGTCTTAGAAGCTTTATAGGCTGGATATACAGTCGCTATTATTGATATAATTAATGAAAAGAAAATGATTAATATAATTTGAGTCAAATCAATACTGGTTGGCATTTTATCAAGATAATAAAACTCAGATGGAAATAAATTTAAATTGAATGTTGAATTTAGTAAATTTCTTATTGTATCAATATTTATTGTAAAAAGTATTCCAAGAATAGAGCCTATGATCGTTCCACTAAACCCTATAAAAGTACCGACTAGCAAAAATATTCTTAAAATTGAACTATCACTGCTACCAATTGTTTTAAGCACTGCTATTTCTCTATTTTTATTTTGTACTAAAATAAACAGGCTTGTGACAATATTAAATGCAGCAATTATGATAATAAGTGATAATACAAAGAACATTAATTCACGCTCCGTTGCCAACACTTCCCAAAAAGAACTATTTAGATCAATCCAATCTTTTACTAAATAATCATCATTATAAATTTTAAGTAAATCACTCTTAACTTTTTCTACATCATTGATATCTTTTAAATGTATCTCAATGGTTGATATCTCATTATTGAGACTCAAGAGTTTTTGAACATTTGCAAGTGAAGTAAATGCAAAATTTTTGTCATATTCACTCATACCAGAACTAAATGTGGCCGATACTGTCATTTTGTGAGATCTTGGGATTTGACCTAGTGGAGTAGAAATCATTGAAGAAGAAGTGACTTTTATTTCGTCACCAGGTAATACACCTAGAGAAAAAGCTAGTTCTTCACCTAATATTATTGAATTAGCAGTTAGCAGATTATCATTATTTAGATTATCAACAAATTCGTAAAATTTAATATTCTCATCATTGATCGATTTGATAACTATTCCATTGCTCTTATTAGCTGAACTTATTAAGGCTTGAATAGATATATTTCTATCAATAAATAATATTTCCTTAATTTCAGAAAGGCTTTTATCGTTCTCAAAGTATGGCTCTATATTCTTAATATAAATATGGCCATTGAAACCAATAATTCTTTTTTTTAGTTCATCATGAAAACCATTCATTACAGACATCACAATTATTAATGTTGCAACACCAATACAAATCCCAATAAATGAAAGCCATGAAATGACTGATAACAACCCGCCTTTTCTCAAAGGAACCAGGTACCTAAAAGCTATAAATCTCTCAAAATAATTAAATGGCACTTTGTTTAAACGTTCATTTCTTCTAGAAACTTACCTAATTTATCTAGGTTAATGAATTCTGTTTCTCCACTTTTTCTATTTTTATACTCTACTAGACCGTCCGACACAGCTTTGCTTCCTATTATAATTTGATGTGGTAAACCTATTAAATCCATTCTAGAAAATTTTACTCCTGCGTTATCATTTTTATCATCAAATAAAACTTCAGATTTATCATTAATTTGATTGTAAACTTTATTAGCAATTGAGGAGGCTTCATCGTCTTTTGGTTTCAAGTTTATAACACCAAGTGTAAATGGTGACACTGCATCAGGCCATATTATTCCACTTTCATCATGGGAGGACTCTATTATAGCGCCCACTAGACGTGAAATTCCTATTCCATATGATCCCATGTGTACCGTTTTTTCTTTTCCATCAGAATCTAAAACATTTGCCTTCATTGAATTTGAATATTTTGTTCCAAAATGGAATATGTGACCCACTTCAATTCCTTTTGAATTCATTTGTTTTTCTTTATGAACTATTTCATCAAATTTAGCCTTGTCATGTTTCTCATCTGAAGCAGAATAATAACTTTTAAATTTTTCAACAATTGAATTTAGGTCGTCGTCATAGCTAATGTCAGAAATCTTATTTCCTTCATTTAGTATATTATTATCAAAATAAATATCACTTTCCCCAGTATTAGAAATAATTATGAATTCATGCGAGAGATCTCCTCCAATGGGCCCTGTATCAGCAGCCATAGGTATTGCTTTGAGACCTAATCTTGCAAATGTTTTTAAATAACAAATAAAAAAACGATTATAAGTATCTTCTGATGACGCTGCATCAATATCGAAAGAGTAAGCATCTTTCATTAAAAATTCCCTACCTCTCATTACTCCAAATCTTGGCCTTAATTCATCTCTAAATTTCCACTGTATATGGTAGAGCAGCATTGGAAGCTCTTTATAGGATTTAACATTTCTTCTAAATATATCTGTTATTTGCTCTTCGTTTGTCGGGCCATAAAGCATTTCTCTTTCTTGACGATCATTAATTCTTAACATTTCTTTTCCATAATCTTCATATCGTCCACTTTCTTTCCATAAATCTGCGGGTTGAATAGTTGGCATTAATATTTCATTAACTCCCGCCTTATTCTGTTCATCTCTGACGATGTTTTCGATTTTTTTTAAAACCTTTAACCCAAGAGGTAGCCAAGAGTAAATCCCAGAACTTGATTGACTGATCATACCAGAGCGCAGCATAAGTTTATGAGAAACAATTTCTGCTTCGCTTGGAGACTCTTTTAATACAGGTAGAAAATAATTAGATAACTTCATTTATGTAAAAAAGCTTTAAGATATACATCAGAAAGCCTTCATTATTTAGAAAACTATATATGATAAACCAGATGACTATTGAGACAACTGTTGTAATTAAGAATTTTCTAAATAATTGTGGATTATTAGGCGCTCCAGGATCTTCCCCTTCTATATAGTTTCCTGACCTGCTTTTTTTTATATTAATTGGGAGTGATATGAAAAAAATTAACCACCAAATTAATAAAAAAATGATAATTGAGCCAGTTATACCCAAATTATACTTCTTCTAACTCTATGAGTGTTCCGTTACAGCTTTTTGGATGAAGAAAAACTACTGGTTTACCATGAGCACCAATTTTTGGTTTACCAGTACCAGTTATTGATACTTCATGAGTGTTTAATTTATCTATAGCAGTATTAATGTCATTCACTTCTAGGCAAATATGATGCATTCCACCTTTTGGATTTTTATCAATAAAGTTTTGAATTGGAGACCCCTCACCTAGAACCTCTAACAATTCTATTTTTGTATTACCTAAATCTATAAATACTGTTGTTACGCCATGGTCGGGTTGTTCAACAGGATCAGAAACCTTTGCACCAAAAATGTTTTTATATTGTTCAGCAGCTTCTTTTATATTTGGTACCGCAATAGCAATGTGATTTAATTTTCCAATCATACTAATTAAATATGAACAATACTTATGTTTGTCAAAGGTTTTTTACGAGTATGCTTGAAAACAAAATTTCGCGATAATGTCTCGAGCTTTTGATATAGTTTTTTTTCTTTTTTTGATAAATTTGTCTTATCCTCAAAAAATTTATAAATTTCCTCTTCTAATAAATATACCATCTCATCATTCTCATATTCTTGATCGCTTACTATGCCACTGCTAATAATCAATGGGTTTTCTTTTAAATTCATTTTTTGATCAATTATACATGTAACATTCAATACGCCATTGTAAGCCATTCTTTTTCTATCTTTAATATGACTGCTTTCACTTTTTACTAATCTATTTCCATCAAAGTACTGTCTGCCAGAGTCACACTGATCAACTACGTATGGCGATCCAGGAGCAATTTGCAATATATCTCCATTAGAAATTAGCATTGGGAACTTTACACCCATTTCCTTCGCAAGATTTGAATGTCTTTTTAAGTGTCTGTGTTCACCGTGAACTGGAACTGAAATTGCGGGTTTAATATTATCATACATATCAACCATTTCATCTAAGCATGGATGACCCGAGACATGTATATTTTCATCATACTCAGTTATAACATTTGCACCTAACTCTGAGAGTCGATTAAACAATTGGAAAATTTTCTTCTCATTGCCAGGGATAATTTTTGATGAAAAAATAATAGTATCATCTAAATCAATATCAACATGAGGGAAATCTTGATTTGCAATTCGCATCATTGCGCCCCTTGGTTCACCTTGACTGCCTGTACAAAGGTACAAAACTTCTTCCCTCTTTTTTTTAACTGCTTCCTTTTCAGATAAAATAACATCTATATCATTAAGAATACCATTTTGCCTTGCGACACTTATCATGCGATGCATAGATCTGCCTAAGACGACTAACGATCTATTTGTCTCCTTTGCAGCATGGGCAATTGTTTCAAGTCTTGCTACATTTGAAGCAAAAGATGTTACAAAAACTCTATTCTTTATCCCTTTTATAACTTCAGTTAAATTATTTTTAACTTCTGATTCTGATCCAGATCTTCCTTTTGTTAAGACGTTTGTTGAATCGCAAACCATTGCAAGAATATCTTTAGTGTTTGATTTGAGTTCGTTAAAGTCAATAGCTTTTCCTACAACTGGATCATCATCAATTTTCCAGTCACCAGTATGATATATATTCCCTAGCTTTGTTTTTATGATAAGTGAATTTGGCTCTGGTATTGAGTGCGTCAGAGTTTGAAATTTTATATCAAAGGGTTTTATTTGTATTTCAGAAGACAGATCTATTACATTCAAATAACCTTCATGATCCAATCCTCTTTCTTCAAATTTTAGTCTTATTATTGAAGCTGTAAATGGAGTAGCATAAATAGGACATTTTAAATCTGGCCATAGATACGCAAGACCTCCAACATGATCTTCATGAGCATGAGTTATTATAATTCCTGATAAATTATCTTTTCTTTCCTTTATAAAATCATGATCAGGTAAAATGATGTCTACACCTGGTGTGGTCTCATCCCCAAATGTGATACCAACATCAACAATTAGCCATTTCATGTCATCAATCTCTTTACCGTATCCATAGAGATTCATGTTCATCCCAATTTCACCAGTGCCTCCTAAAGGCAGAAATACTAATCTATCACCTTTGCTCATTGTAATTTATTGCTTACGATTAAAAGACCTTCAAGAGTAAGATCTCTCTCAAAATAGTTAATACATTTAAGGTCATTTTCAAATAGTTTTGATAAACCTCCAGTTGCTATAGCTTTTGCATTAGAGCACTCGTGAGAAGTTTTTAATCTCTCAATCAAGCCCTCGATTAAACTAATATACCCCCAATAAATACCCGATTCCATTGCGGCAATTGTATGTTTACCAATTAATGTTTCAGGCTTTTTAAAAGTTATAAGTGGCAATAACGCTGCACCATCTGACAGTGATTTTATTGATAAGTTGACACCAGGACAAATTAACCCTCCAGAATATGCACCGCTCTTATCTACAACATCTAACGTGGTGGCTGTCCCAAAATCTACAATTATGAAAGGAGGTTCATACTTATCTATAGCCGCTATTGAGTTAATGATCCTGTCATCTCCAACTTCAGCTGGGTTGATAACATTGAATTTTATAAATGCCTCTAAGTCAGAAGTATTTAATTCTCTAATTGATAGATTTTCAAAATTTTTTGAGATCAAAATTCGTAAATTTTTTTGAGCTTGTGGTACGACACCCGAAATTAAAACATATTCTACATTAGCTAAAAAAATGCTTAGCGATTTCAATATATCATCTGGTGAACTTATAACTGTGTTAGTTTCAAATCGTACTTGATCAATTAATCTCGAATTGTCATATTTCCCCATTAATACATTTGTATTTCCTATATCAACTAAAACCTTCATGATTAATAACTAAATGACAGTTCTCCTGAATTGAATTTCTTAAGCTCTCCATTCACTTTAATTAGAATCTCAAATGTATCCGTTATATCATCTAATATACCTTCAAATTCAATATTATTTTGTAAAAAACGAACCCGATCTCGCATTTTCCAGCAATTATTTTTATATGACTCAATTAATTCTGAGATATTATCACTGTTAAGAATATTTAAGTAATTATTGATATTGGTGTCTAATGTTCCAAGTATATCTTTTGGCATAACCTCATTTTCAATTATAGATTTTATAGAGATAGTTTTATGATTATTTATATTTGGTGAATTTTTTAAATTAATACCAACTCCAATTATTGAAAAACTCGCACTTTCACCTAGTAAATTTTCTATTAATATTCCAGCTAATTTTGCATCATTGTATAGTATGTCGTTTGGCCATTTAATTTTTAAAAGGGCATTATTGGGTAAAAAATTTTTAATTGCATCATATACCGACAAAGAAGTTATACATGAGATAAATGGTATCTTTCTGTGATCCAAGTTAATTGGCAAGACGTATGAGCCGTAAAAATTACCTACCTCTGAAACCCATTTATTATTGTTTCTGCCTTTGCCTGAAGTTTGTCTATTTGCTATAATCCAAGTTGCTTTATTTATTTTGTCATTTTCAATTAATCTTTTAGCTTCTACATTCGTGCTATCGATTACTTCATGAAAAATAACTTCTGATTGAATTTGATCTAACATTAAATAATTGATTGAATAGCATATTCAGAAATATTTATTACTGGCGATGGATAAATAAAGAAAATAATAATTAGTATTGATGAAGGATAATAAAGCAGATTAAGTGATTTGATACTTGATCCATCAAATTCTTCTTTAGGTTCATCAAAATACATTATCTTAACAATCCTTAAATAATAAAATGCACTGATAACACTTGCTATGACGCCAATGATTGCGAGAAACAACATTTCAGACTCAATAGCTGCAACGAAAATATAAAATTTACCAAAAAAGCCAGCTAAAGGAGGGATGCCAGCTAAAGAAAACATAATCAAGGCAATTAGCATGGTCCTTAAAGGATGATTTTTATGCATTCCAGATAAATCTGAAATATTTTCAAAATATCCATCGTTTCTTTTTAAAGACAGTAAAAAAGCAAACACAGCAATATTCATAATTAAATAAATCATTAAATATATTAATAATGACCTTAACCCCTCATCGGTAAAACAGGCCACACCTATTAAAGCGTATCCAATATGACCTATTGAACTATACGCCATTAGTCTTTTTAAATTAGTTTGAGCAATGGCAGCAAAGGCAGCGAGCATCATCGATGCGATTGATATGAAAAAAATAATTTGTTGCCAGTCAATATAAATCTCACCAAATGAATTGAATAAGAATCTAACAAGTAAACCCATTGCAGCAATTTTTGGAGCAAGGGCAAAGAATCCTGTAATCGGAGTTGGTGCTCCTTGATAAACGTCAGGCGTCCACATATGGAAAGGAACTGCTGACACTTTAAAAGCTAGTCCTGCCAATACAAAAACTATACCAATAATTAAACCCAGACTTTCGGGGTTAATATTTACAGCGATTAGATTAAAGTTTGTATTTCCTGAAAATCCATAAATATATGAAATTCCAAAGAGTAATAAGCCTGAGGAAAGAGCTCCGAGGATAAAATATTTAATTCCTGCTTCTGATGACAGTAAGCTGTTTCTGTTCAAAGCCGCAAGAACATAAAGGCTTAATGATTGAAGCTCTAATCCTATAAACATTGCAAGCAAATCATTTGCTGAAACCATCACCATCATACCTATAGTTGAGAAAATTATTAAAATTGGAAATTCATAAATATTTATATTTAGGTCATCTTTACTTGATACAAACATAATCAATGAAGCAATGGAGCCGATTAGTATCATAACTTTTAGTACTAGTGAAAATTCATCTACGACAAAACTATTTAGAAAGGCTGACTGAAAGGGTTGATTTAAAATTAAGATAACTGTGACTAAAAGTGAAAATATAGCAAGTAAGTTAATAAGCTTTATATTTTTCAAAAACAAGCCAGTCACTAACAAAACTGTTGCAACTATAAATAAAAATAATTCGGGTAATATGTATACTAAACTTTGCATTTTAATCTAATTTCATTTTAATTTGATTTACAATTTTTTCTGTTGAAGGTTCAATTATATTTATGATTGGTTTCGGATATAAGCCTATGAATATTGTAAGGATAATTAAGGGAAGAAAAATAATTATCTCTCTTCTTGTTAAGTCAAACATTTCAGATAGATCATCTTTAATTAAAGCACCAAATATTATTCTTCTATAAAGCCATAATGAATATGTGGCTGCCAATACAACACCTGTAGTCGCAAATATCGCGAAATATGTATTTATCGAAAATATAGAAAGAAGTACTAAAAACTCGCCAACAAAACCACTTGTTCCAGGCAAGCCAAGGCTGGCTAATATAAAAATCATAAATGAAAATGAATAAAAAGGCATTTTACTAACTAAGCCTCCATATCTTGCGATTTCTCTTGTATGAAGACGATCATATACCACGCCAACACATAAAAATAATGCAGCAGAAACAATGCCATGACTTATCATTTGAATGATGCCACCTTCTATTCCTTGTACGGTAAATGTAAATATTCCTAATGTTACAAATCCCATATGAGCAACTGATGAATAAGCAATTAGTTTCTTCATATCTTCTTGCACTAATGCAATTAGAGAAGTCACTATTATTGCTATGACACTAAGAGAAAATATAAATGGCGCAAAAAATTCTGATGCATCTGGAAAAAAACCAATAGAAAATCTTATAAAGCCATACCCAGCCATTTTTAATAGAACGCCCGCAAGTATAACTGATCCAGCTGTTGGTGCTTCTACGTGGGCATCTGGTAGCCAAGTGTGAAAAGGCCACATAGGTATCTTGACCATGAATGAAGTAAAAAATGCGATCCACAATATTAATTGTTCGTTTGTAGTAAAATTATACATCAAGAGTGTTTCAACATCAGTTGTGCCTGTAGAAATGAAAATATAAATTATTGCAAGTAGCATAAATACTGAGCCAGCAAGTGTATAAAGAAAAAATTTGAAAGTTGAATAAACCCTTCTTTCTCCACCCCATATCCCAATGATTAAGAACATTGGAATTAAACCTCCTTCAAAAAATAAATAAAATAAGACAAGATCAAGAGAGCAGAAAACGCCAATCATAAAAGTTTCTAAAGCTAAAAATGAAATTAAATATTCTTTTACAGAAAATTTAATGCTTTCATAGCTTGCAAGTATGCAAATAGGTACAAGCATTGTTGTCAGTATTACAAATAAAATTGAAACTCCATCTATACCTAAATGATAACTGATACCACTTTCTATCCATGCGTATTTTTCTACAAATTGAAAATCTGGGTTATTTAAGTCAAATGAAAATAGTAAAGATAATGATATAATAAAATTTAAAAATGCGATCCATAAGGCGGTGTGTTTTAAATTTTGCGAGCTTTGGTCATCATTATTTCTTATCAATAACATAAAAAATATACCGACGACCGGTATAAAGATTAAAATACTTAAGATTGGAATTTCACTCATTTTTTAAAACCTAAAAATTATGAAAGTAATAATGAATGAAAGACCAATTAAAATGGCAAAAGCATAATGGTAAATAAATCCAGATTGAACTTGCTTTGCTTTTATTGATATTCTGCTCACTAAAGCAGCTATTCCGTTAGGTCCGTAACCATCAATAATTAAACCATCAATAAACTTCCAAAAAATCTGGCCAATTGCCATAGCTGGTTTTACAAAAATTGAATTATACAACTCGTCGAAATACCATTTATTTAATAGAAAATTGTAAAGCGGCTTATTTAACTCGGCTATATTCTTAGCCATATCTGATTTTCGAATATACATGAACCAAGCGATAATAAATCCAACTATGCCTAAAATTGCAGGCAAATAATATATTAACAAAGGAATTGAATGGTGATCTTCATGGTGGACGACAATTGAGCCATTCCAAAATACATCACTGTAATAACCGATAAAATAGCTTTTGAATAAAAATCCAAAAAACAAAGCTCCAATTGCTAAAATTATTAGAGGAATTAACATTACTGAGGAAGACTCATGAACTTTACTAAGGTCTTCTTCAGCCATTCTTGTTTTTCCATTGAAAACAAGAAACATAAGCCTCCATGAATAGAAAGATGTCATCACAACACCAACAGTAAGTAAGATATACGCATAGTCTGCGAAATTGGAATTAGATAAATAAGCTGTTTCTATGATTGCATCTTTTGAGTAATAGCCAGATGTGAATGGAAAACCCATAAGTGAAATTGTTCCAATTATCATCATTAATTGAGTTATTGGAACAAAATTACTTATACCTCCCATTTTCCTTATATCCTGTTCTTCATGAACGGCATGAATAACTGATCCAGCTCCTAAAAATAGAAGTGCTTTAAAAAATGCATGTGTAAATAAATGGAACATAGCTGCACCGTAAGCTCCAAGTCCAGCTGCAACAAACATGTAGCCTAATTGGCTACAAGTTGAATATGCAATAACACGCTTAATATCATTTTGAACCAGCCCAACGGTAGCTGCAAAGAATGCAGTACTTGCACCAATCAAAACTACAAAGTCCAGAGCAACAGGAGCCAAATCAAATAAAGGTGAACATCGTACAACAAGAAATACTCCAGCTGTAACCATTGTTGCCGCATGTATTAATGCAGATACTGGTGTTGGGCCTTCCATTGCATCAGGAAGCCATGTATGAAGAAATAATTGAGCTGACTTGCCCATAGCGCCAATAAATAAGAAAATACAAATTAAAGTCAAAGCATGTAGTTCAATACCTAAAAAATTAAAATTTACGTTCTTAAAAGATGAGACATTACTAAATACTGTCTGGTATTCGATGCTGCCAAAAACAATAAATATTGTAAAAATACCTAAAGCTAATCCAAAATCACCTATGCGATTTACTATAAATGCTTTAATTGCAGCGGCATTTGCAGTTGGTTTTTTATACCAAAACCCAATTAATAAATAAGAGGCAAGTCCAACACCCTCCCAGCCAAAGAAAAGTTGCAAAAAATTATCTGCTGTAACAAGCATCAACATAGCAAATGTGAATAATGATAAGTATCCCATAAAACGAGGCTTACTATCATCATGAGACATATAACCAATTGAATAAATATGAACTAACGCTGATACGCTTGTAATTACTACAAGCATTACTCTTGTAGCTGTATCTAGATAAATTGACCAATCAGCATTGAATGAACCAGAGGATATCCAGTTAAATAGTTTGATTGATACAATCGATGGGTCCCCAATATTATCAATAAAAATATAAAACGAAAATATTGCTGTAATAGTAATAAATAATGAAGTGATAATCTCTGCTGCTCGGTCAATAAATTTATTAGATTTAAAAAATGATAACGAACAAGAAATCAAGAACCCGATCAAGGGTAATAAAATTATACTATGCGCCATTCAACATTACCCCTTTAAGGCGTTAATTTTCTCAATCTCTATACTGCCAGCGTTTCTATTATAAATTACAAGTATAGCAAGTCCGATTGCAGCTTCAGCGGCAGCAACAGTAAGTACAAAAAGAGAGAATATTTGCCCAGTTAGATCATTTAAAAAATATGAAAAAGCAATAAGATTTAAATTTACAGAGAGCAAAATGATTTCAATTGACATTAAAATGATAATCACATTTTTTCGGTTTAAAAAAATACCAATAACGCCAATTGCAAACAATAAAGCAGATAAAATTAAAAATTGATTTAATTCAATCATTAAATATCAACACCTTTTCCTGATTTTACATCTACTAAATCAATTTTGCCCTGTCGTTGTAGTTGCTCTGAAACAACTTGCCTCTTTACGCCTTCTCTTTCGCGGAGAGTTAATACAATAGAACCAATCATTGCAACTAACAGAATTACACCTGAAAGTTGGAAATATAGAATGTAGTCTGTGTACAAAACTGAGCCAATTGCTTCTGTATTAGACTTGCCAGTAAAATCTGAAAGAGGATTTGGTAACACTTGAATATTAGACAAGTCAAACTTTGTATTGATTAATACAATTATTAACTCTGCAATAAAAACTACACCAATCAAAATTCCTATCGGAATATATTGTAAAATATTATCCTTATTGATTGATGTTTTAAAATCTAACATCATTACAACAAATAAAAAAAGTACTGCAACAGCACCAACATAAACAATTATGAGTATCATTGCCAAAAATTCGGCGTGAAGAATAACGAATAAGCCGGCGGCATTCAAAAATGAAAGAATTAGGAACAATACTGAATGGACTGGGTTTTTAGTTGAAATAACCATCAATGAAGAAATTAAAATAACCCCTGAAAATAAATAGAATGTTAATAATTGAGCTGTCATTTATCTATATTTTGCATCGGCTTCTAAGTTCTCAGCGATAACTGTTTCCCACCTATCACCGTTTTCAAGCAATTTTTCTTTCGTATAATAAAGTTCTTTTCTCGTTTCAGTTGTAAATTCAAAATTTGGACCCTGTACAATTGCATCAACTGGACACGACTCCTCACATAAACCGCAGTAGATACATTTAACCATGTCAATATCATACCTAAGCGTTCTTCTTGTTCCATCATCGCGAGGTTGAGTTTCAATTGTTATCGCTTGAGCTGGACATACAGCCTCACACAATTTACATCCTATACACCTTTCCTCACCACTCGGATATCTTCTCAAAGCATGCTCACCTCTAAATCGAGGACTTAATTTGCCTTTTTCAAAAGGATAATTGATTGTTGCTTTTTTCCTAAAAAAATATTTTTGAGCTAAATAGAAAGCTTTTAAAAAATCTAGAAGAAGGAACGATTTAAAAAAATTAATTATTTTCATTACATTCCTGGAGCTAGATTAAAAAAGAACAATATCGAAGATGTTGCTACAACTGCAAACAGTGATAAGGGCAAGAAAACTTTCCAGCCAAGTCGCATTAGTTGGTCATATCGATACCTTGGAACAAATGCTTTAACCATTGCAAATAAGTAAAAAACGAAAGTTACTTTCAATAAAAACCAAACAAATCCAGGAACAGCATTTAATGGATAAATATCAATTGGCGGCAACCACCCCCCAAGAAATAGGATAGTAGTCATTGCGCACATTAATAAAATATTTATGTATTCTCCAAACATAAACAAAACGAATGGCATTCCTGAATACTCTGTTTGATATCCAGCTACTAACTCAGACTCTGCTTCAGGAAGATCAAATGGAGGTCTGTTCGTTTCTGCTAGTGCGGATATAAAAAAAACAATAAACATTGGAAATAAAGGTATGAAAAACCACATTGTCTTTTGAGCCATTACTATTTCAGTCAAGTTGAGTGAGCCTACACATAACAAAACAGTTATTATTACAAAACCTATGGAAACTTCGTAAGAAACCATTTGAGCTGCTGATCTAAGTGCGCCAAAAAAAGGATACTTACTGTTTGAAGACCATCCTGCCATCAGAATTCCATAGACTCCAAGAGAGCTAATTGCAAAAATGTATAAGATTCCAACATTTATATTAGCCAATACTACACCCGCCTGAACTGGTACAACTGCCCAGGCTGCAATTGATAGAGCAAGAGTAATAATGGGAGCAATTAGGAAAACTGTTTTGTCAGAGCCGTCGGGTAAAATAATTTCTTTAAAAATAAATTTTAATCCATCGGCAGGAACTTGGAACAAACCATACGGGCCAACTACATTTGGACCTCTTCTTTTTTGAACTGCTGCCCATATTTTTCTATCTGCATATAACGCCATTACAACACCCAGAAGTAAGGGAACAAAAATAAGTAGGCAATAAAGAATAATAGTCATTACTTCGATAAAGTACGTTTGAGCTAAGTTAATCATTATGAAGCCTTTTCCGTTACTGATGACCTTACTTCACTTCTAGCTCGGCTGCATTCGGCCATCGTACTAGAATGTCTTGTAATTGAGTCGTTTATATAAAAGTCTTCAATACTGAAACTTAAGTTTTTAATTTTAAAGTTAATTTCTTTTGGTTGAGCATAGTACGCCTCCTGATTGTCGTTTAAAACGACAATTCCATCAGGTGAAAAATTTGCGTCATCTGCTAATCCAATTAAATTATTTTTGTTTCTTTTAGTATAGGCCCACTTCTTTTGATTATAAGTGAGATCATTCCAAGCTTTTCCGATACTATTTGCGTATTGGTCCTCATATGGTAACACGACGTTATTTTTCTTCTTAATATCATTAACAACTTTAAAGCCATAATGCTCTGTAAATTCTGACCATGTCTCAGGATAATTATATTTTCTCAGATACTCTCTCTGGCGATCATTTAGATCAGTCCAAGCTGTATTAAATATTTTTTTTGCCGAATTTTCTTCAAAGCTCTTAATGTTACCATTGATTGTATCATTCTTTTTTTCTTGGCTTGATCTTGTATCCTTATTAATGATTTCTATTTCTTCATTACCTTTATTATCAATAATTTTAACGAATCCATTGTTTTGATCATTAAAGTCCTCTTTAAGTTGAGGAAACTTGGCAAACATTTCATCTCTTACATCATACAATTCTAAAAACGACCATTTTAGTTCAAGGACTTCACTGAATTGATTAATAATTTTCCAATCTTCCCTGGCTTCACCTGGAGGAAAACTTGCTTTATTTGCGTATTGAACTCTCCCTTCAGTGTTTATAAAAATTGCATCTTTTTCAGTATATGCTGCTGCTGGCAATATAAAATCAGCGGCGTTTGCACCTCTATCTCCATGTGTGCCCATATAAACTATTTTGCAATTGGAAAATTTTTCATAACTGATTTCATCAGCGCCAAATGAAATCACTAATTTGAATTTACCTTTTTCAGCGTCAGCGACCAAATCATCGACTGATTTATTTTTTTGTATAAGACCCATCTCAAGAATACCTGCTCTTGCAGCGGCAAGCTGTAATACATTAAATCCATTCCAATCTTCCTGAATGAGATTGAATTTATCTGTAAATGTTTCAAGCAGTGAGTAAATCTGCAATGAGTCATCACGATTTAACACGGACTGGCCAATAATAATCATTGGCTTTGAGGCATTTGTTAACTTTTTATAAAATGAGTTTTTTTCATTTAAAAGATCTATAAGGATATTTATATCATCACCCAAGTGATTGTATTTATATGTAAGATCCACATTTTTTCCAATCAGTGCAACTGGAATATTTGATGAAATAACTCTTTTCCTTATTCTTGAATTAATAATTGCAGCTTCTTCACGCGTGTTCGTTCCAATCATTAAAATGCAATCTGTTTCATCAATGCCTTTAATTTTAGAATTAAATAAGAACTGAGATCTATGGTTGAATGGAACTTTACATCCTTCCTGTCTTCCATCAACTGCCTTGATGCTTAGATCTTCCGATAATTTTTTTATTAAGTAGCTTGTTTCTAAATCAATAAAATCACCTACTAAAAACGCAATTTCGTCAGGATCTGAGTCCATAACAAGTTTTTTTAATTGAGAAAAAGTTTCTTCCCATGAAACTTGCTCTAATTTGTTATTCTTTTTTATGTAGGGTGTGTCTAGACGTTGATTTAAAAGTCCATCGCATGCATACCTTGTTTTATCTGATATCCACTCTTCATTAATATCTTCATTAAGCACAGGTAGTACTCTTTTCACTTTCCACCCGTAAGTATCAACTCTAATATTCGACCCTACCGCATCCATAACATCAATGGTCTCTGTCTTCTTTAATTCCCAAGGTCTGGCTTCAAATTGATATGGTTTCGATGTAAGTGCACCTACCGGACATAAATCAACGATATTAGCCGATAGCTCGGAGTCTAATGTCTTTTCTAAATAAGTTGTTATTTCCATATTTTCTCCGCGATTTACTGCGCCTAATTGATTTACTCCCGCTACTTCATCTGCAAATCGGATACACCTTGTGCAGTGAATACATCGAGTCATATAAGTTTTAATCAATGGGCCCATATGCTTTTCTTCAACTGCCCTTTTATTCTCTTCGAACCTTGAATTTTCAGGACCAAAAGCAATAGTTTGATCTTGTAGATCGCACTCACCGCCTTGATCACAAACTGGGCAATCTAGTGGGTGATTAATTAGCAAAAACTCCATTACACCTTCTCTCGCTTTTTTTACAGACTGAGTATTTGTATGAATTGACATGCCTTCGTTGATTGGCATCGCGCACGAAGCTACTGGTTTAGGTGAACCTTCCACATCAACAAGACACATTCTGCAATTACCTGCAATTGAAAGACGATCATGGTAGCAAAATCTTGGTATTTCAATTCCTGCCTCTTCACATGCCTGCAGTATCGTCATGCCATCAGATACTTCAATCTCGGACCCATTTATTTTTACTTTTGCCATTATGCAGCCTTAGTCTTTTTAAGTTGCTCTTCTATTTCATCTCTAAAATGCCTAAACAATCCTTGAATTGGCCATGCCGCCGCATCACCAAGTGCGCAAATTGTATGGCCTTCGATTTGCTTTGTCACATCAAGTAACTTATCAATATCATTTGAACTTGCATGACCGTTTCCAATCTTCTCCATCATTCTCCACATCCACCCTGTTCCTTCTCTACAAGGCGTGCATTGACCGCAACTTTCGTGTTTATAAAAGTGAGATAGCTTAGAGATAGCTTTGACGAGGTCAGTGCTTTTATCCATTACGATTACAGCGGCTGTGCCTAACCCACTTTTAACTGCAGACAGTGAATCGAAATCCATCAGGACAGTATCGCAAGTTGATTTTGGTATAAGTGGAACAGATGAGCCCCCAGGAATTACAGCTTTAAGATTATCCCATCCACCAGTTACACCTCCAGCATGCTTTTCTATAAGCTCCCTAAGAGGAATGCTCATTTCTTCCTCTATATTGCAAGGATTATTAACATGACCAGAAATACAAAAAACTTTTGTACCTGTATTTTTTGGTCGACCAAAAGATGAAAACCATTCTCCACCTCTTCTTAAAATTGTTGGAACAACAGCTATGGTTTCAACATTATTTACAGTAGTTGGAGATCCGTATAGACCTTTATTAGCTGGAAAAGGAGGTTTGAGTCTTGGTTGGCCCTTTTTTCCTTCCAAGCTTTCAAGTAGAGCTGTCTCCTCTCCACATATGTATGCTCCTGCGCCTCGATGTAAGAATATATCGAAATCCCAACCCGACTTAGCAGCATTTTTCCCAATTAACCCAGCGTCGTATGCTTCGTCAATCGCTTTTTGAAGAACAACAGCTTCATTGAAATATTCACCGCGAATATAAATGTAACAAGTATGAGCATTCATAGCAAAAGATGCTAACAAGCATCCTTCAATAAGCTTATGAGGCTCATTTCGTATCATATCTCTATCTTTGCAAGTGCCTGGTTCAGACTCATCTGCATTAACAACAAGGTAATTAGTAAGCTTTGAATCTTTAGGCATAAATGACCATTTTAATCCGGTAGGGAAACCTGCACCTCCTCTTCCCCTTAACTCAGATTTTTTCATCTCATCAATTATCCATTCTCTTCCTTTTTTAATAAGTTCTTTTGTATTATCCCAATCACCTCTTGCCTGTGCATTTTTTAAATGAAAAGGCTCATCGCCAAATAAATTAGTAAATATTTTATCTTTTTCTTTTAACATTAAGACACTGCCTTTGAACTTTTACGGCCACTTTGTGAACCTATACTCAGTGGCGATCCATCTATAAGAGATTGCAAAACGTTTTTCGTTGTATCGTAAGTCAAATCTTCATAATAATCGTCATTGATTTGAACAAGTGGAGCATTCACACAAGCACCAAGACACTCAACTTGCATCCATGAAAATAAACCATCACTTGAGACTGTATTTGGTTCTGGTGAAATAACTTCTTTACACGCTTTTATAACTTGATCTGAACCTCTTAACCAACAAGGTGTTGTTCCACAAACTTGTACTAAATATTTTCCATTGTATTTTGTGTAATACATTGAATAAAAAGTAACTACTTCCCAAGCCTTGATAAAAGGCATTTCTAAGTAATCCGCTACATACTCAACTATATCCCTGCTCAACCAGTTTTCATTTTGTCTTTGCGCTAAATCAAGCAAAGGCATGATTGCACTTTGCCTTCTATCAGTTGGATATTTAAGAAGAATTTCTTTTGCCCTAATTTCATTTTCTTTATTAAACACAAAGGTATTTTTTTGATTGCTCATCTATCAACCTCACCAAAAACTATTGCAATTGATCCAAGAATTGCAGGGACATCTGCTAGAAGATGGCCTTTTGAAAGCAAATCAAATGCTTGCAAGTGAGCAAATCCAGGGGCTCTAATTTTACATCTATAAGGTCTGCTGGTTCCATCGGAAATTAAATATACCCCAAATTCACCTTTAGGAGCTTCAACGGCTGAATAGATTTCTCCTTCAGGTACATGAAAGCCTTCAGTAAAAAATTTAAAATGGTGAATTATGGCTTCCATTGATTGTTTCATATCTTCCCTTTTGGGCGCTGCAATTTTGGAATCTCTGTTGATGACTTCTCCTTTAGGCATCTGATCAAGACATTGAAGCATGATTTTTGTACTTTCTCTCATTTCTTCAATCTGACATAGATAACGGTCATAACAATCACCGTTTTGACCAACTGGAACTTTGAATTCAAGTTTATCGTAACAATCATACGGTTGGGACTTTCTTAAATCCCATGGTACACCGCATGCTCTTAATATGAATCCACTAAAGCCACGATCAACAGCATCTTCCTTTGATACTTTACCAATATTTACATTTCGTTGTTTAAATATTCTATTTTCAGTCAACATGCTTTCAATATCATCAATCGCTTTTGGAAAATTATTACAAAAATTAAATATCTTATCAGTTAATCCATCTGGTAAATCTTGATGAACACCACCTGCTCGAAAATAAGCTGCATGAAATCTAGATCCAGATACTTCTTCGTAAAAATCTAATAGCTTTTCTCTTTCGTCAAAACCCCATGTGATTGGTGTCATGGCTCCCACATCCATTGCTGTAGTGGTAACATTTAGTAGGTGGCTTAAGAGACGTCCAATTTCAGCAAATAAAACCCTAATATATTGTCCTCTCAACGGTACTTCTACATTAAGCAATTTTTCTATTGCTAATGCAAAGGCATGCTCCTGGTTCATAGGCGCGACATAATCCAGTCTGTCAAAATATGGTATAGCTTGAAGATAAGTTTTGTGTTCGATTAATTTTTCAGTGCCTCTGTGTAAAAGCCCGATGTGCGGGTCAGCCCTTTCTACAATTTCTCCATCTAGATCAAGAATGAGTCTTAAAACTCCGTGTGCTGCAGGGTGTACTGGTCCAAAATTAACAGTTACAGTTTTATTATTACTCACTTTCTTTTGCTTCCTTATCTAAATACTTTGTTCCTTCCCAGGGACTTTGAATGTCAAAATTTCTAAAATCTTGTTGAAGCTTAACAGGCTCGTGAACTATTTTTTTATCAATTTCGTCATATCTGATTTCGACATTACCTGTTAATGGAAAATCTTTACGTAGAGGATATCCCTCAAAACCGTAATCAGTTAAAATTCTTCTCAAATCAGGATGATCTGTGAAAGTTATTCCATACATATCAAATGCTTCTCTCTCAAACCAATTAGCTGCAGGAAAGATTGATGTTATGCTAGGTAAAGACTCCGCTTCACTTATCTGAGTTTTTACTCTTAACCTTAAATTGAACCCAAAACTGAGAAAATGATAAATAACTTCAAATCTTTTTTCATTTTCCGGAAAATCCACTCCAGCAATGTCTGTAATTTGCTTAAATTCACAGCTTGGATCATTCTTAACAAAATCGATAACCTGTATTAGATTTGCTGGGTCAACCGATAGTTGTAACTGCCCTAAGTTTACATCTATATCATTCAGTCTACAGTTCTTTTCAATGGCAGCTTTGGCCATTTCAATTTGCTCGCTCATTATCTTTTGATGTTGCCTTCTCTTCTTATTTTTTTCTGTAACTGCAATAATCCATAAAGCAGGCCTTCTGCTGTGGGTGGGCACCCTGGCACGTAAACATCAACAGGTATTATTCGATCGCAACCTCTAACAACAGAATATGAGTAGTGATAATACCCTCCACCATTCGCACAACTTCCCATGGAGATTACATATCGAGGTTCTGGCATCTGATCGTAAGCTTTTCTTAATGCCGCTGCCATTTTATTTGTCAAAGTACCTGCCACTATAAGAACGTCTGCATGTCTTGGTGATGCTCTTGGAGCTGCACCAAAACGCTCAACGTCGTAGCGCGGTGTTCCAACATGCATCATTTCGACAGCACAACAAGCTAATCCAAATGTCATCCAATGCAGAGAGCCTGTTCGAGCCCAGTTAATAAGGTTATTGATACTGGTGACAACAAACCCCTTATCAGCATACAACTTCTTTAGTCTTTCTAGTTCTGGACTTGTCTCTTCAATATTTGTATTTATTGCCACTCCAATGCTCCTTTTTTCCACTCGTATATGAAACCAATTGTTAGAATAGCTAGAAAAACCATCATTGAAACAAAACCAAATAAGCCCAAGGTTCCAAATGTAACGGCCCAAGGAAATAGGAACGCGACTTCGAGGTCAAAAATAATAAAAAGTAATGTGACTAAATAAAAACGAACATCAAACTTCATTCTAGAGTCTCCAAACTGTTCAAATCCGCACTCATAGGCAGAATTCTTTTCAGGATCAGGGTTATTTACTGCAACTAAGAAATTTGCCAAAACAAATAGACAGCTAATCGCTAACGCAACAAACATAAAAATTAGTATTGGCAAATAATCAGCTATCGCTATGTCCATATTTTAGAATCGTATTAGTATCACCGAAAATATATATTCAAATCATTCGAAAACAATAGAAAATATGGGAAAAATTGTGTTTCCGACCGTTAGCGATTAATTTTTAAGGGAGTGAACCTAAATTTACAAAAAAACAGAGTGGAATTAAATTAACATATTTGAAAATATACAAAAAAATCGAAAATTTCCTAATTTTTCAACACTATTTGACCTTTGATCAGTGACTTTTAACATTAATTAAACTCTCAAAAAATTTAGTGAGTATCTGTATACACTTAATTTACTGGTAAATAGCCATATAATAGTTTTGAATTAGAATAATCAATAAAATTAGGAAATATGAATAGTAATTTCAAATTAATCGCAGATAACCTTCACTTTTCTGAAGGTCCAAGATGGAAAGATGGTAAACTTTGGTTTTCAGATTTTTACCATCATGCTGTGATGACCGCAGATGAGATGGGGAATGTTGAAAAAATAGTCGATGTACCTAATCAACCATCTGGCCTGGGGTGGTTGCCAAATGGTGATCTCATTATTGTCTCTATGCTCGATAGAAAGCTACTAAAGTTTAAAGATGGCAATCTTACTGAGCATGCAGATATGTCAAAACTTACACCTTTTAGGTGCAATGACATGGTGGTCGATAAAAACGGTAATGCTTACGTAGGTAATTTTGGATCAATTCATCACGGAAAAGATATAAAGCCAACAGTACTTATAAAAGTAGACCCTAATGGAAATTCCTCAATTGCTGCTTCAAATTTAGACTTTCCAAATGGAACTGTAATTACGCCTGATGGTAAAAAACTAATTATTGGCGAAACCTATGCAGGTAGACTTACTGCATTTGATTTAGATACAGATGGAAATCTTTCTAATCGGAGAGTATGGGCTCATATGATGCCTAATTTATTTTATTACTCCACAAGAATAATGCGGTTATTAAAAATTACACCAAAAGAAGGTAAAGGTATTCCTTACCCTGTTCCTGATGGTATTTGCTTAGATGAAAAGATGGGGATCTGGATAGCATCTCCAACTACCTCAGAGGTTGTTAGATATACAGAAGGTGGGAAAATTACAGATAGAATTACAACTCCAAATAGAGCGTATGCATGTATGTTAGGAGGATCAGATGGCAAGAAATTATTTGTATGTACGGCTGATGCGTCTGAACCAGAAGAAGCTAAAGCTGTGAAATCTGGAAAGATTTATTCGATTAATGTGGAGCACGCCAAAGCTGGGTATCCATAGTGAAATATAAAATCTTCGGTAAATCAGAATGGGGTTCTGATATAATTGAGTTCCTTTGCCACGAACTATCCATTGAATATGATTTTGTTGAGATTGGTGATAATTTTAAAAGTGATGAAGCCATACTTAACGTAAATCCTCTTGGCAGAGTGCCAATGGTTGAGACACCAAATGGCGAATGTTTAATAGAAAGTTTGGCGATTGTTTATCATTTAACTGAAGGAAAAAGCCACTTGGTCCCTGATACTAAAAATGGAATGACTTATTTCCATCAAATTATGGCATTCATGTCTTCGTCAATTTATCCTGCAATCTTACTATATTTTCATCCCGATCATTACGTTTCAAATGAAAATACTAATGACTTAATCAATAGATCAAAATCAATCATAGAAACCTACTTAAACTATTTAGAAAATAAAATAGGTGAATATATAGTTGGTACTTCAATATCAGCTGCAGACTTTTATTTGTTCACACTGCTTTTCTGGTTGGAGGAGGATCATTTTCTTGATAATTACCCAAAAATACAAAATTATTACAATAAAATGCTACAGAATCAGACAATAATGAAAGTTAGGAAAATACAAAATGAGAGAAAGACAGTTTAAAAAATTTTTTATTGTTTATGGGCATTACGATGATAATTCATTTAATGCAGCCATAAGAGATACCTTTATTGAAAGTGCAAAAAAAGCTGGTCATACAGTTGATATGGTTGATTTATATAAAGAGAAATTTGATCCAGTCTTTGCTGGCGGTAATCCTGGTCCGGATGTTTTGGACCACCGTAGACGCATTGAACAAAGTGATACAATCGTTTTAATAGCACCAATCTGGAATTTTAGAATGCCAGCAATTCTTGAAGGGTGGATAGATAAAGTGTTAGCGCCACCTTGGGCTTTTACATTTAAACAATTAGTAGGCAATTACGGTTACCCGCAGGGTAATTTGGGTAACAAAAAAGCAATAATTTTTTGCACATATGGCTCACCTAGACTGGCCATTACAACGTTCTTTTTAAACTTACCAATCAGAAGACTAAAAAGAGGGGTGTTTCATATTTGTGGAATTAAAAGTATTTTATATAAGAGATATTTTGCTGTTCCGTTTGTTACTGATAAAATAAGAAAAAAATTTCTTAAAGACGTCAAAGATACTGCAACACTTTTTCAATAAACTAAAATCAACTTTAATATGTTGAGAGTAATAAGTATCAAGGATTAAAAATTTATTTTTCTGAATCTTCTATCAAATTTATGATATTTTCGTGAATCACTGTTGCCGTATCTGGGCCCAAGGATACTACCTCGCCATATGTTTCTTCACTTTCTCCATAGATCCAAGGAGCCTCATCATCCCACTCACTTTTTGGGATGATGTAACCGATTGAGTCATTTGCTAAATTCACCATCAAGTTCAGTTTGTCTGGAAATTGACTTCGTAAATTTGGAACTTCTTGCGG
>ENA-OSEY01000428-OSEY01000428.1-marine-metagenome-genome-assembly--contig:-NODE-428-length-31321-cov-4.961561_pt1 | contig 31321 bp, 20 predicted proteins | sample MGYA00248465_ERZ534230 | MGnify/ENA primary metagenome ERZ534230 (study PRJEB26409, sample SAMN06344110) | marine metagenome | isolation source: Sea water from surface | place: Atlantic Ocean:Southern... | reverse complement strand
TGTCAGCGAAGACAAGATGGGCCTCATGCTGGATTATTTTGGATCAGAGGCAGACAAAGCAGCTCATAGGCTAGAGTTGATGAGCAAAAGTATTGAATCAACAACTGCAGCCATAGAAAACTTAAAGAAGCAAGAAGAAAACAAACAAAAAATCGCTGAACTTGAAATAAAAGGCAGCGGGAGAACTATCAAAGAAGACCAGCAACTATTAGACCTCAGGGTAAAATCTTATGATTTAGAAGTGTCCGTAGCAAGATCAATGGCTGAATTGCAAAAAGAAACTAATGAAAGTGGTTTTGCAATGAGAATGTTTTCTGAGGCAACAAAAAAAGCTGGAAAAGCTACTTTAGACATGGCTGACCTCGAGTCAATGCTGCAACAAATGAAAGTTTTTGAGGCTGTCGTTTCAACAAATGAGACCTTTGCAAATACTGCTGATTCAATAAACGATAACAATAAGCTAAATGATGCGGCTAAAACCAGGGGTTACGGATTAGCTATGTTAACCAGAAGTTTGATGGACGAAAATCAAGCTGCCACAAATCAAAAACTTTTTGATAGATTAAGCAAATCAAGAGGTGAGCCAGACGATATGCTTGATAGTATGAATTTCGGCTTAAAAGAAGGCGTCTCCCAGGAAGATTTTAGAAATGTATTTAAAAGATTTCATGATAATTTAGAAGAATCAGAAAACTTTCGAAACTTTATGGACGAAGATGAAGCATTCAGGCAAGGAATGCAAAGCTTTATCGACGCATTTAAAAAGAACGACCTTAGCGAACCTTTAAAAAAACTCATTCAAAGCAACAGTGAAGCTATAAAAGAATTAGACAGAAGGGTGGTTATAGAAAAGCACCTGTCTAAAATAAGAATGTCTGCAGCCAAACATGAAAGCGCTTTAAGTAAAATTATAAACAAGCAAACATCTCAAAGATCAAAATTCTTAGATGAACAAAACTTGATAGCCAAATCAACTTTATTAAAAGAAAAACAAACCCTTGCATTAGCAGATATTGAAAATACAGCTTCCCTCTCAACAACAAATGCTAGAGAAAAGCTAAATCAAGCCTTGCTCGATGTTGCCGATGAAGTGCTCAGAACAGAAAACTTATCTCAGATAAACGCGGAATCACTGGAAACTGCTCTGGCAAACTTAAACAAAGACCTCAGCACAGCTGGAAACAAAATTAAAAATTCAGCAGATACTTTTGAAAAAATAAATAAAGGCCTAGATCCTAACAGCCAAATACAAGCAACAGATAAAGATAAACTTGACGCCACAGCAATAGTTAACGCAACTAAAAAACAAGTAGAAGAACAACTGGCAGCAATAGAAAAAAATCCAGCCCAAGTTGCAGAGTTACAAAAAATATTTACAGATCTTTACAGTAGACTTGCAGCCGCAAAAAATGAGAACGTAACCGCTCTTGTATTATCTAGCCTTGAAATGTTAAAGCTCGACGAAGAGCAGATTAAAAAAACCCGCAAAGCTATCCTAGAAAAAGAGCAGGAAATTGACACAGCCAATAAAGCAAAAGCAATCGCTCAAGCAGAACTTTCGTTACAAATGGAAAACGAAAATCTAACAGCTAAAACACTAGAGGGTAATAAAGAATTATACAAAATACTTAAAGACAGAATAACAGATAGTAAAACTTTGGCTAAGCAAGCAGAAGAGTCAACAATGTTTGACATGCAACTTAATGACGCAAAAAAAGAAGAATTGAAACTAAGGCAAGAGATAATAAACGATCTTACCGCCCAAGCTGTTGTTGGAAAAATTGGAAAAAACACAACAGAGCTGAGAGAAAATCAAAGCAAAATAGGGTTACTGAAAGCAGACGTGGTATCTTTAGACCCGAGTTTAAAATTAGATGGCGAGCTTTTAGAGCTTAGAGAAACTAATGTAAAGTTATTAGCAGACAAAGTAACATCAGAATACCTTAGCCTTTCAAAAACCAATAAAGAAAACAAAATACAACAAGCTTTAATCGATGCGCTTGGATTGAGAAAAAGAATAGCGGAACAAAAATTTACAGAAGAAATATCTTCTCTTAGAATTCAAATACAAGACAAAGCGGAACGTATTAACATATTACAAGATGTAGAAGAACGAAAAAAATTAGGCGAGCTTCTTTTACAAAATGAAATTGCTGACACAAAAATAGCAGAACTCACTTCTCAGGCAAAACTAAATGCATATGGAGAGGAAAAACTTAGATTAGCTTTAGCAGAATCACAAGTTCAATCAGAGCTAAACGAGTTAAAATCCCAAAGATTAATAGAAGAAACTAAGTTTCAAGTTGCCTCAAACAATGGCAAATTGCTCGAAACAGTACAGGAAGAATTAAAGCTTGAAACTTCAATGCTTGAAAAAGATGCATACTTAGCCGCATTAAAATCAGAACAAGCACAGCTACTGGAAGGCATAAATGAAAGACAAAAGAAAGCTCAAGAACTTCTTGATTTTTCAAACAAGATTGACGAAGCGAGACTTGCCGCAAACAGAGCTTCAATGGATCAAAGAGCGCTATCAGGTATAATTGACGCTGACATGCAAATTAATCGCTTTAACCAAAGATATGACACTAGAGCAGCTGCAACACAAGCAATCAATCCTAATGCAACAGCGGAAGATATGCTTGCATTTACTGAAAAATTAAAAGAATTCAATAAAACAACAAACAATGGAACAGAAGCGATAGACGCCTTAAGAGTAAAAATGGCTGAGATGCAAGTCTCTGCTTCTAATCTAAAATCAGATTTAGTAAACACAGGTATTGAAAATTTAAGAACCAATATGGTTCAAATGTTTAAAGACATTGGGTCAGGCGCTAAATCAGTAGGCGATGCGTATCGAGATCTTGGGCTTGGTTTAGCTGAAGCAGTTCTAGATAGAATGATGCAGCATAATGTTGATAAAATTATCAGCAATTTAACTTATGCATTTACTGGAGTAGATCCCGAGCAAGAAGCGAATAAATTTTTACTGGCAAACAACGACGCAGTATCTGCAAATACTTCGGCCTTGGAAAAATTAAGAACTCAATTAATGAAAGGAATAAAACCTGAAAAATCCTCCGAGAGTGCAGCTTCATTGCAAGAGATAGCAAATAAAATAGAAGAAACAAACAAAACTGCCTTAGAAGGAATAGCTCCAAAAGGAAGCGACTTAGAAAAACATATAACAAACCTAGGTATAGAAATAGAGGATTTCATTAGTGCTACGGGAACTTTTGTACAAGACTTAAGCAAAGTCCTGCAAACAGTAAGAGAAGAAAAGAAAAAATTAAAACCTGCGGCAGAAAAGGATTTATTAGCCGAGCAATTTAGAAATGTTTCTAAAGAAACTTATGATACAGTAGGAGGAAGAGGAGGAAGAGTCACGCCTTTATCAGAAATTCAAAACAATCAAGAAAAACTAAAAGCAAGAAATAAAAGCATAGAAGATGCAATGCTATTTGCGGAAAGTCAGCCAACAGAAGATGCGTTTTCGAACATGAGTAGAACGGATCGAGCTGCAATAGCCGCAAAAGCTGCGATAACTGAGCATAAACAACTAAGTAATCGACCTGGTGGCCCAACAAAGCCTATATTTGATCTAAACCAAGTACAAGAAAACTTGGACATACTCAAAGTTCAAAATACTCACCTTAAAGAAAAGAAAAATTTATTTTATCCAAACGAACCTGGCGTTCAGGGGTTAGTAGAAAGAAACAATAATCAGGGGGTGCGTGGAAGACCTGTCAGAGGAAGATTAATGGCCCTTGCAGAACTCGCCGAAGGGGCTCCTTCTAATTCTAAAAAAATAATGGAATCTAATGAAGCTGTAACTAAATTAGGTGAAATAAAAGCAGTATTATTAGAAAAAGCCACAGAAGCAAAGGAAGGAAAAGGGGATCTAGAAATTAAGCTTGATCAGTCTCAATTACAAACCCTTAATAAATATCAAGATAATCTAGGAGAATTATCAACAAATCTTCAACAAGGGACATTACCCTTAGATCAGTATTCAGAAGCCCTACGGCAGGTATCAACGATGGCGGTTGAAGAGGCCAATAAGCTTAAAAGCTTGACAAATAATATTGCGACTCAACCCACGAGCCCTCAATCGCCACCACAGAAAGTGGTAAGACCGAAAGGAAGAAATAAATTCTGGGGAGGGGAAATCAAACACTTTGCAAAAGGAGGTCTAGTCAAAGGTCCAGGAGGCATCGATAATGTACCAGCAATGCTTACCGCTGGTGAATATGTTGTACCCAAAGAAGAGGTTGAAAATTTCTCAGAAGGAGGAAGAGCTACTAGATTCTTTAAAGGAGCTACCCAAGCAGCAGTAATGACTATAACTGCTAAAGCTGTAAGTAAAGCAATGGAGGATCAAAGCAAGAAAAAGGGGCCACCTGTCTTTGATATGAAAAAGATGAGCCCCCTTTCCCTGGGCTCTGATGTTAGTTTAAAAACAGGAGACCCAAGAATGAGCGGAAGGGCTTTAGCGAAAAGCCAGGAGATGCAAGAGTATAAAGATTATCTTTTAGAGAAAGCTGCATACGAAGTGGATCAAAAGAATGCTAAATTCAAAAAAAGAATGGGATACCTCCAGCAGGCCATGGGATTTATTAGCAGTTTTGCTATAGGAGAACTAACAAACGTACTCAGGGAACCTTTAAGAAAAACAGTTGATTTCATATCATCACCTTTTGTTAAGGCGGGAAAATATATTGGCAATCAAGCTAACGATTTCTTTAATGGAGATTTAGGTTTTGGAGAATATTCAGACGCTTATCGATCAGCAAATAAAGCTGGATATGATCTTAGTTACAATCAAATAAAAAACTCTTTTGAAACTGGACAGCCAATAGAATACACAACTAATAAAGGTAAAAAGAATGCAACCACGCGCACCTTAACACCTCAAGACAGAAGAAGAGTTGGGCCTGAAGGATCAATCTCTTATCAACCTGGCAATTTCTTTAAAGTAACAAAGACAAGAACATTTGACGACAGGCCTTTTACTGATCCTACTCGCCCAAGTTCAAACAACATGGAAAGCTCTTACGAGAATAGAGCCTTGCGAAAAAATTCTGGAGGAAAAATTCCATCAATGTTAACAAGAGGCGAAGGTTTTATACCTTCAAGCATAGCAAGAAGAATTGGCTATCAGAATCTTGAAACAATGAACAGAACTGGCTCAATGCCTACAATTCAAGGTCCATCTGGAATTGATAAGGTTGGTCCTGTTGGTCTCGACGAAGGAGATTTTATAATAAGAAAAAGCTCCACAGATAAACTGATGCGAGATAATCCAAACACCATGCGATTCGCAATGCAGAATCCTGATGGATTTAGAAGGGGTGCAACTGGTTATTACGAAGGCGGAATAGTGGGCACAGGAAGCAGTGCAAACTTTGCGTTAAATCAACCCAATCAAACACAAGCCACATCTAACGAACCAGTAAATAGAATCCAACCTTTAATTGAGCCGCCAAAAGCTTCAGGCATAGAAAAAACAAGTGCCGCCCAAAATAATGAAATAACTAACAACATTAATGTAAACGTTACCATTGATAGCTCTGGCAAAGAAAGTGTGGAAGCCCAAACTCCAGAAGGATCTTTCCAACAAGAACAAGAACTTGCAATGAAAATAAAGACAAGAGTTCTAGAGGTTATAAGAGAGGAGAAGAGGTTAGGTGGGGAACTTGATAGATGAGACAGGCAGTACTAGGTTATGAGCAGCAATTTTATCTTAACGGCACTCAAATTTCTGGAGTGCAAAGCGTTGAGGGTTCTTATTCTATATCAGAAAAACCTATAAATGTACTTGGCTGGGGCCATGTTAATAAATCATTTTATGAACAAGCTCATTATTTCCAGGTCACTGAGCAGGGGTTTTTGTTGGACGCTGAAGGTTTCAAGCTTTTACAAGAAAGAATATGCACCAGGGAAAGAAATGAGAGACTGCCAGAAAGTTTAGCTGTATTAAATGCGCCACTAGAAGGAACTTTTAACATAAATTCAATTTTAGTTAGCGAAGATTTTATGCTAAATTTTACTGGTGACAACCCATTTACAGGTAGTATTCATCATGGTAATAGTTATTTTGGGTTTCATAGTGGGTACATAACAAGTCATTCTGTATCATGTGGAATAGGTCAATTACCAACAACAAGCACAAATATTAGAGTTCTAGGAGATATAGGCGGGTCTCCAGATATCATAGAAAATGAAGATGATACAGACCTAAAAAGCGAAGATAATTTTTTATTTATACAAGAAAATACAGACAACCCCACAACTTATAACGCTTCAGGAGAATCACCTTTCCCTGAAATAAGACTAACAAATCAAAAATCTATAGAAGTTGAAATAGGAGGACTGTTAAGAGAAGGTGAGGGTGAATCCTATCCCACTGACTACGAAGGAGATAAAGGCGATTATGTATTCGATAGAATTACGTCATTTAATCATACTATAAATATTGGTATAGATCCTATTTACACAGTAGGATCAACAGTGCCTGCTCAAGTTGATGTAATTTGGCCCATTACCACCAAAACCGATTTTACGGTTGAAGTTGACGAAAGAAAATACAAAAGCCTGAGAAAGTATTTAAAATCTCCTACTCTACATAATTTAGCCATAAGAATAAAAGATTGCTTTGGAGAACCTATACAAAGCTACACAGTAAAGTTAGCTAGACTGATTAATGAATCAATGTCTGCGTCTACAGAGGGAAGATTGACTGCAAATTTAAGCTATATAGCTTATTATAATAAGAGATGAGTAATAGAAAAAATAAACCTTTTTACAGGTACGAAGATGTACCTCTATTGCTTGCGTCTGAAGGTCAAGATCCAATTATGGTTTTTGCAAATTCAGCTAGTATATCTGCTAACCAACCAATAGAAGCGAGAAAATATGTTGACGACCATAACATATCTTTTGCTTTTCAAAAAGAAAATATCCATTTCACTGGAGCACACGAATCTGGCTTTATACTTGGTCCTCCTTCGGGGCCTGGGATGAAAATGTCAAATTCAATAGAGGTTATAAGAAGTGGGCAAAAGATAGCTTACCCCAATGGACAGTCGCTGATATTAGCAGATGATTTAGAAGCTGGAGATTATCACATTAAAGTTAGATCAACTGGAGAGATGACTTTAGATATTGAAGAAGACGTTCCCTATGGAGAAGTGGAGGTTGTAAGGAATCATTCGGCTAGAGGCCCTGTGAGGGGAAGGTTGAATTTTAGTTACTACATGAATACTGGAAACCTTCATACTTTTGCAGACCTCACGGGATTACTTGATCCTAAAATTTACCCTCAGGTGAACGAAGCGAAGATGACAGGTTGTTTAGGCGACTATGCATTTAACGATATATATTTAACAGAAATGAGTTTTAGCGCATCTCCTTTTCAACCTATTACCGCAGAAGCCAGCTTAGATGTTTATGGTAAGATGGAATATATAGAAGGATTAGCAGATAGTATTACTGAAAACTATGATTGTTTAAAAGAAAATCAGATAACCGTACCGCATGCATCAAGAAGCGAAATACTAGGCACGAATGATGTCGGCATACAATATCCGCTTTCTTTTGATTACAATATATCAGCAAATAGAATCCCAGAAGTACCAATCCCAATAAGTGGTAATTTTGATCTAGACGGAGAACTGCCAACCAGGGTAACCAAAAATGAAATAGACATAACCATCAACCTTCAAGGCGAAAAATTAGATCCTTTTTTAAAAATAACTGGGCAAAGAGCTGATGTAACTATAAAGCTATATGACATTGGTTTCTCAAAAAATTTCTCAGACAATAATCAGGGCAAACTAAAAGAGTTTAGGTTACTTGGAAATTTAGTTTTGCCAGAAGAAGTCCCAGAAGAATTAAAACAATACGGGGTTGTCGATCAAGACGCATTAACTGTTTCAGAAGGGGGATACCTCAGAGGAAGGGCAACTGTTAGGCAATCTTATAGATAATGGATATTTCAGCAAAAAGTTGGCAACTAGAAAAAAGCTACCAAAAAAACGATATCGTAAAGGTAGACAACTTATCTGTGCCAAATGAAATAGATAAATATTCTGTCGCTAGGCCTGATGGTAATAATTTAATAAGCGATAAAAATTTTGATTGCTCGCCAGGTAATGTCAAAATATCAGATGAAGAAGGCGCGTTAATATCAATAGACCCAAGTAGAGGTAGATTTTTTAAAAAAACTGTTGTGTCTGGCAATATCGAAATACCTTTTGGTTTTATTTTTTCGATAGACAAAAGTATACCATATACTTTTAAAACATATGTAAGAAAAACAACAGCGTTGTCTGACACGCAAGATCCGTACTTAACAGACATTCAAACATCAAATGGGGTAATTGATAAATTATATTCAAATGGTGTCGGAGTAGGAGTTAAATTTTTTGATGCAAAAGAAGAGTTTATCGAAGTAGAAAACTACAGGCCGCTTGTAAGACCTATGGCATCTTCAGAGCTAAGCGAATCTGAATATTATAACGTTCAATTAGATGTAGCGCCGTCTAGTATTCCTGAAAACGCAGTCAAGGCTCAAGCTTTTATTTTTGTATATGGACACAAAGAAGGAGGGTTTGAGTTTAGAGATGTAAGATCTTCTTCGGCAAATAAATTTTTTTACTGCGTAGAGGATCATATATCAAGTCCCTCAAATTACCCCAGCTCTTCAAAAAATTGGACTCAAAATTTTGTATGGAGGCCATCATATGGATCAAGATCATCTTACAAAGCTAGTAACGAATCGATGCAATTAGGCGAAGGTTATGATTATGTAAACAATCTAGCCATCAATTCTCTGCCTCTTGAATTAAATTTAAGCTTCAACAACAGAACAGACAAAGAAGCAAAAGCTATACTGCATTTCTTGCAAGAAAAACACTTCCCGTATGAATCTATTTATGCGTTAGACTACAAAGGAGAGCGATTGCTGTCTACAGATGTACAAGCATTTAATTTTGTATATAGTTTTCCATACAGAACGGATTTAAAGTTCACATGTGTAGAATTTGATCACAGTATTTCTTATAGAAACAATAATAGCGTATCCGCAAAATTCATTTGTAACACAGAGAGTACATTAAGAAGCGTTGAAAGTCATTCTGGATTCAATGAAAGAATTGATGCCCTACTCCCAATTAAAGTAAACAAAGATATAGACTTAGAAAAAGGTAAAACGATAAGGCTTGATACTTTTAGTATGGATGAAGATTCAAAAGAGCCTCTGAGTTCTCTAATAGAAATATATGTTTATAGAACAGATGAAAATAACAAACCTACATCTGGCGTACTTTTTTTTAGAGAAGCTCAAAATCTTAAAGAAGGAGATTGCTTGCATATACAAGTAGATGACCCAGAAGATTCTATTTTTTCTATAGGTTTTGCTAGGGTATTCAGAGCTATAAACAATAAAACTTTTATATTTGGAAACGGAGAAGGGTTTGTTATTGAATATTTTGAGCAATCAATAATAACAGATTTTGAAAAAAACATTCAGTTAGATTCTTGCGAAAAATTAATAACTGATCCAATCCCAAGGTTAGTTTTAAAATCCAAGCTTCTTGAGTCGGGAGATCCATCTGATGTTGGAAACTATTTAGGACTGACAACAGATCCAGAAGAAATATTAGAAGACAATGAAGATCGCGCACTAGTAGTTATAGACAAAACAAAAGACGCGCCTGCTACTGTAAGCAAATTAAAGTTTTGCCCACAAGATTGCTTGGCGGCCAAGGCAATATTCCCAGAAGGTTGCGAGTTAATATCAAAAGATTTTACAGATAAAATCACAGGAGAGAAAAGAAAAAGAATCATACATTTAAGTAATTACGTTCAGTTGCAATTAGAATCAGATATAAATTCAGAATCTTTTTCTTTTGAAGTCACTCCTCTATCTAACTTTACTTTAAAATCAGGAGAAGCTTACAATGTTATTGTTCCAGCTATTTGTGGAAGAAGTAGTATTTATCTAGAAGACCCAGAAAAGATTGCTAAGTTTCCATATTATAAGGTTAGAAATTTTGAACATCGGCCCACGTTGTCTTTTAATTTATCCCAAAAACCAAAGCATACAGAATCTAAGTTTTTAGAGTATTATAATAAAAGGTATAAAAAATCTATAAATCAAAACATGTCAACCTTTAATGTGGTTTTTGACATGAGAGATGACAACGAAGCTTCCGAAATTTTACAATTTTTAGAAAGTCATCTGGGGTACAAAAAGTTTAGGTTTGCAATGCCTAGACCATACGGAGCAGATGACAGTTCTTTAACGACACCTGGAAGACCTAACAACTCTGTATTTTACTGTCCTGATTGGCAACATGATATTGTATACAAAAATAACCATTTAATCAGCGCAACTTTTATCGAATCTACCACAAACATACAGGAAGATGTTAGTAATATAGAAGAGCCTTGTTTTGGGGTAACTTTATTTGATAATATAAACAGGCATTCGCTTTGCACTTTTTCTTCTGTGGCTATTGCCAGCCATCAAAGCGGATTAAAAACAAGAGGGTCGGAATTTTATTCTGAAATCAATAATAAAGAAACTGATATAATTTTTATGGTAGACGGAGATCCTATTCTATCAAATAAAGATTTTTTAATTAATGACGGAGGTGGCACCACAGAAAGAATTACTAAATATAATTTCTTAAAAGATATTTTATTAAAAATGATAGTTTCTTATGATGGTGGAAAAATGCCTGGAACAGAAGATTACAAAGGAATTTATGAAACCCCTACTCTTGTCGAGTTTTCTTCAATTGATGGAGACAGTAACTCTCCTCCCTGGGCTACCACCACAGAAAATAATGAGACAATAAGTCTTATAGAAAAAATATACTCAGAAATTTATGACGACGAAAGTAAAGTGATTGAAGAAGAGTTATCTTCTTCAGGGTATAATTTAAATAATTTTTTAAGATTTGAAATAAAATTAGAAAACAAAAGAGTTAATATTGGATTAATATTAATCGGGCATAGCGAAGAGAATATAGTTGACATATCAGATTATCCAGACTCTTTTGATAAATTTTTAACCTATAACAAGATAAAAAATTCTCCTTCATCTGATCAATATTATAATAAAGATATAAATAGAGCTTTTTCATCCGCATTAGCTCAATTATACAATTCAAGAAGAGCGGGCAGAGTAGATGAAAGAATAATATTTTTAATAAGCGATTTTTTATTTAGCTCTGAACAACATGAATATTTACTAGAAATGACATCTGAGTTGAAAAATGGTGTTTTAGCTAAAAGAAGGCCTAAAGACAGTGTATTGAGGCGGTTTGGCTTTAATCCTTCTGGTAATTCCAATGTGTTCGTTCATCCAGTAAGCCCTTTTACGAAACTAAAAGATTATGGTTTTCCTATTTCAAAATATAAAGCTAGTTACGCTAAAATATATAACCCCGATTATGAAGGAGTATATTCTGACGTTGGCGAAGTTAATCCAAGTTGGTATGAAGAAAAATTATCTACAAAATTAATACCCTGTGTTTTTGGTATTTTCAATGGAACAGCAAGCTCCTCTGTATTCGAAAAGTATGCTTTTGATTTTGAACAAGATTCTGAAAAAAAACCACAATTTTTGCACGAAATAAGCAGTGACGGAACAGGCTCTAAAGAATCAGAAAGGGTTGCCGAGATACTTAAAATAACAAGTCAAATTACTTCAGAAAATGGATTTGAAGGAGGTTTTTCTATCAACTTAAAAAATTGCGGACCCAATCCTATTAAACTAATTAATTCAATAATTAATTCAAAAAAAGACTCATCTAGCTCAAAATGGTCAGTAGAAAGAATAAAAAAAGGAATACCTAAAAACAACAATTACGAAAGTTTTGAATATTTAAATAGATTGCAATTAAGAGAAACGCCAGCCATTGGCCAGGGAGGTCAATATTTTAATGATCCGAACAATCAAACAATATTTGGAACACTTCAATCAAATGTAATATGGCAAAATTTCAACACCAAATATGAAGTATATAGAAATGGAGAAGTGGAAGAAATAAATGGGGGCTGGAAGCCTGGAAGAAAAAACTATGAAATTCAAACAGAAAACTTAGAAAGTATAGTTTTAGATTCAGGAGAAAAGTTAATGACTGACTTAATAAGATATGAAAATTATAGGAGCGAAGGCGTTAACAATGATGGGATAGCTAAGAAAGGGTTTAGTGTTAGGTCTACAAAAACTGAATCTGGGATCGAAGTGATTGATTATAATATAACAAAACCATCTGAAGAAAATTTGTTTCAGGGAGATTATTCCCATTTGCCTGTGCTAAAAGACGGAGAGTCTATAGATTTATTTTTTGGAGTAAGATCTAATCTTAATAATTTTGAAAAAGAAGATTTTGAAATTGTAATTAACACGCTAGACCTCAAAGACGAAAAAATGGATTGTTATAGTAGGTTTAACTTTTCGGTGTACCCAGACAGTAGCGTTGAAGAAAAAGATCAAAAAGAAGTCATTGTGCCCCCTTTAATTAGTATTAACTGGGACTTAAATGCAAATAATGCATGTAACCCCAGCCCATGGCAAGAGTATAATAACGTAGTAAATTCAGCTGAAATGACATCTAGTGTAAGATATGAACTTTCTGGCTCTTCAAATTGCGGACAAGGCTGCCCAGTAACACAATCAGGTACTGGTCAAGCAACTATCGTAGTTGGACCGAAAGATGTAGATTTAAAAATAGATGCAGAAGGGATAGCTGAAGTACAAGATGAACCTTATGACCAAATGACTTTAAGATTGAATGGTGAAGATTACAATAATGAGTTGATTTCAGACTTAAAGGGTTTCACTTATAAAGCTGGTTGTCAAGAAATAAAATCTTTCTTGCCTAGAGTAGGAGATGTTCAAGGCCAAATTAGCAAAAAAGAATTTTCGACTAATTTAACTGAGTCTGACAATTTTTTTAATCCAAGATTTCAATCTTACGCAGGCAGAAATCCTAAAATAAAATTTCTAACAGGGAAAAATACCAATAGATCAATAGAGATAGATTCTTTCACGGCAGCAAGCAAAACCATAAAAACAAAACAAGATTTTGAATTTAATCCAGAAGAAGGTGATAGGTTTATTATCGAAGGTTCTCATATAAACAGAAGAATAGATCGAAGTAACGAAATTTTTAAATTAAAAGCGAACAAGACCTATAATTTCAATTTAAATTTTAGCACAAACGATCATCTTTTTCATCTCGATAGTTTTTATTATCAGATAGATTTAACTTTTACTAAATCCACATGACACTTATTAATCCAGATGATTATGGCATCACGTTTAGTGAGGTTAATATAAAAGAAAATCTTAGGTTTTTAGAAGTAGAAAGTGAACCCATACTACTTCAGACTAAGACCGAAAATGGGTTGCTAATAGAAGTTGGGTCTAGCGCCAATTTTGAAATAGATTGCCAAAACGCTTGCCAGCAAGGAGTCACCGCTTCTGGAAGTTTTACAATGATAAATTCATGCACATTGCCTATAACTGTTACTGGCATGACTGTGTCTGATTCTGGAAGGTTTTCTCTGTTCGAATTTCCAAATTATACTGGGACTGGAACTTATTTTTCTGGAAACGTACCCCAAATACCTTTTACTTTAGCTCCAAGAGAAAAAATAAAAATAAATACATACTTTCATCCATATTATGAAGAGTTAAAATACGGAAATGCAGGTACTCCAGAAAACAGAACTGGTGATAAATTTGGAGCAGAAGTTAGAATGCTCCCAGGGTTCCCTATAATAAACTGCAATAAAGCTCCATGCGACGCAAGCTTCATACTTACAGGAGAATTATTGTGCCCTAATGAAGAACATGATTTAGAATGGTTAGAAAACAAAGAAAACTTTGAAGAATCAAATGATTACGATTTGCCTAATGTTAGTAATTATTTCGTGCTAACAAGAACTCAAATAGTGAACTACGATCACCCTGATCACTCAGAATCGGAGGAAAATAAATTTGACGCTATCAAAAAATCTATAGAAGTTATGGCCAAAAACTTAAAAGATAGAGATTTTAAAAATCTATACAAAGACTTAGGTTATAGCGGTTGCCTTATAGCTTTAGATAATCATATTAACGATATACAAGAAAGTGGAGATGACGATGATTTTAATAATTTAATTTCAATAAATTATAATGAAGAGCTAGCATACGGTGGATCTTATTGCGTGGATGCAAATGGCCTTGAAATATCTTGCACTTTGGATTTATATAGGGAGCCTTTCAAGATAGAAGGCACTGATGCCAACGGAGATCAACAAATTTTTTATCCAATGTATCATTCGGAAGTAGATGCAGAAAATCATGTAATTTCTATTAATCCAGACGGATCGACGGTTAATGCGGGATCAGCTACAGAAATACTGGAAGCTGACACAAATAAGAGTGATTCAGGGCTTCCGTTTTCTTATCCAGTATGGCTAGCAGATAACTCTGTAAATGATTGCGAAAACCAAGAGTGTCCAAATTTCCTGCAGCCAAATCCCGATGCCATACAAACACCTTTTGAGGATAATTTGTCTGAATTTTTTGCTCTTACATACAATGCTTCATTCTCAACTTCTAATGTGGTAAAGACTACTATAGATGGAGTAGAATATACTGGGTTAAAATTCGACCTGGAAGGTAATCCTGCAGCTGGATTTATGAGCGACAAGGTTATATTTTACAACATAGAACTGGGTCGAGCTGGCTCTGATGTAAAAATGTTCGTGTGCGAATATGGAAATTTTGAAAATGAACCACTTGATCCAATAGAAGAAGTTTAAATGAAAAACACATCGAAAATAAATAAAGAAATATTCGCAACAGAACCGTCAACCGTTGTCCTTCTTTATGTTGTAGACCTCAAGGATCAAGGAGAATATAGATTTCATGCGGGAGAAAATGGATACAAAAACCCTATAATTTTTGACGGCAAAGAGTATAATTATTACCCCATAAAAGTTGAAGGCTTTGAAATGCATGGAGATGGAAAGTTGCCACGTCCAAAATTAACTTTCTCAAATCAAAACGGCAACATATCAATGAGACTTGGAGTTTTCAAAGACTTTATAAACTACAAGGTTACCAGAATTAAAACCTTTGTAAGGTATATAGACGATGTAAATTTCCCTAACAATGTTAATCCTCATGCTGACCCTGATCCAGATAGCTCTTTTGTAGAGGATATATTTTATGTAAATCAAAAAACCAAAGAAGACGACAATATAGTAGAGTTTGAACTCGTGTCTTTGCTTGAACTGCAAAACGCAAATATACCTGCTCGAACAATGTATTCTAATTACTGTGGTTGGCAATATAGAAGCGAAATAGGATGCGGCTATAAAGGTAAACCTATCTCAGACCAAAAAAACAAAAGATTCGTGCCTAGTGGATATACTGGTCAAATGGTCGGCGAAGAAGTTTATATCGAGCAACCAAATGGAGATTTCGCTGGAGGGCCAACTGGAGAATGGGTAAAAAATCAAATATACAACAAAGGAGACGTTGTAAAAATAGAACCGTTAGACAACGATAGAGAAATTCATCCAGTAAATATTTACGTGTGCCTTAATGACAACACAAGGTCTAATCCAATAAGAGATACTGAAAACTGGAGATTAGACGATTGCGATAAAACTCTTTGTGGATGTAAATTAAGATTTTCTACGGAAGCCAGTGAAGCTGGGGGATGCTTGAGGTTAAACTTTAGAAATAAACTTGGGGATCCAATAGCTTGGAAAGAAATTGATAAAGGTCTTCCTTATGGAGGTTTTCCTGGAATTGATCCGTATGAATTTAAATGATTTTCATTTACAAGTAAAAGCTCATGCTTTAGAAAAACCTGAAGAAGAGGTTTGTGGTTTTATTATATTAAACTCAGACAATACAATATCAGTAGAGAGAGTAAGAAACGAAAACCCAAACAAGAAACTTTCTTTTTCTATATCTCCATCGACTTTTATAAAAAATAAACTTAATAGAAAAATACTAGGGATATACCATTCTCATCCCAGGGGTAATGAGAATCCTTCTTTGCATGATTTAAATATATCTCAAGAGCTTGGTATACCTTTTCTTATATACAGCATATTTACTGACAATTTTTTCTTACATTTCCCCAATTCTTTCGAGCCTGATAATTTATTAAAAAGACCATATGTGAGAGGTTTTTATGAATGCACTTGCTTGCTTAAGGATTATTTTATTAAAGAATTAAATATTAATATAACAAGATATCATTATAATTATTGGCTGCCTGAATGCGACAAAGAATCTAACAAGATTTTAGAAAATGTAATGCATTCAAATTTTATCTATAAACAAAAAAACGAATTAAAAACACACGATGTAATAGTTTTTAAAATAAAAAAAGAAGGCAGAAAACATGTAGGCATGTATTTAGGGGACGATTATTTTATTCATCAATGTGGAAACAGCATATCTCAAAAAACTCTTTTAGATAAAAGGTGGCAAAAAAAAATCAAAGGAGTGTACAGGCACCCTCAATTAGTGTAAATATAATACAGGGATAAGGATGAAAAATGTATATTTACATGGAGAATTAGGTAAACGCTTTGGAAAAAAGTGGGAGCTTAATGTATCTACTCCAGGATCAGCTGTAAATGCTTTATTCGCAAACGAGCCTGAAATCGAAAGATATTTATTCAAAAAACAGCAAGAGGGAATATGTTATGGAATAAAAAAATCAAACTGTAAAGATTTTGCTACTATAGATGAATGCGATTTACTTACAGAAAAGGATTTACATATTTTTCCAGTGCCTCAAGGGTCTGGCGGTTTTGTAGTTAGTTTGCTAGTTATGGCAGCAACTACAGCTGCCTCCATGTACATTCAGAAAAAAATGGCTGAAGCCATGGAGAGAGATGAAACTGTATTAAAAGTTCAAACAAAATCATATTTATATAACGGTACTGAAAATAGATTTCAGCAAGGATCGACTGTTCCCTTAGGCTATGGTAGGATGGTGGTAGGTAGTAATGTAATATCTTCTTGTAATATAAATTACGACTACAATTCAGAAACTCAGAGGATTTTTAGTTTTAGTAATGGATTATATAGTTTAATACCCTCTTATAGCCCCCACTACTTTGTTGACCTTGGACCACTAGTTTCAAGTTTTGCCAGAAGCGTATTTGATGGAGAGAGTAGATATAGGATGGTAGATCCTGCATTTCAATATTTATCAAAACTTGCAAATAATACTGAATTTGGAACTATAGATGGACTGTATGGTGGATTTGAAACAGTTGAGTCTCAAACCAATAGAACTGTTAAGATGGAAAAAAAAGGTAATTCTGTTGGGGGTTACTATTATTACAGCTACAACTTTGCAAAGGGAGTTAATAAAGCATTTCTTGGATCTTTTAACGAAAATACTGGAAATTGGTATGCTGAGGCAAAAATAACTGATGCAGAAAGTGAAAGGTATGCTGTGTCTGAAAGAGATGCAATAACGTCTTCTTTTGTTTGCTTACAAAGTGTCCCGATTAAAGAAGACGAACAGCAAAACGAAAAAATATTTTATCCAATAGTATTTAGTCAAGATAACTTACCATACTTAAAAGGAAATAATGATAATAAGGACGAAGAAAGCGGAGCTTTCCCAGTTCAAGTTGGGCAAAGATATAGAAATGGAAACAAGTCAGAAGGGGTAGGATGGTACAAACTAGAATCAACATCCATATCTAAATCAATAGATTTAATTTCAGAAGGAGAAATAGATGGATTCTCTGATAAAAACGGAAAGAAACTTGAGTTTGATAAAGAATTTAAATTAAGCGAACCAGTTTCAGATCAAAATATATCTTTAGGATCTGCAGCCACCCCTGCGCCAACAAGGCAACCCAAAGATGATTATCTACAGGGAGTCTTCTTAGACGATTTACCCGTAAAAGAAATTAGTTTCGAAACAGAAGATGGGGGGTTAGATGGATATAACATAAATGAATTTGACATAGATATATCTGTGGGCTCAGAAGATCAAGAATTATTAGAAGATCAATATTTATTTACAGCTAATACTAAAGAGATTGGATCTGTTCTGTACGGTCCTAGAACTGTTAATTTTGCTGAACAGTCATATATTTTACCAACTAACGAATTTATAGAAGGGCGGTTGTATAACGTTGGAGATATAGTTTCTTATGAAAAAAAGCAATATAGAGTTATTCAAAATGTAAACAATAAGTTTAAAAAAAATGGAGATTACTCGGAAGGAGTCCTTGTTTACACAGGAGACGATCAAAATGGAGCTGATGAGGTCAATAATGTTAAATTTTTTACAGCAAAAGAAGGCATAGATCAATATCAGACATTTAAAGGTGAAAGAGTTGATCATGCAAACGAAAACTATTATAGTAGTGGAGAAAAAATTAGATCATTAAAAGCGGACAGAACTATGGGATATTTTACAATGGGGGCTGAAGCAGATTATTTTTTAGGAACATATAGCTCTGAGGTAGATTATTCAGGTAAAGTAGGTTATATATTAATGGGTAACTCAAATAGAGGTGGAGATAATGAAAATTCTCCTCTTTTCTTAATAACAAAAGATGACCCTGCAGTAGGAGATAAATTAAACACCTTTACCCAACCCATATCTTTCCAGGAAGATACCGACGAGATTTTTATAGATTATACGAATGATCCCATATTTTTACTCTCTAATTTGAAAAATATATTTGGAGGGCCAAACGCAGAAGTTCCAGATCCAGACGCGATGGATTTTGAAGATCCAACCTTTGATCCTACAGCATTAGAAATACCAACTAAATCAGTTGCGCTACCGTTAAATATAATAGGTGAAGAGGTAGATATAACCCCTCCCAATAATGAATTATGGGAAGAAGTCTCTTACACAAACCCTGCTGAAACAATTTTTCTTTTTAAAGAAATTGAGGGGTCAGATTTAGATAATTTGGTGGCCAGAAAACTTCAAGAAGAAAATTATGAATCTCATCGAGTAATTAATCCGTTAGTAGAAGAAGCTTATGTTAGTTTACAGATAGATGAGTTAATGTATGTATATGAAGGAGACGAAATAGATGTAGATTATCAAATAGGAGAACTTTGGACAAACCTACTTCTTGCTTTATCTGTTTATCATGGCGCTAAATTGATAGCTCAGGAAGCGGCAGGAGCTAGCCTTGCTGTATATTCAAGTACTGCTCTAGCTTCCACCGTTACTGGATTTGGACCAGCAGGCGTAACAGCTTTAAATTTAATGAGTCAACATTTAGCCATTCAAGCAACGGAAACCGCTGGGGGTGGAGTTTTAAGTGGAATTTTAGCTGTCTCTTTAGGCCTTATAGCTAAAAAAGTTCTCGATGACGAAAGATTTAGAATAGGTACAAAAATAGAAAACTCAGGAGAGTTTTGGCCTAATAAAGCTAGGTTTAGAATAAAATACGGGAATGAAGGAGAACAATTGTACAGCACAGATGTTTATTTTTATGGAGTTGCAAATTCTTCTTACAGAAAAGATGTTAAAATATATTTTCCACCAAACCCAGACCAAAGAGATAGGGTCATAAAAGTTTACAAATTAAACAGAGAAAGAAACGCAGTAAAAGAAGGGGAGCAAGCAGCTAGATATAGAGAAAAATTTGCGTTAGCTTCCATAACAGAAATTACTCCAGTTAAATTAAATTATCCTAATTCAGTTTTAATTGGAACAAGAGTAAATGCTAAAGACGTTTCAACCATACCAAAAAGAACATATCATTTAAGAATGAAAACTGTCCAAGTGCCATCTAATTATGACAGTGAAAGTAGAAGGTACACTGGTAACTGGAATGGAGAATTCAAGCCTGAACTTGAGTGGACAGACAATCCAGCCTGGTGTTTATATGATCTAATATCTAATAAAAGATTTGGAGTGGGCAGGTTTGGTATAAAAGAAGAAAATATTGATAGGTGGACTTTATATAAAATAGCAAAATATTGCGACCAAATGGTGCCAACTGGATATAGTCCTAAATACAAAAAAAGAACATTTGCCGAAATTAGTAACCTATCTACCCCAGAGTTCCTAAAAGAATTTAATTATACTGGAAAAAAATTAGCAATATTTTACGATGACGGAACATACGAATCAATAACAATTTCATCAATAAATAGAAATCAAAAAACAATATCATTAAGTGTTGAACCTAAAAACGATCAGTTTAAGTGTGCAGTAGAAATAGATTATCCACTCGTAGAACCAAGATATACTTTAAATGCATACATAATGGATAAACAAAATGCTTTTAAATTAATAAATGAATTTGCATTAATTTTTAGAGCTTATTCCTATTGGTCTGGAGGGGCCATTAATTTCTTTCAAGATGAAAAGAAAGAGGCTGTTATGCTTTTTTCAAACAACAATATTTCTGAGGCAGGATTTGCTTATTCAAGCACTCCAAAGTCATCAAGAACAAACGCTTGCAATATAAAATACACGGACAGATATAATATGTATCGCCCTAAAATGGAGAGGGCAGAGGATAGAGAAGCCGTTCATGAAAACAACATGATAGAACAAACCATAGATGGATTTGGTATAACTTCTCAAGCACAAGCAAAAAGAGCGACAGAATTCTTGGTCAAATCTGCAAATATGGAAACAGAAATTCTATCTTTTCAAACAAGCATGATAGGTTCTTATTTAAAGCCTGGAGATGTTATTGATGTACTTGACAATAAAAGAACCGTAGGAAGATTTGCTGGTCATATAGTTGATATACATGTTGACCCAAGAGGAATGATGGCAGAAGTGACCATCGACCATCCCATGCATACAGTAATTGATTCTTTTAACGAAATAACATGGAAAGATATAGAGATATATCAACCTGCAGAGAATGAAACAATTGCGTCGCTAGATTCTTCCACTAATGTTACTGATGAAGATATCGATAATATGCGTTTTAAGCAGTTTGGAACTTATAGAGTATTTGACATAGAAAACGATGGAAAAACTCTTAAGTTATATAATGATTTATTTAGTTTTGTTGAGGGAAATTTTACTTGGTATGAAGCTATAATAGACGCAAGAGAAAAAGGTGGAAGGGTGGCTCAAATCACAGATGAATCATCTCAAATGCTAGCGTCAATAACTTTACCAAAAGATCAAATAGCATGGCTTGGAGGATACAACAGGGAAGAGCCTTCCCCCGAAAGATTAGTTTGGGAAAACTCGCCAGATTGTAATGATGGAATACAGTATTTTAATTGGGCAAAAGATTATCCTAAGTTTTCCACAAATTTAGAAACAGATAACCAAGAAGAAAATTTTATAGTTGACGATCCGTTTAGTGATTCATTTTTAGCGGGGGACCACCCTGAAGGATTAAGTGGTCATAGATTTATAACTATAAACGGATCAGAAAATGAAGATGAGCATGGAAAGTGGAAACATGAAAAACTAAACCAAAGATATGGTTATATTCTAGAAAAAATATCAGATGATTCTCTAGAAAAAATAGTAGATTCTCAAGGAACTACATTTATCTTAAATGATTCTGTGAATTTCGCTAAACCAAAACAATACAAAGTTATAAATATAACAGAGGAATCCAATGGTTTATTTTCTGTTCAAGCATTAGAGTATGATGTAGAAAAGTTTGACAACATAGAAAAAGATATATCAATTAAAAATCCAGAGCATCCTGTTGTCTTTACAGACGACAGTGTTTACAGGAATGTTTAATTGATCAATCCCAACATTATTCTAGCGTCTTTAGGCTCTATATCTCCCCAGTCTTCGGCTTTCTTTAGAGAATCGTTTAAGTATATTCCCTCCACTTTATCTTGCCACCATACTTTTATGTGGTTTGATTTAAAGTCAGAAAAAGAACTGCAACCTAGAACTTCTGAAGCTTTATTTTGCAATGAAGATATTGGGCTTAATGGGTCAGAGGGAATAGAATTTTTTTGCTTAGGAACAACCTTGCTAGGTCCATCAGACTTATCAATTTCGTCATCCCCTACAATATGGACTTGTAGAAAATTTCTTACGCACCTTACAAAAGCTCTATTGCATGCGATAGTCTCCAAAAATTTTGTAGCAAAACTACTTGTATTGTTTAGAGTAGCGTTTGCCATATCTTGAAATGTTATAGGCTCTCCAAAGGTTTCGTAATTTGGTAAGAACGTCATTTGGCAAATGACGGCTACATGGTCCTCTTCACATTTTACAACCTTATAAGATAAATCAGAGAATCCTCTTAGTTTTGCTAACTCTTTTATGCCACCAAGTTTAATTAAAAGTTGGTGATCAGCTAGACCGTCGATTGATCTTGGGGTGTCTTTTCCTCTATTATGAAACCATAGTTTGTTTGGGAATAAATGCTCTTCTTTAACCATGGCCCTCCAATTAATAGATCCATCTTCGTTAAATTCGTAATCAACGTTGCTTAATAATCCATCTTCATCTCTAGAAAACTTTGATGGACCTAATTTACGTTTAGTATCTGAGTTTTTTGTTCTTGGCATAATTATATATGTTTAGGTGTTGGAACTCTTCCCAAAAATCATCAGTATCAATAATTTTTTGATGCTCCTGGGTTGTTTCTATTCCTTGTTTCCATGCTGCTTTACTGCTGTACTTTTTATTTTTTGATATTAAGGTTTTATTACTGTGATAGCATGTATCATCGCATATTTCTGAAGTAAAGTCAAGATCTTTTTTAAAGTAGTTGACATATTCTTCAATAGTGTAATCAAAAAACTGCAAACGCAGATCAGGCAGCTTATCTTTATGCCTCGATATTAGATTGAAATTTATATTTAACTTATTTAAGTTTTCGAAATACTCTTCGTTGAAATCATTTTCTCCTAAAAATATGGTTAGGCCAGCTATATTTTCTTTAAAAAAGTTGATGGTGTTTATGTCTATAGGTTTATTAATCATTAAGTTGGTTTTTCTTGTTAACCATTTGATTAATGATTCTTCTATCAAGTCATAATCACATCTTAAATTTATTAATTTATCTCTATATTCATCTGCTTTTGGTATGAAGTCTGGAATGATTTCAGTAATTTTATTTTGATAATGATATCCTATGCTTAATGTCTTTATATCAGATAGATCATTTTCTATCCCAAGTAATCCTAAAACTGCTGCGCCTACCTCTTCTGGTTTGATTTCATTTACTCTTTTGATATTTTCATCAAATCTAAAAGACGGTTTTTCTTCAGAGAAATCTGGGCTAAAGAGTTTAATTTGATTTTTTCTGTTCCATATAGGTGATGCATTTTCTATGTAAATATTAGAAAACAATGCGACTATTTTTTTATCATAAAGACTAGCCATATGCATAGGAAGGCTATCAATACCAAGGTGCAATAAAGAGTTTTCTATGACATAAGCCATCTGCTTAAAAGATGCACCTCTTGTATCTTGGTGGCAAAAAGATAAGTGAGGATCTTCAGCCCCTCCTACTTGAATTATAGATACACCCTCTCTTTCTAAAAATTCAGAAATTAGATTAAAAACTATACGCCAATGATCATAATGTTTAGCTTTAACTTTTTCATTGTTTGTATGAAAAGTTATATATTTATCTTTTAATATAGGGAAAAAGTGGTGGTCTAGGGTAGGCTTACCTATTTTGACACCTAATGATTTCGCGTATTCTTCTATCAGATGACTCATTTATAATCTTCGTAGGATTTTTCTTCTTTAAAATTTGAGCCGCATTCTTCGTTTATTTTATTTTTAATTTCAAATCTTTTATCATTTGTTATATAGACTGACCTAGCTAGAAATATAAAATCTGAATCAAACTGTTTTTTTCTTTCACATTCTCTTATTTTATCTTCTATGTTCCAAAGAGAAGTGTTTACTTGATAAAGCTCATCACCTCTTTTTTTAAGGTATTCATAATCAGAAAGTTTTTCTTCTAATATTTTATTGAGATGCTCTAGTTCAAATTTTATGTTTTTAAGTTTCTCTTCATCTTTTATTTTAAAAGATTTGATCTTAAGTATAGATATTTTATCTAAAAATTCTCCTACAGATATTGGTGTTTCAATTTTCATATAATTCAATTTGCATTTTGTCTTTTCCGTTGTGAACGTAATTTAAAACTTTTTGAGTTCCTATATGAGGTAGGTAAGCGATCTCGAAATAACCTTCGTGTCCAGCAGAACCTTCTAGCGTAAGTAAACTATCATAACTTTCATGGTAAGGTATTAATTTAAAAATGTTTTCATTATCTTCTATTAAGGGATAAAATACTGGTTTTGTTATAAAATATATATCTTTGTCAGGGTATAAAGATTTTAAATTATCAATCAAGGCGTTGACCATTAAAACATCGCCAGCGCTACCAGGCATTACAACTGCAACTCTATTATTTGGAGAGTCTCCTTCTAGGTAGTCCTCTATTGTTTTTTTGTTGAAAATTTCTTCGTTTTCTTTTGTAGCTATTTCCTTGAAATAATTTAATATTTTTTTTCTAGAAAAGTTTTCTTTTATCTTTTTCATCCAATGCTGATGACCTTTATCTGAAGATGGGTCTACATCCATATTTAATATATTCTTATATATATCAACCAGCCAATCAGAATCACTAAGATTTTCATTAGGTTTGTAATTAGGGTTTCTGGGTTTTTCTTCAAAATCGAAGTCCCAATCACAGAAATCCATTTCGTTAAAAATATCTTCTAACTTTGACCCTATAGTCTCAGTAGAATAATTTTCTATAACAAATTGTCTTGATCGAAATCCCATTTCCTGTTTTTCTAAAACATCCATTTTGTAAACCTTATTTAGCTGCTCACAAATACTAAATGGAGAGGTGCTGGCTTTTATAAATTGAGTTCCAGGTTCTCTATATTCTGACCAATCAAGAGGAAGACCGCCACTTTCTTTGGTGCAGTGATCTTCTCCGCAACTGTAATTTGTTACAAGTGTTATCAGCTCAACAAGTTTAGCTTCTTGTATTGGTATCTCTTGGCCTCCTGAAGTAAAAGGATGACAATAAACATCCATTAAGTTATAAATTTCATTTAATTGTTTTTCAGATACACCATGCGCTGCCGTAATTGTATTTTGAGACTTTTCACTTTTGCAAAATCTGCAATCTTTTTCTTGCCCTGAAAAAGGTTTTATTTCATAATTTTTACATTTATTACAAAAATAAGTGGTCAGTATCTTAAATTCATCTATACCTTTTTCTTTTATAAGTCTAGGGATATCCCATCCTTCTGCCCAGCTTGTGTGCAATAACAGTTTAGCATTTAGATTAGGATTCTCATCGCAAAATTTTTTAAATCCATCTAGTAAGTTTGGGACGCTTTTCCTTAATTGATTCCTAAAAACAAAACCTATAAGAAAACAATTACTGTCTATTTTAAATTTTTCCCTTAATTTAGTTTTATCTTCTTGAGGTAGTTTATAAAAATGCTTGCTCTCAACTATTCCTCTAAGAGTCTTAACATGCTTGAAGCCAATTTTATGCATATTTTTTTCAGCAAAACTAGCCCAGCAAAAATAATTTTTAACATGATCCGCAGCTTCAATTGCAAGAGGAAGGATTGGTTCCGAATCAAGCGTTGTCCATATCATGCAATTTGTTTTATTCCACCATTTTTTCTCCCAATACTTATTAAAGCCCCATATGTCTTCGGCTCCAACATAAATATCAGGCTTAAATTCTTTGATTAAAGAATCGATTGTTTCTCCACCATAAGATGCAGCTCTAGCTAAATTGGGATCTTTATTTAATTGGGAAAGTCTAACTGGATCATCTGGTAAAGTCCCAACACACTTCCAAGGCATTTTTTTTAAAGCAGGGTTGCTTTTAACAAACCCATTGGCAGCTTCAATTATTTCGTATTTTCCTGTCTTGTGTAGGTATGTAAGTACATTCTTACAGTTTTTACCAAACCCCGTAAAAGCTTTACTGTGATTACTGTGGAATAATATTTTTTTCTTTTTAGGCATCAAAGGGCTCTATGGTCTTGCTGTTTTTCGCTGCTTTATTTATTCTGTGAGTATATAACTTACCTAACAAAAGCTCTAAAAACCTTACTATGCACTCGCATTCACCTGGGTCTAATGAAATTTTAAAAGTTTGATTCCCATTCTTTGTCATAGTCATTCCAAAGGCTGGAACTTTTTGCTTGGAAGCTTCGTAACTTTTAGTTTTAGGGTCAAACTTTTGCACTGTAACAACTTTATCCCATGGTGTTAATCTAATGGTTGTTTTGTTCTCTTTGCTTTGGTGGAAAGTGTTCCATTCATATCTTTCTTTTATACAAGATATAATTGAACCACATTCAAATTCATTGAATTTAACAGATATATTTTTATCTGGATTTTCAGAATTTTTTTGAAATGAACCTACTCCGTTATTCCAAGAGTATTGAGCTATAGCATTGACAAACATAACTGGATCACCACTTTTTTTATCTTTGCCTAAGCTAAAGGAAAAGCCGAATCCTGTATTATCTTTATTTGGTTTATAGATTTGTATACTCATTTTAAAATTCTATTTTAACATTTTTGTTTTCGTATGTTTTTTTGACTTCGTCTAAATGTTTTGCGCCTTTTCTTTCTTTAGAATAATTTTCGTAGTATTTCTTTTTTAGTGGATCTACTCCTCCGTGCTCTTTTGCTCTTTGATCAGACAACTCTTTACTTCTATCCATTAAATCTCCAAGTGTACCTTTGGAGTCGGAAGTTTTGTTTACAAAGTCTGAGTTACTCCAAGGGTCAATACCGCCTTGAGTGTTTAGTTGAGGGGAAGAGAGTTCTCGATTCCACTCTAAACCATCCTCATCTATGTATTTTTTATCGTCTTCCATGTGAAAGAAAACTTCTTTAACTTCTTTTGTTTTAGGATTGCTAAAAATGTACATTGGCATAATGCATGATTATACATTTAGCTAGACAAAATGTCAATTACTTTTTATCTAATTTACAAGAAGCTAACTGTATTAGATCAAGCAACGAATCAAAAAACCAACAAAGAGCAGAAGAAGCAAAAGGAATTAATAATAAAACATTATTCTCATTAATCAAAAAATAAGAAAATAAAGCTACTAAAAGACCACACCAAAAACCTAAACATAAACTACAATTGAATAGTTCGGAAAGAATTTTAGAATGAAATGTTAAAAATTTTCTGGGAGCATTAAGTATAGATCCATGTTTCAAAATCCACATTAGACCTATGCATGATATTAATTCAATTATCATCCAAAGATTTTACAGCTTCACTGATGATCATAAGGTTCTCTTTTTCAAGTAGAACTTTATTTCCATAATCATCTGTAAGCTCGTACATGTCTTTATGCTCTTCTGATTTTTTTAAAACGGGGCATCTGCCTTTTCCGCAACATAGTAAAACTGAGTTATTTTCTTTGATTATATTCATGATTGCATTAATTCTAATATTTTATCTACGGTTTTATTATAATTAAACTCTTTTATAAGTTCTATTCCTTTTGTATTTTTTTTCCCAATTTTATTTTCAGCAATTTCACAGGCTTTGTAAAAATCATCGTCTGAGAAGCATGACATACTTCCTTGATTGTAATCTTGACCTTTGGTAAAAAATATGTCGTCATAAATATCTGTTTGCTCAGTTGGATCAACTATGATTGCATTATCATTATTAGCCCAATCCTTATGGGAGGTAGAATTTAATACAATACTCCATTTACCTAAACAGGAAGAATTAAAAGCTGGAAGATTCCATCCCTCTGCCCCACTAAGGCCGCTGAGGTTAATATCTATAGCGTTGTAAACCTCGTTCATTTCTGTATTTGTTTTAACAAACGGAAGAAAATTTATATTGTTATACAGATTACCATCTAGAGCTTTAAGTATCAGGGAGTTTTGCTGTTCTTTTTTGAAAAATGGATTGGTTATTGAACATGTGAGCTGATATTTTTTATTATTTCCATATTTGTCAGCCCATAATTTCAAGATTCTTGCGGTATGTTTTCTTTTTTCAAACTTGCCGACTAATCCAAAATTTATTTTATTTTCTAAATAAGTTTTTCCAGTTTCATAAAAGTCTTCGTCGAACCCTATCGGAATAAAGCAGGAATTATTACAGCCATTTTTAGAAAAAACCTCATTTGCATGAGAGCTACTGAAGATAGTTTTATCTTGATAGTTGCAAAGGTTTAATTCTGTTTCGGTAGGTTTGTCGCATTCATAGAATGTGTATAAAAATTGACGCTTGGAATACCTTGTATCAGAACCATTTATGTGCCACATACGCAACGCTGGTGAATCTGGAGAAAGGTTTTTGTATCTATCTTCGTAGCATTTGTAAACCCATTTTTTAAAATCTTCACTAGCTTTATCAAATGCAGAAAAATCTAAATTATTACCCATTGGAAAAAAACATACTTCAATATTTTTTTTATAAAGTTGTTTTAGTATATTGTAAGATACGTTCCCAAAACTTAATGGGTTTATAGGGCCATTGTAATTAATTCTTTTCATTAAAAAGGCATTTCTTCTTCATTAACTATTTCTTTTACATTTGCAGACGGTTCTGGGGCTGAAACTTTTTCTTCCGCAGCCTTTTTGTCTTTTTGAAGAAATCTTACAAGGTCTGCGTTAATGTAGTACTTTTGCTTTTTGTTTCCATTTTTGTCTTCCCATTTACTAATTTTTATCTTCCCTTCAACATAAACTTGAGAACCTTTTTTTATAAATTTTTGACAATTTTCAGCTGTCTTACCCCAAGATTCCACATCAAGGAATATAACTTCATCTTTTGTGGAATTGATTGCTATTGCAAAATTGCATTTAAAATATTCTCCAAGCTTTTTGCTTTCAGGATCTTTTGTTAAATTACCTATACCTATAAATTTATTTATCATATATCTGCTGTGAGCTCCTTTTTGATTTTATCGATTGTTTTATCATGAATGTTAATGCATCCCTGTATGCTTAATTGTAATTCTTCTCCTATTTTTTTCCATGGAGTTACTTTATTTGTATCTGAGTCTTTATATCTCATCTTAAAAATTTTTGATATTCTTGAGTCAGGGTCCTTCTCTATTAATTTAAAAATTATATCTAAGAAATCTTTTTTTAGGTGCTCCTGGGCTGAGTCTTTATCTTCTGGGATCTGTTTCGTTTTCGAGTCTGTTAGATCTATGTCTGTAACCTTTCTTTTTTTATCCCTGTTAAAAAGGTTTAAGCACATCCATCTTGTTTCGTTACCTAAATAAGTTGAGAATTTTGTATTTTTGCTATCGTCGTATTTTAAAGCTGCTTGGTAAATATAATAGCATTTATCATCTATTAATTCGTTCTTATGGGATTTGTAAGGAGAACTAGCTGATGGCGTATAGTTATTAACCATGCTCAGAAATATCCCACTATGCCTAGAGACTAATTCAGAAAGACACTCACCCGAATTACCCTGTTCTTTTATTCCGTTTATTAAGTCCTTATCGGACATGTCCGATAGACAATCTTTTAGAAAATTATTTACATTTCTCATTAATTATTTGTTGAAAAGAATGCATGATAACATAATATCATAAGTAATGTCAACATTATTTTTGAGATTAACGTTAGACAATAACGTAAGAATACGTAAAGAATATCCTCAAACCGAGTTTGAGGAACTCAATTATACATATTTTTGATAAAGATGTCAAGTAAAAAAATCAAAAATCAAAAATTGACACTTAAAAATTTAAAAAATAAATTTGACGGTCAAAGAGTGATTGTCTTGGGGTGCTCTCCTTATTTAGTTGATTACAATAAACTTGATCTAGAGAAGGTTTTAAGTAAAAACAAGGTCATGGGCATAAAGCAAGCTTATAAAATATTTAAAAATTTTATTGACATACATGTATACAATTGTTGTAATATAGAGGAATATGACTACGGAAATCAAAAGCCATTAGTAGTGGAAGCCTCAAGTACTATACCTTCAAACAATTCTTTTGATATGTTTTTTCATATCAAAGAAAGGGATGAAGAAAATAGCCTATCATCTGTTTGTTCAAAGACGAATTCTTCAGATTTTTTAAGTAATTGGTCTTTATCTAACTACGAAAATAATGTTTTACCTTCCGCGTGGCATGGTCTTGATATACACCTTAGACCTTTTGGCCCAGGCATAATGTCTGAATTAGTATTTTATTTATGCGAACATTTAGGTTTTTCAGAAATTATTCTGATAGGTTGTGACAATGAACCAAAAAAAAATAAAACACATTTCTACAGAAACGAAAAAAACGAATACGAAGCTGCATCAAACGATCCGCACAAAACTTCTCCTTGGTTAAATTTTGAAAAAGAAAAAAAAATGTTTTTAGACTTAATGACCTACTGGAATGATTGGTTTCTTAGAAAAAATAAAAAAATAAAACTGATCTCTAGCTTTAATAATTACCCTGATTGTATTGAAAAATTACAGTTAAATGAATTACTATAAAAATAAAAAAGTACTACTAACAGGAGGTACTGGTTCTCTCGGGAAAGCTTTATGTCGTCGCTTAAATTCATACGGAGCAGATGTTATAATTTACAGCAGAGATGAAGGTAAGCAGGCAGCCTTACCAAAAAATCTTTCTTCTAAAAATATAATAGGAGATGTTAGAGATTTTGAAAAATTAAATAAAACTTTAAAAAACGAATGTCCAGATTTCTTAATACATACTGCTGCCTTAAAAAGAATAGATGACATGGAGTTTTATCCAGACGAGTGCATCAGAACAAACATAATTGGCTCAGAGAATGTGGCAAAAGCCGCATTTTACAATAAGACACCAAAATGCATTTTAATATCAACAGATAAAGCTTGCCAACCGATCAACGTATATGGTTCAAGTAAATTTATAGCAGAAAGAATCTTCAGTAATTACGATTACAATTCAAACTCTACCATATTCAGTTCCGTGAGATATGGTAACGTGATAGCTTCTAGAGGGTCTTTTGTTCCTTTGTTTATGGATCTAATAAAGAATGATCAAGAAATAAAAGTTACCTCTACAGAAATGACTAGATTTTTATTTACCTTAGAGGATGCTTGCGATACGGTTTTATCAGCTCTAGAAAACAGCGTGGGAGGAGAAGTGTTCGTACCCAAGATTAATTCTTTTACGTTACCTACTTGCATAAAAGCTTTGTCACAAATTTTAAACAAAGAAGCGAAAATTAAAATTATTGGTTTGATTTTATAGATTTACTAACTAAATCTTTAGGGTCAGGTAAATTAGAAAATTTGTCGAATGAATCACCAAACATATTTTCTGGTGATACTGATTCATATTTTGCAC
>ENA-OSEY01000427-OSEY01000427.1-marine-metagenome-genome-assembly--contig:-NODE-427-length-31321-cov-11.794136_pt1 | contig 31321 bp, 22 predicted proteins | sample MGYA00248465_ERZ534230 | MGnify/ENA primary metagenome ERZ534230 (study PRJEB26409, sample SAMN06344110) | marine metagenome | isolation source: Sea water from surface | place: Atlantic Ocean:Southern... | reverse complement strand
TTTGCTTTACCTGTTATAGCCCAAGATTCAGAAGATGAAGATGAGGGCCTTGAAATTGTTATTACTACCGCTCAGAAAGTTGAGAAAGATGTCATGGACACACCTGTTCCAGTGACGGTTTTTACTCAAGATAAACTTACCGAGTATGGGATAAATAATTATATCGACCTTTCTCAGATGGTTCCGATGTTAGAGATTACTGATTCCAATAACCATGGTGCACCAGTTATTACTATGAGAGGAGTTAGATCTAATAATGTTACAGAACTTGGAGATCCAGCTGTTGGTGTACATGTGGATGGTGTCTACGTATCTAGAATGCAAGGTGCTATGGCTCTACTATTCGATCTCGAAAGAGCGGAGGTTTTAAGAGGACCACAGGGTACTCTCTATGGAAGAAACTCAACAGTAGGTACATTCAATGTTGTGACTGCAAAGCCTAACTTTGAAGTTCAAGGTGGATCAGTAACCATCGATGCAGGAAGAATGGATGCTCAAGCATTAAGAATGCATTACAACCTTCCAATCACAGATAATTTTGCGATAAGGCTTGCTTACATGGAAGAGAAAAAAGATTCTTTCATTACAACATATCTGGATGCTTCACAGATGGATCACAGATTTATGAAATTTGCTGGAGTTGATTTAAGTGAATTTAGTCAAATAGGCGGAGATTACAACAACAGACATATGTCTGACCATCACTGGTATAACGGATTTGACGGATGGCAACAAAGACCACTTTCAAAAGTACAAATGGATCCAGCTGATTCATACAATAACGTAGATCAAAATGCATTTAGATTGAGTGCACTTTACGACATGGGTGGAGAAAGAAGTTTGAATGTCCAATTTGAGCAATATGAAAACCAAAATGCTCACTGGACAGAAACACCAGCTTGCGAATTGATGAGAGGAAGACCTACGGTTAATTATGAGTCATGGAACTGGGGCGGTTTTGATATAACTGACTGTGATACTGGTTTTGGTGGAGGAAATGCATACAAAGCATATGTAAATACTCCCGGAATGCTAGATGTTGTCCTTACCTCAACAAGAGCTATCTACAAAGCTCCGATTGGAGACTTTGATTTAGTTGCGAAATACGGTTATCAGCATCTTGAAGAAGAAGCTCATTTTGATACAGATATGGGTCATGGTAACTGGGACGGTAACTGGAATATTGATGATTTTGTGGCAAAAGCCAAGGTTTTTGATGTTGAATTAAGATCATCTAAAGACGAGAAGTTACAGTGGGTACTTGGTTACTTCATGAACTTAGAAAATAACAACATGGAAGCACACTTCAACGGTCTTGAAGGTTCTGATGTATTTATTCAGCCAGATAGACAGCTTGATGCAACTGCAATGTATGGCCAAGCAACATATCAGCTTGATGAAAGAATGTTTCTAACAGTAGGTGCTAGATACTCAGAAGAGGAAAAAACTGATGTTGGTGGTAGAAACTTTAGATGCATGTTCTGGGCTAATGGATGTGCAGCAAACCCATATGGTGGTGCAAGATCCAGAGATGCTGCATGGACTAGACTCGGATATACACCATGGAAAAATGGTGGAGAATTCTTAGTAGAGGGAGTTAACTGTACAGGTGGTTATGGTTGTCTTCAAGAAGTTCTCATTAACGATACATCAGCAGAATTTGATAATCTTGACTATAGAGTAGGTCTTGATTTTGATCTAGATGATAACACCCTTCTTTACGCATACTATGCAACCGGCTTTAAATCTGGTTCTATCCAAGACGTGTACAGAAGAGGAGATAATACACTTCATCCAGAAGGACCAGGTTCGTATGCCGATACTTCATACGATAACGAGTACATTGACACATTTGAGTTTGGTTTTAAAAGAAGAGTTGGAAAAGATCTTAACTTATCTTTCAACGCATATTTCTCACAATATGATGGAAAACAAGAATCAGGGAACGTTCCTGTTGATGTTATTTCAGCAATGGGTGTAGATACAACAATTGGGTCGCCTACTTTTGGACAAATGGTACAACAAGACCAAGTTGTTACTAGATGGTCAAGCCAAAACTTTGGTGAACAAGAATTCTATGGTTCAGAATTTGAATTCAACTGGAATCCATACGAAGGTGGAAATATCAATGGTTACATTGCAACAATGAATACCAAAGTTACTGAAAGTTTTGTGACTCAGGTTAGGTATGCAATAGGATTTGCACATGGCAGACCTGATTATGGTAGTGCTGTTGCTCCAGAACCAGAGAATAATATTGATCTTCTTGGTAATGAGGCTCCTTATGCTCCTCAGTTCCAGACAACAATTCGATATGAGCACACATTTAATACTCCAGTGGGTAAAATCAAACCACAGGTCCAATATCACTATGAAACTTCTGCTTACCTATCTATCTACAACATAGATAAGCATGTTGATGATGAAGGTGGTTATGGCACATATGGCTGTACAAACTTTGCTGCAGCAGATGGCTGTGCGTACGACTTTATAGATTTACCTGGGTATTGGGCACAGCCGGCAGAATATTTATCTGATCTTAGACCTGCATTTGAAACATTCAACTTGTTGCTTACTTTTGAACCTGCAGAAGGAAGCTGGTATGCACAAGCTTATAGCTACAATGCTATGGACGAAAGAATTCCATATCACAGAGCTTGGGAAGGTGCAGTTCCTAGAGGAGGATATAGCGGTCCTGCTCAATATGGTATTAGATTTGGATACTTTTGGTAAAAACTAGATTTTGCTAAAATAAAAAGGAGGGGCAACCCTCCTTTTTTTATGAATACACCTGATATAAGCGATTTACATTATTCACTTCCAGTAATTGTGGACTTCAATGCTTATGGCAAAAAAGATTTAGTTAGTGGAAAGATTGAAACAGTTAGCTGCTTAAATGATAACAGTAAAGTTAGAGAGGTTTTATCTACTGATGGCACTAATAGCATCTTAATAGTGGATGGACATGCATCAAAGGAAGTTGCCCTAATGGGTGATAAAGTCGCAGGTATAGCAAAAGAAAATAAGTGGGAAGCAGTTGTAATTAACGGATATATAAGAGATGTTGAGCATCTGCATAATATTGATTTAGGTATTTATGCCTTAGGAACCTCACCCAAAAAAAGCAATAAAGAAAATAAGGGAGAAATATCAGTTGATATCCAAGTGCAAGGTGTTGACATTAAACCTGGTTACTGGGCTTATATAGATCCGAATGGGATAATAATATCTCCAGAAGAACTAAAAATTAACAGCTAAATTTTTTCTTTAGTGAATTTTTTGATATAGAAATATTTTTAAAATCTATTGTTAAATCGGCAGGTCCAAATAAAATCATTGGTGAAATTGTTTTTGATAGATCTAACCCCTTATCAGTTAGACATTTTAATGGCACTGAATATCCATCAAAAGACTTAGATTTCACTAGCAACGAAGTAACATCAATTGATCCCATACATCCAAATCCACAAGTTGCAGCTAAAAATATAGCTCCTGAAGATTCCACTACCCTAGCATTAAAGTTTAAAAAACCTGATTGAAAATCCTCAAGCCCAACCACTTCAGTAGTTAAAATATGGAAACTATTTAAATTTCCATCTGCATTAAAAATAACTCTTAAGGTATCATCCTGTTTATCTACATCTATAAAATCAATCTGTACTACGCCATTTTGAGTTGTATTATTTGTTGAACTCAATTTAATTTGAGGAGAGTTATTTTCTTGGATGAAGCCCTCAAATGGGGTGTTAAATTTTCCTGAAAATATCCCGACTAAATCACCATAATCATCTGATTTTTCGAAACTCTCATCTAGTGAAGCTAATGCTTTTGGCGATTTATATGTCAATCCATATCCATAATCAAATTCCGCATCACTTGCAGGATCATAAAAGGCAATGGTAGATTGATTAGGATCACTAGGCCAGCTAAATGGTAGCTTACCTTGAAAGTCATAGTTAACTGAACCATCTTCGTTAGCAACAAGAACATCTGTCATTCCTCGAGACTCAGTTCCTGGTAGCCAAGCGACAACAAATGCGTCGGAGAGGTTTATAAATTCATTAGTCCATAAGGGCCTTCCAGTAAAGAAAATAGAGACTACTTTATTTCCATTTCTTTTAAGCCTTTTTAAAGTATTTAATGTTTTTGAATCTCGATAAAATAAATTCTTTCGATCACCAATTCCTTCTGCATATGGCTCCTCTCCATAGGCAACTATTACTAGGTCATAATTCTTATTTAAATCTAAATTAGATAAAGAATTTTTGTGAGTTATTTCCAGATTTTCATACTCTTTCAATGCCTGCAGAAATGTAATAGATCCTGGGAAGTCACTATTAGCATTGTTGGCTCCTTGCCAATCTAGCGTCCAGCCTCCTGTTTGAATCTTTAATGAATCAGCAGAGTCACCAATAACAAGAATTTTTTGTTTATTTTTTATTGGTAAAGTTGCATTATTATTCTTAATTAATACAAGCGATTCTCTTACAGCTCTTCTTGCTATATCTCTATTTTTTTGAAGCCCTACCTCAGAATATTTTGTTTGATTAGGCACCCTTCCCTCAAACATACCTAGCTGTTGCTTTACTGTTAATATTCTTTTAACAGCATCATCTAATCTTTCTTTTGATATTTCGCCATCTTTGACCTGTTTAACTGTATTTTTATATAATGCTTTCCAATTTTCTGGAACCATAAACATATCAACTCCTGCATTAAATGATTCAGGACAGCTGCCAGTATTACAGCCAGGTACTTGCTGATGGCCGTTCCAATCTCCAACAACGAATCCAGTGAAATTCATTTTTTCTTTTAGAACTTCTGTTAAAAGATATTTGTTTCCATGAACCTTAGAACCATTCCATGAGTTAAAGCTTGCCATTACAACCCTTACACAAGAATTTAGAGAAGCGAAATAAGGTTCCCCGTGAATTACTCGCATATTTTCTTCATTGGCTCTTGTGTCACCCTGATCTATTCCTAAGTAGGTGCCACCATCACCCAGGAAGTGTTTAGCTGTTCCCAATATTTTTGTATCATTCAAAAATTCTTTTTTGGTTCCTTGCAATCCTTCTATGAATGCACTTCCAAGTTTTGATACAAGAACAGGGTCCTCCGAATAACCCTCATAAGTTCTACCCCATCTAAAATTCTGTGGAATTGTTACTGTAGGAGCAAATGTCCAAAATAACCCTGTTGCAAGAACTTCTTCAGCAACTGCTGCACCAATATCTTCAACAAGTTGGGGGTTTGCTGCTGCTCCAATTCCGATGTTATGTGGAAAAATTGTTGCCCCAAAAACATTGCTATGGCCATGCACTGCATCTGTTCCCCATAAGACTGGAATAGATGCACCTGTTTTTTTAGATTCTTCATAAAATTCTTGAGCTAAAGATTTCCACTCTGCAGGAGATGCTCGAAGTTCACCTCTTGGTGAAGTATTGCCGCCGTTAAGTACTGAACCGATAGGATAATCTCTTAAATCTGATGGTTTAATAAAATCTAGATCTGCCTGAATTACCTGTCCTACTTTTTCTTCTATACTCATAGTTTTCATAAGGTTGTTTACAAAAGTTGGATCTGGTAAAGGACAAATCTGCTCTCTTTCCCAATTTACTTCAGAATAAATCAGGGAAGAGAGAATTAATGAGAGGCTAAATACTTTTTTCATTTTTACCAATAATAACCATAAATTCCTGACAATATTAATAATATTGTTATAGAACCATAATTGAATAATTTTGAAGTTTTAAAGTCTTTATAAGTAAGTTTAAAAACCTTGGCATTATCTGATTTATCAGAAAGCGCAAAACTTACAAGAAAGGCAATACCGAAAGAAATTGCCATTTGATGCATAAATGGCTCAATTAACGATTGGTCTGTTTGTGCAACATATAACTTCATTATTACACCAACTACCAATGCCACTAGAGAGCCTGCCAAAACTGACTTTGAACTGGATTTCTTAAAAAAGATTGCTGATAGGAATACAAATAAAATTACAGGACTAAATAAGCCCATATATTCTTGAACATATTGAAATGCAGAATCTAAACTGCCGAGAAAGATTGGCGCAACTATAATCGAGAGGATTAAGCCAGACGTACCTGCAAATCTTCCTATATTTACCAATTCAGTATCTTTCACTTTAGTGTAGTTTTTATAAATATCCATTGTAAAAATAGTACTTAAACTATTTGTCAATGAGGCTAAAGAAGAGACTATTGCAGCAACAAGCGCAGCAAATGTGAGTCCTAAAATTCCATTCGGAAGTAATGAAAGCATTGATGGATATGCTTTTGATCTATCTCCACCTAATGATTCTATTACATTTCCTTCCAAGGCCACTGCTATTAAGCCTGGCAAAACAACTACGATTGGCATAAAAATCTTTAGGAACCCTGCAAACATTAGACCCTTCTGTGCTTCATCTAAACTTTTTCCACCCAAGGCTCTTTGAGTGATGTATTGATTTGTTCCCCAATAATAAAAATGAGCTATCCACATCCCTCCTATAAGAACCCACACCCCTGGTAGCTTTACATAATTACCATAAGCAACAGGATCTGTTTCTTTATCAACATAAGGAAGAATTGCATCAAACTTTTCTGGAAAATTACTTTGCAAAATAGCAAAGCCTTCAACTACTCCGTTTCCTTCTGACAAAGCATTAAGCCCGACATACGAAACAAAGAGTCCTGCAAAAATTAATAAACTCACTTGAATCACATCTGTAAAAGCAACAGCTTTTAAGCCTCCATATAATGAATATGCCAAGGAAAGACCGCCAAGAAGTACCATTGAAAGTATTAGATCAAGTCCAGTCAGATTATTTACTGCTTTAGCGCCAAGCCACAAAATAGTTGGAAGAATTACCATGACGTACATTATTAACATCAATATGGCTAATAGAGTACTTACATTCTTATCATATCGCTGTGAAAGAAGTTGAGGCATTGTGAATACTTTCTGCTTTAAATAAACAGGTAATAAAAATTTACCTACAACAATCAATGCCACTGCTGCTGTCCATTCATATGTTGCTATGGCAATTCCCATAGCATAAGCATCTCCATTCATCCCAATAATTTGATCTGCGGCAATATTTGCTGCTATAAGCGAAGTTCCAATAGCCCACCAAGGCAAAGATCTTCCTGCAAGAAAATACTCCTCTGCCGTCTTTTTTTCGCCCTTTTTTGAAAGAGATACATACGTTGCAATTGCAATTAGAACAACTGCATAAATTCCTACTATTAAATAATCTAAACTATTCATGAAACCTCCTAACAATTGAATAATTCAAGTTTCCATACAATGGAGTGTGCTCTTTTGTAATTAAATTTATAGATGTATTTTCAAGTATTTTTTTATGTTCATTTGAAGGATGAGATGTATAGGATGCATTCATCTTATCATCAAGATTAAGACCTATTATGCTTCTCATCAAGCTTCCTGCAAGATAAATACCTCCATATGCCAAAAATGTTAAAGTGAGATCAGATAAAATTTTGCCAAGTGCTTCATTAAATTTTTCCAAAATGAAATTTGCGTGAGGATTATTTCCATATGATTGAACAATTTCTTCGGATGAAGCCTGTTGGTTTGTTTTGGAATAATATATTTTCTCTAAACCTTTGCCTGATATGAAACTTTCAAGAACTGAAAAATCATTACCTTTATTAATTTCAAAAAGATTAAATAGATAGTCATTATAAAGTCTTGTATTACCAAGCTCTGTCGCAGATACAACAGGATGTCCCTTTATATACCTGAGTACAGAAAAGCCAAGTCCTGTGCCTGGACCAATTGCTAAACAAGTTTTTTCTGGATTATTTACACCTTTTTTTACAGTTTTAAAATCTTCATCTTGTAAAAGTGGCAGACAATATCCAATTGATTCCCAATCATTTAGCAAATAGAAATTATCTGTTTTTGTATTTTTTTTTAACTCAATTTCGTCAAGCACCAAATTTCTATTTGTCATGGTAATTTTATTTTCTCTTTTAGGACCTGCAACAGACATTACTATTTCAGACGTATTAGAACCTTCAACTATTTCTTGAATTATCTTATGGAGTTCTTCGTTAGCATGTATTTTTTGTTTTGAAATTTTTAGAACGGATTTTTGATCCTTATTACCATAACCAACTCTTAGATTAGTTCCACCAAGGTCTAGCAATAAGATATCATCAGTCAAAATTTTACTCCCAAGAAATATTTGAAATTATATAAAAAAAACTAATTGCATAATAGAAAACTTAGAACAAACTATCCAGCGTCTTAAGTATAATGAGTTTAGTAAATAAAATATGGATTGGAAAAATAAAGTCATATATCAAATTTATCCTCGAAGCTTCGTGGATTCATCAGGTAGCGGAACAGGTGACTTAAATGGGATTAAAGGTAAGGTCGATTATATAAAAAACCTTGGTGTAGATTATGTTTGGATTTCTCCATTCTTTGAATCTCCTCAAAAGGACTTTGGATATGATGTTTCAAATTATAGAAAGGTTGATAAATTATTTGGCAATAATGATGACTTTAAAGATCTTGTAGAACTATTTCATGAAAATGATATTAAAGTAATTATTGATTTAGTTCTTAGTCATACCTCAGATGAACATAAGTGGTTCAAAGAGAGCTCAAAGAAAGTAAAAAATGAATATACCGACTGGTATATCTGGGCTGATGGCGAACAAAATAAACCTCCAAATAATTGGCTTTCAGTTTTTGGTGGAAGTTCTTGGAAATGGGTTCCAAAAAAAGAACAATTCTATCTTCATAACTTTTTAGAATCACAACCAGATCTAAATTTCCATAATGTTGCCGTACAAAATCAGATGTTAAATGAAATACAGTTTTGGTTAGATTTCGGAATTGATGGATTTAGATTTGATGTCATAAATTTTTTATTTCACGACAAGGGTCTAAGAAATAATCCATATAAAGATGCATCTGAAGTTAGGCCACTAGGCTTCAATAAAGATAACCCATATGGCTTACAACATCACAAATTCGATAACACTCAAATAGATACACTTATTTATTTAGAAAAAATAAGGAAACTTTTAGATAAATATAATGCGATTTCAATAGGGGAAATTGTTTCTGATAATCCTCTTAAAACAATCGCAGATTATACAAATAATCAAAGACTTCATATGGCCTATTGTTTTGAATTTCTCTCTGATGATTTCAATTTTGAAACAGTAGATGAAATTGTAAATAATTTTTTTGACCAGAACCCTCATTCATGGCCTTGTTGGGCATTTAGCAATCACGATGCAACTCGTATCGCTTCTAGGGTAAATAAATCTCCAAAAGAAATTATGGGGAAACTTTTATCACTAAGAGGCAATGTATGTATTTATCAAGGAGAAGAGCTAGGTTTAAGAAACTCAATACTAGAAAAAAAGGATATCAGAGATCCATTTGGGCTAAATTTTTGGCCAAAGTTTAAAGGAAGAGATGGTTGCAGAACTCCGCTGCCATGGAATTCTAAACAAAAAAATTATGGCTTCTCTAGTGGAACCCCCTGGCTACCATGTGATAAAAAATTTGAAAAACTTTCGGTAGATATTCAAGAGAATGATAAAAACTCTATGCTGAACTTTACTAGAGAAAAAATTAGTCAACGGAAAATTAATTAGTATCGTCACCTGATTCCAGAATATAAGTTGGGCCAGTTATTCTGATTTATTGTCAGGTAACGATATTTTTATAATAGTTTTTTTTTGCCAAAATGTTAAATAATGCAACATTATTTTTAATAAAAATCCTTTAAATCATTTTTTTTACAGTATATTTGTCTATTTTGTAAATAAAAATTTGATTTTTGAATTGTATATAATACGCATATGGCTATTTGGTTTAAAAACTACACTTTAGAAGATATTAAAATTCCGCCAACAGGCATCGATGAAAAGCTTGGCATAGAGATTGTAGAAATAGGTTCAGATTATATTATTTGCAAAATGCCAGTTGATGAAAGAACAAAACAGCCAATGGGATTACTGCATGGAGGAGCTTCTTGTGTTCTTGCAGAAAGTACAGCAAGTATTGCAGCATTCCTTGTCATAGATCCCAAGAAAAAATCTGTTGTTGGATTAAATTTATTAGCTAATCATTTAAAAAGTGCCAGAAACGGTTTTGTATATGCAACTGCAAAACCAAAACACATTGGAAAAAGTACGTCTGTTTGGGATGTGCAAATTACTAATGAAGAAGACCAACTGATTTCACAAATAAGTTTCACTGCTATGCATAAGGATATTTGATATGAATAAACTTAATATTTTTATTTTGTTATTTTTTTCAATGATAGGGTTTTGTGAATATCCAAAATCAATATTATTTATTGGTAATAGCTATCTTTACTATAACGACAGCATGCATAACCATGTTGAAGAATTAATGGAAGATTTCTATAAAGACCAAGAAATAGTTACTAAAAGTGCAACCATTGGCGGATCTCGACTTGAGAATCATAATATTGATCACCTGCTGAAGCCTAAAAATTTACAACGTAAAGAGCAAGTAGATATGGTGATTATGCAAGGAGGAAGTGGTGAAGTCATAGATAAGGCCTCCAGAAAAAAGTTCATAAAAACTGCGGTGAAATACAGTAAAAAAGCAAGAAAAAAAGGAGTTATGCCAGCATTATTCATGACCCATGCCTATACAGAAAGTGATGATAGATATGAACCCAATCTTATTGAAAAAATTAAGATGACATATTTTGAAGCAGGTAGACAAAGTAAAGCATTAGTTATTCCTGTTGGAATCGCCTATGAAAATGCATATTTAAAAAGACCAGATATAAAATTACATCATCCTGATGGCTCTCACCCTGGAATGTTAGGCACATATCTTGGAGCTTGTGTGATTTTTGCCTTTATAACAAGCCAATCGCCTGTTGGACTGGATTATAACTATCTAAATCGTGTCTCTGATGAGGACAAATTATTTTTACAAAAAATTGCTTGGCAAACTTACCTTGAATTTAATTAAAGTGCTTATAAAATAGTCTTATGACTGAACTCATAGTAAATATTGGTAAAAGAATAAGTAAGGCAGATAGTCTTGGCCTTACAGTCGTCTATACAATTGGACATATATTTATCGCAACTATCTGCGTATATTTTATTACTGGAGCTCCTTTAAACCTAGCAGCTGCAGACGCCTTTATTGAACCTATGATAAATGGAGTTTGGTTTTACTTTCTTCACTCTACTTGGAAAAGATTTAATAAAACTTCCTGATTGGTGGAGCCAAGGGGGATCGAACCCCTGACCTCAACGCTGCCAGCGTCGCGCTCTCCCAGCTGAGCTATGGCCCCTTAATAAACTTGTAAATTCTATCTTATTTCCTGTAAAATGTTATTAAATTTGAGGATAAATAGTTTTCTAGGGGGTCCAATGAAACTAAGATTAATTTTAACACTACTTATACCGTTTTTAACGCTATATGTTAGTGCTCAAGATTCTGATACTGAAGAAGTAGAAGAAGTCGTTGTAGTTGGTTCACAAATTAAAGGTGCAACCATAACTGATGCTTTACCAGTGACTGTTATATCAACTGAAGAAATTGAAGGCTTCGGTGTTGATTCTGGTGACGATTTGATATCAAACCTTGCTGAAATGGGTACAAACCAATTTAACCAAGGAGACTTTAATGGTGGTTATAACGCCAACAGAGGGGATGTCGGTTCATTTAACTTAAGAAACGTTGGTACAGGTAATACTCTTACTCTTTTAAATGGAAGAAGAATTGTTCCTGCTGCTGGTTATCATACTGAAACAATTGGTGGTAGTTTAGTACCAGTTCAGTCAGTTAACAGTAACGTTTTACCAGTTTATGGATTAGAAAGAATTGAAATCCTAAGAGATGGCGCATCTGCTGTTTACGGATCAGACGCTGTTGCTGGTGTTATTAATACAGTTCTAAAGAAAGATTTTGATGGCTTTTCAATGAGAATAAGAGGAATAGCCTATGACCACTTTGCTGCAGAGGATGCAAAAGTAAGCATACAATGGGGTAGAAATTTTGACGATGGCTCAAATCTTTCTATTTATCTAGATACTTATGACAGAGGTCATATTGATGGTATTGAAGATCCTAAATGGATGATGGGTGATGCTAGAAACTTATACTCAGAGCAACTTGGTGCTTTCGCAGATACATCTTGGAGAAACTTATCAGCGCAAAGTAAATATGCACAGTTTTATGTAGGTAACGGCTCTAATGTGTTCTCACTCTACAGACCCGATGACCCATATTGTCAAAGTGGAAGTGCAACAAACCTATTTACATCTCCAATACAAGACAATGTTTGTCTCTATGATGCTTCAAGTATAAGAACAGAAAATAGAGCTAACTACCCAATGGAAGGGATGATGAGAAGAGGTGATCTTGAAAGACACAACATGCTGGCATATTACAACACTACACTTGATAACGGTGTTGAAGCTTCTACAGAGATAGGCTGGTATCAGTCAAGTGGCTTCAGACAGCATTATCCTGGTGCCTTCTTAAACCCAGGTAGCGCAAACAGACGAGGTCAAGGAACACAGTCAATAAGAGTTCCTTCAACAAACTATTACTTCAATCAGTGGGTTAGAGCTGATGGAACAAAATTTGTTGATGCGGAAGATGATTTTCTTTGGATAAGATTCCTGAGATTTACACAACCAAGATACTACAACCATGAAAGAGAAACATGGAGATTTACTCAAGCATTTGCTGGTTCTACTGGGAATTGGGACTGGGATACTGGTATAGTTTTCTCAGAAGCAACTTCTCTGATGGCAAATGGTAATAGAGTTGGTTTGCTTGAATTGGAAGCTGCACTTGCTAAAGATGATCCAAGTGCATATAACCCATTCTGTGCTGGTGTAAATTGTAATGAGGAACAAATTCTTAAAACAATTTACAGAGAAAATACCAGCTCAATGTCTTTAATTGACTTCAAAATGTCTAATGCTGAGTTCTTTGAAATGCCTCAGTTAAGCGGTGGTACAGCGCCTGCAGGTGCACTATTTGGTATTGAAGTTAGAACAGAAGAAATGAGTGATAAAAGAGACCCTAATATTGATGGAACAATTGATTGGACTAACAACTTAGGAGCTTCTTGGCCTTATGTTTCAAATATTTCTAACTCAAGTCCATCACCAAATACAAGTGGTGAGCGTACAGTAACATCTTACTTTGGTGAGCTTCAGGTGCCTCTTGATGACAGACTTGTTGTTCAAGCAGCACTTCGAGGAGATCAATTTACCGATGTTGGTAACTCATTAGTTGGAAAATTTGCTATGGGTTGGGACATTAGCGACTACGTCAAATTAAGAGGTTCAGTTTCAACTGCTTTTGCTGCACCAAACTTAATTTTCATTAACGAAGGTTTAGTTGCTAGATCTAATACAAGAACAGATGCTGTTTATGAATATTTTGCAAACGTATCTGGAAACCCAATAACTGATCCAGAATATCAACTACAGAGGGTTGCTCAAGGTAACCCAGATCTTAAACCGGAAGAGTCAGAAAACCTTTCATGGGGTTTTGTGCTAGAGCCAGTTGAAGATCTGCTTGTAACAGTTGATAGATGGAGAATTACTAAAGAAAACACACTTGGTCTATTTGGTGAAAACAACCATATGTTGTTAGACCTTTTAATAAGACTTGAAGGTGGTCCATCAGAGTGTGTGGGTAACCCACTTGTGGTTAGAACACAGTTTGTTGCTGATGAATACACAGCAGGATGGCCAACTAATCTATGTCCAGCTGGACAAGTTCAAAGAATTGATGATATTTATGTAAACCTTGATACACGTGTAATCGAAGGTACTGATACCACAGTTCAATATAGACTTGATACAGATGTTGGTAGATTTAACTTTAAGCTTGTGAATGTTCACTACAATAAATATGAACAACAAGCTGGTGGTGATATCGATAGATTAATAGAAGCTGGTAGACCTGGCGGATTATTAGATGGAGTTTCAGTTCCAGATGGATTTGCAAATCTAATCGAAAGAAACGGTAACTTCTCTGATAAATGGACCATGAATGCTTCTTGGAGACTAAATGATTGGGAAGTTTTACTTTCAGGTAATAAAGTTAGTGGTTTCTATGAAACAGGAAACACTGATCCAGATGGCAACTTCTGGTACTTACCATCAATGACAAGATTAAACTTTACACTTGGTTATAAATTCGACTTTGAAGGTTATGATGCAAGAGTAAGGTTTGGTGTTCTTAACGTTGAAGATGAAAGAGCTCCTCTAGCTGACGAGTTTTGGTTCTTTTCATGGAATGATGTCCATAATGACTACGGAAGGAATTATTACTTAGAATTTAGACTACAAGGAAATTAATCTTTAAGGGGGCGCAAGCCCCCTTTTTTTATGAATTACAACGCTGGTTTCTTTATTGGCATTTTAGTATTTTTTGGAATACTGATTTCACCCGCACCTGACGCACTAAGTATTGAAGCTTGGCGCACTTTAGCTGTTGTCTTTCTTATGGCTATTTGGTGGGCAACAGAAGCCATTCCCTTGCCCGCTACTGCTTTGCTTCCATTAGCACTCTTTCCTCTTTTGGGTGTTTTTGGAGAGGGGGTGCTTGCGAAAGATGCCTTTCAAGAAGCTGCCCTACCCTATGCTCATAGTAATATTTTCTTATTTCTTGGTGGATTTGTTCTTGCTCTAGCAATAGAAAAGGTAAATCTACATAAAAGAATGGCACTAACAATGCTGCTGATGGTTGGTAATAATGGAAAACTATTAATTGGTGGCTTTATGCTCGTCAGTGCATTAATAAGCATGTGGATAATGAATACATCAACAACTCTAATGCTTTTACCTATTGCACTGGCTGTGACAGCTGTTATTCAAAAAACAGATAAATCATTAGAGGAAACAGAATTTACAAAATTTCAAACATGCCTTTTATTAGGGATAGCATATGCTGCAACAATTGGTGGTATGTCTACAATCGTTGGTACTGGCCCTAATGTTTTAGTAGTAGGACTTCTTTTAGATGAGGGAATACAAATAGATTTTATTGATTGGATGCTTTTTGCAACTCCGATGTCAGCAATTATGCTTTTAGTTGGTTGGTTGATTCTTACAAATGTTGTTTTTCCAGTAGATTTTACAAGCAATAAAGAAACAGGCAATGCACTGAAAAAAATGCATAGCGACCTTGGAAAAATATCAAAAGATGAAAGATTAGTTTTTTATATCTTTTTAGCAACTGCATTTGCATGGATGTTTAAAAAGGTTTTAGTGCTAATACCAGGCTTTGGAGGTCTTACAGATTATGGTATTGCAATACTTTCTGCCTTATCACTCTTTATTGCTAGATCTTCAAATGGGGGTGGTTTAATTGAGTGGAACGTAACAAAAAATCTGCCTTGGGGTGTACTTATTCTATTTGGTGGAGGCCTTTCAATGGCAGGGCAAATCAAAAAGACAGGTTTAGGTGATTGGATAGGAAGTTTCTTTACAACCTTTAGTGATATAAGCCCTATTCTTTTAATACTTCTTGTTGTTGTAATTGTTGTATTTCTTACAGAACTCACAAGCAACCAAGCAACTACTGCTACTTTTGTTCCGATTATGTTTGGGGTTGCTATGGGAATTGGTTTTGACAAAGCACAAGTTGCAATTCCAGTCGCTCTAGCAGCGAGTTGTGCGTTTATGCTACCCGTTGCAACACCACCTAATGCAATTGTTTATGGTTCTGAAAAATTTACTATATCTGAGATGATGAAAGCGGGCTTTTATATAAACATAATTGGAATTGTTGTAGTAACAATATTTGCTGCATTTGTTTTACCAGTTGTTCTTTAATATGAAGTTATTTTTAATATTAACTCTGACCTTATCTGCATGCCTTAGCTCTCAAGATTATTTGGACTATCCACACCCATACCACTCAACAGAAACAACTAAGGGAATGGTTGTGTCTCAGAATTATCTCTCATCAGATATTGGGGCAGAAATACTCTCTAAAGGTGGTAATGCTGTAGATGCTGCAATAGCTGTTGGATTTTCATTAACGGCTACCTTACCTAGAGCTGGAAACATTGGTGGTGGTGGCTTTATGTTAGTTTATGATAAAAAAACAGAGAGCATCATAAGCTTTGATTTTAGATCGATGTCTCCAAAATTAGCTACTCCTGATGTTTATAAAGTTAATGGAGTTCATCAATATGAACTTTCAGAAGAAGGCTATAAAGCAATAGCTGTGCCAGGCACAGTTGCAGGATTGATAGAAGCACATGAAATGTTTGGCACTATGGATCTGGCAGACTTAGTTAATCCAACCATTGAATTGCTTAAGGAAGGAGTTCCTGTTACCGACGACTTGTATTGGGCAATTAACGATACTGAATCATTAAAAAATGACCCAGAGTCAAAAAAAATATATCTAGCTGATGAAGTTATAAGAGGTGGAAAATTATTCATTGAAGACCTCATTAAAACAATGGAATTAATTAGAGATTTTGGAAAAGCTGGATTTTATGATGGAGAGAATGCCGAAAGAATAGAAAAAGCAATGATAGAAAATGGTGGGCTCATCAGAAAGAGCGATCTTAAAGAATATAAAGTTAATGTTGGTAAACCTATTGCTACTACATATAGAGGTCATACTGTATTTACTCAAGGACCTCCAAGTGGTGGAGGTGTTGCAGTAATAACCGCATTAAATGTTCTAGAAAATTTTAATTTATCTGAGTTATCGCCAAATAGTGGCAAATATTTACACCTACTGGCAGAAGCAATGAAATTAGGTCATCAAAGCAGATCAAGATATATAGGAGATCCAAACTTTAGCAATATTCCTCTCGAAGAAATTATTTCAAAAGATTTAGGAGTAAAAAAATCAAAAAAAATTAACCTTAAACGTGCCTCAAGTATGGAAAGCATCAATAAATGGGTGACAAGACTTGAAAGAAATTTTAAAGAATCAAAAGACACTACACACTACTCAATTATAGACGAAAGCGGTAATGCAGTTTCAGTTACCTATACTCTTGGTTTTTCTTTTGGATCTGGTGTAACAATACCAGGGACAGGAATACTAACGAATAGCCAAATGAATAATTTTGCTCATGATTATGGTGAAATAGGGTCATTAAGAAGAGGTGCATCTCCAGCAAATAAACTCGAGCAGTATAAAAGACCAATGAGTACCATGTGTCCAATATTAGTTTTTGATAACAAAAATAATCTTAAATTAATTACTGGCAGTCCTGGTGGTTCGAAGATTCCTGATATAAACCTTCAAGTAGTTCTGAACGTTGTTGATTTTGGGTTAGATATTGGTGCAGCAACAATGATGCCAAGAATACATCAAGATTATCAATCTGTTGAGATGGATATAGAAAAATTCCTAAACTTTGATACGAGGAGAGTTTTGAAAATTTATGGCCATAAGCTTGAGGAGTCAGATACTATTGGGAGCACTCAAAGTATTTTAATTGACGGTGATAGCAAATATGGTTATGCCGATTTAAGAAGACCGAATGCTAAAGTTAGTGTTCAGAAATAACTTTCTTGGCTTTTTCCAATCTTGAAAGAGCAATTTCCTTTGCTATTAAATAAATTGTTGAGCTGAGATGTGGTGAATTTTTTCTGCCTAGTAAAGCTACTCTTATTGGAAGACCAATCTTAGGCATAGGCAATTTCAACTCTTCTAGTGCCTTATTTATAACTGATTCAAAAGATTCTTCGCTCCAATCGTCAATTCCTACAAGTTCAGATAAAAAGAAGTCTATGACATCTCCTGATTCCAATAAATGTTTATTTAAGTCATCTTCATTGTAATTCTCAAAATCATTAACAAAAGGCTGAATAAACTTAGAAATTTCACTTAAATTGTTGCCACTGGTTACACAAAGTCGAATTAATTTTTTTGGATCATGATGATTTGATAGGTCAAAATTATTCATTTCATTAAAAGGCTTTATTAGTTTGATTAATTCCTCATCTGTGAGAGATGAAAGATGATGTTGATTTACAAAATTCATTTTGCCTATATCGAATACTGCTCCTGAACGAGAAACATCTTTAATATCAAATGTGTTAATAATTTCTGAAATTGTAAAAATTTCTTTATCACCTTTTGACCACCCTAATCTAGTCAAAGTATTCTTTACCGCTTCAGGAAGATATCCTAAATTTTTATATGCCATAAGATCTGTCGCTGCATGTCTTTTTGATAGTCTCTTTTTATCCTCGCCAAGAACAAGGGGCAAATGTGCATATTGGAACTCTTTATAGCCAAGCGCATTTACTATTTGTATTTGTTTGGGCGTATTTGGCAAGTGATCCTCTCCTCGAATAATGTGAGATACACCCTGAGAGTTGTCATCAATTACATTACAAAAATGATATGTTGGTGATCCATCACTTCTTAAAATCACTATGTCATCTAATTCACTATTAAGAAATTCGATATCTCCATAGACTAAGTCCTTAACAAGAGTTGAGCCTTCTCTTTTAACCTTTAATCTTACAGCTCCCTCATCCTCATATGCCTCTCCTAAATCCATTAATCTAGTGGCCTCTTCCTTGTACATATCAAACCTTTCGCTTTGTTTAATAGGCTCAAAATCAGGATTTAAACCTACCCAATCTAAACCCTCCATGATAGCTTCAATAAACTGCTCTTCTGATCGCTCTTTATCAGTATCTTCTATACGTACTAGGAATTTACCTTGATTTTTTTTTGCAAAAATATAATTAAATAAAGCTGTCCTAACACCTCCTATATGCAAATATCCTGTAGGGCTTGGTGCAAACCTTGTTACAACTTCCTTTACCAATTTATTTCCTGCTTACTTTTCTTAGATAAAAGTTTTAAAAATTTTTCATGTTCAGTTTGATCATTCTCATCAATTGTTATGTGTGAGACATCAAATTCAACTTTTATATTTTGATTTTGTGTTTCTTTAACTTCTTGCGTTGTATTATTTAAATCCAAAGAAACCTGTCCTCCAGTCATATTTAAATATGTATCTGCGAGGATTTGAGCATCTAATAAGGCTCCATGGAAAGTTCTATCGTACCCTTTAATATTCAATCGCTTTGACAGTGCGTCTAGGTTATTTCTCTGTCCAGGGAACATTTCTTTTGCCACAACTAAAGTATCATAAACACTGCATATATCTCTTATGTCTTTTATTTTTGATTTAGCTAACCTTAATTCATTATTGATAAAACCGATGTCAAATTGAGCATTATGAATGATTAACTCAGCCCCTTTAACAAAGTTTATAAATTCATCCTCAATATCTTTGAATAGCGGTGCTTCCTTTAAGTCTGACTCATTGATATTGGTAATTTGTTTTGCTCCCTCGCTTATAGCTTTACCTTCTGGATTTAAATATGTTTGAAAAGTTGCTTTGGTTTTTTCTCTATCTAAGATTTCTACTGCGCCAATTTCAATTACTCTGTCTCCTGATTCTACATGTAAGCCAGTTGTTTCAGTATCAAAAGAAATTAGTCTATGAGACACTATCGGCTCCTTTATTCGCTAGAAAATCTGCTTTTTCATTTCCTGGGTCACCATCATGTCCTTTGACCCATGTCCACGTAACATTCAATGATTTACTTGCTTCATCTAATTGCATCCAAATTTCTTTATTTTTAACAGTCTTTTTATTTGAGTTTTTCCAGTTATTCCTTTTCCAGTTCTCCATCCATTCAGTCATGCCTTTTTTTACGATATTTGAATCTGTAAATAGTTCAATATGCTCATTTCTATCCTTTAAATAAATAAGAGCTTCAAGAGCCGCTTGCATTTCCATTTGATTGTTTGTGGTTGAGGGACTACCACCATAAAATTCTTTCTGCTCATTTCCATCAAGTATATATACGCCCCACCCTCCAGGTCCGGGATTGCCCCTGCAAGCTCCGTCTGTGTATACTTTTATAGACATAGTTAGATTATAAAGTAATGAAAATTTTTCACATACCTGCTTTTACAGATAATTACATTTGGTGTATTCAAAAAAACAATAAACTCGCTGTAGTAGATCCAGGAGATTCAAAAGAGTTATTAAATTTAATAAAAGATAATGATTTAATTTTAGAAGATATCTTGGTAACACATCATCATTTTGATCATACAGGCGGTCTAGAAGATCTTCATAAGCTAGTGAAAGGAAATATTTATGGTCCTAAGCAAAGTAATAAATTTATAAATAAGTTTGTCTCAGAAAGTGATGAAATAGAAGTTCTTGGAAATAAATATAAAATTTTTGAAACACCAGGACACACTTTGGATCACATCAGTTATTACTCGGAAGATATTAATTCACTTTTTTGTGGGGATACTCTTTTTTCGGGTGGATGTGGTAGAGCTTTTGAAGGCACATTTGAACAACTACATAATTCAATACAAAAACTCAATGGCTTGCCGGAAACTACACTTATTTATGCTGCACACGAATATACTGTATCGAATTTACAGTTTGCATATTCTGTTCACGATGATGAGATAATTTTAGAGAATCTTAACCATTCAAAGAAATTACTATCAGAGGGCAACATTACCCTTCCAACTGTACTCTCACTGGAAAAAAGAATTAATTTATTCTTGCTGGAAAACAGACCAGAATTTGCTAAAGCAAAGCCTGATTTAGAGTGGTTTACAGAATTAAGAGAAAGAAAAGACTCTGCCTAAAAAAAAGGCCTCCGAAGAGGCCTTTTAAGAATGTATCAATATTAGAAACTATATGACACAGATGCTGTGACGTATTGCCCAACAATATCATAAGTATTCTGTGGAGTGTTAATCTGTGGATCAACGAAACCAAAGAATGACTTGTAATATGGAGCCTCTTCGTCAAACACATTAGTAATAGCTACGTTTACTCTTGTGTTGTCATCATACTGATATGAGACACTTGCATTGTGATAATAGAAATCTTCTATTGAATATGTATCCATAACGTCTTCTAATACGCCAGCTGGGAATGCTGCACCAGTATATGGGTTAGCTCCGCCATTAGCTACATCAAAGTAATTTAATGCATCTTCTGGAGCAGAAATACCACTCATAAATCTGGTTACCCAGTTAACTGTCCAATCACCTGAAGACCAAGTGAATAGGCCAGTAGATCTGTCTCTGTTGAAACATGACTCACCAAAGTCATAACATTGTCCAACATAGTCATCACTAACACCGGTAGCATCAACTGTTGTATTTTCAACAAGGTGTGTCCACTGAAGTTGTACTCTCAAGTCACCACCAACGAATGGTAGGTCTGAGAAATCAGCAGTTGCAGACACATCATATCCTTCATAGTGATCTAAAGAGTTACTGTTTAAGTAAGCTGTTTCAACAGAAACAACGTCACCACCAGCAGGTCTTGAAATTCGACCACAGAAAGTAGGATCAGCGTTTACATAACACTGTAATAATGTGTTTTGCACACCAGAAGTTACCACTGCATTTCCAACTTCAAGTTCGAAGTAGTCAGCAGCAATAGCAACGTTATATTCTTCAATAAATTTAAATGAAGGTTGATAAACAAAACCATAAGTCATACTAGTTCCAGCTTCTGGAACGAGATCTGGGTTACCAACAACTAATTGTAAAATTTGGTTGTTAGAAGTAGACCATGTTGATGTATCAAGTCCTGCAAAAGCCGCACAGTTAGCTGTTAAAGCTGCTTGTGTAGCCGCATCTTGTAATGCAACATAGTTCTGCTCACAAACGTCAACATAGGTAGGGAATCCACCACCTCCACCGAAGAAGAGGTTTGAAATTGTAGGAGCCCTATATGATGTTGAGTCTGTTCCCCTAATGGTTAAGTCTTCAATAGGCTTCCAGTAAAGAGAAACCCTTTCAACATTGTCACCTTCGAAAGAATCAAATTCTGATTGTCTTGCAGCAAATTCAACTCTTAACTCTTCAGCTAAGAAAGTATCTGATACTAAAGGAACCTGTACTTCGAAATAAGCATCCTCAGAAACATATCCACCTGAAGTAGATAGTCTTGGGTTACCAGATGACAAACCTGCTTCTGTTAATCCATCGACATTGTCTTCACCATAAAGGTCAAACTTGTCAAAACCAAATGCCATAGCAACTGGTCCAGCTGGAAGATCAAAAAGCGTAACGTTACTCACGTTAAATGCGTATTCGTTTGCTTCTGTAAGAAGCTTGTCTTTTTTGTTATATCTTATGTAGTCTCCTGCAGCCTGAGTAATACTGTCTGGTCCAAACATATTAAGTGGAACACAGCCAAGCTTTCTTGCAAGAGCATCTGCACATCTATATTGTTGTCCATCCGCACCAACAACACCTGCACCAAGTTCTGTATTAAGAGCTTGTTCAACTCTATACATATCGATGTAGTTTTTTGTTTGGTTTGGAGAATTAAATCTGTGGTAAACAGTATATGCTTCCCATGACGCACCATCTAAACCTAAGAAATCAAGATCACCTGAAACTCCAAGAACAATTCTTAAAGTATCAGCTTCTTGTGAGAATAATCTAGGACCAACGTCCAACATTCTCTTTCTGTAAGTGAAAGCTTCACCCAATGGGTTAAATGCGTTGTCAGCAGGAATTGTTAGACCATATGTTACCTGCGCACCAGCACCCATAGGAACTGGAGCCATTTGTAATGTTGATAGTCTCTTTGAGTACATAATGTTGTAATCAAAAGTAGCACCACCAAATAGGTCTGACTCATACTTACCATCAGTCATGAACTGATAGTTTTCTCTACCACCAAGTAACTGCATGTATTCACTGTAGTTATACATACCTCTGCCTGTTGCTGACTCTGCGTCATAACCAGCATAGTCATACCAGTAGAAAGGAGATAGATCTCCACCTTTGGTATAAATAGTTTGTGAACCTGATGATGTGTAGAATCTACCATTTGGAATAAATGTAGAAGCACCACATGAGGTCTGGTTATTACCTACGTTATCACCTTCATTACCATATCCTGAAATACCAAAATATTGGAAATAAAGAATGTAGTCAGGCTCAAGCCTTGGACAGTAACTATATTCTCTTTCTGACATATTTAAGTCATCATTCTGATACCAACTAATAGCGGTTACATTGCTTGATCTTTCTCCTCTTGATCCATAAGCAAATGAAAATTCACTTGCATTTGCATCACCTTGAGCAGAAGAACCAAAAGAACCGTAAAATTCAGCACCTTCGAATTCTCTTAACTTAACGTTTACAACGCCAGAAACAGCATCTGATCCATAAACAGCAGCCGCACCATCTTTCAGAACCTCAACAGATTCAATCATAGCTAGTGGGAAAATTTGGAAGTCAACAGCGTTACCTGTACCGGTACCTGTTGGCGCCACTCTTCTACCGTTTATCAAGGTTAATAATCTACCTGAGCCAGCACCCCTTAAGTTAACTTCTGTTGTACCAGAGTTTCCGTTGTTCACGGATCTTTGGTTAGAAGCAAGGTTTGCTGAAGGTAATTCGATCAAGTAGTCACCGATATTATTTTTACCAGCGTCTCTGACTTGGTCGATGGTTATAACCTCAACTGGACCTACAGATTCGTAGTTGCTTGTTCTAGCAATCCTTGAACCTGTAACAACAACTTCCTCTACATCATCAGCTTCTTCGTCTTCTTCTTGCGCAAAAGTTACGAACGAGACTGACATCAATGTGAGCAAGCTCATTAAAAATTTAACATATGAATTCATTACATCCTCCGAAAGAGTTCATTCATGAGTACTATTCTACAGTTTTTTCAACTCTGTCACATAGCTGAAAAGCTAAAAAAACAGTAAAAATAGCACCTTTTGTGGTTTTTGCCCTTAAAAAACGTTGATTTAGGGTTTTTAGTGAAGATTTCAGGGTAAAAAAAAGAATTTAGCTTATAATCTCCAAAATGGTTAAAAACAAAAAAATTCTTATAGTTGGGTTGGCTAACAAATATTCTATAGCCTCATCTATAGCAAAATCTTTACATGAAAATGGGGCAAAATTAGGGTTTAGCTACCAAAATGAGAGATTTGAAAAATTTATTTCCACTTTTGCTAAGGAAAATGGCAACGGCTTTACGGAAATATGCGATCTTTCAAATGATATCGACATTAAAAAATTAATTGAAAGATGCGTGAACGAATGGGGAAAGATTGATGGAATTGTACATTCTGTAGGTTTTGCTCCTGCCGATCAAATTTCAGGAAGCATTGAAGAATCTATTACTAGGGAAGGATTTGGAATTACACATGATATTAGCTCCTATAGCTTTGCTGGCTTGATTAAAGAAGCACACCCATTCATGTCTGAAAATTCGTCTATAGTCACACTTACTTACATAGGTTCACAGGAGGCAACGCCTAACTACAACGTCATGGGAATGGCAAAAGCAAGTCTAGAAGCAGGAGTTAGATATTTCGCTTCAAGTCTTGGAAAGAAGGGAGTGAGAGTAAACTCTATTTCAGCTGGACCAATTAAAACACTTGCTGCTTCCGGGATAAAGGGATTTAAATCTATGTTAAATAAATACGGTGAAGAAACACCTTTGGGAAGAAATATCTCAGCTGAAGAGGTAGGGAATACAGCAACTTTTCTATTAAGTGATATGTCCAGTGGTATAACCGGACAGACTATCTATGTCGATGGTGGATACAATATCCAAGCTACTAAATTTGAGTAGTATTATTATTGATTTTTAAACTATCTTTTAAAGTGTAACTTTTCTGAAGCTCTTCAAGAAGGCTTTGGAATTTCAGGCCGTTACTTTCTAATATAAAGCTTGCCCTCTCCTCTTCACTTATTCTATCGAGACTTCCAGGGTTTCTTTTAGTAATTTGAAAAATGAATAAATCAGTGCCAATTAATCTTTTTTGCACAACACCTATCTTGTCTGTGGTAAATAATTCAGCAACTTGATTCTCAGAAAACAAAGAAGTAGATCTATCAATATCTAAAAATTGTTCAACTTCAACATTTTTTAAAGAAAATTTTGAAGAAAAAAATGTGTTTGACAAATCGACCTCTTCATCGCTTGCAAAAATTTCTTCAATGTAAGCATCTTTTAACTTTGCCTCTAAAAGCTCTTGAGCTTTCTCTTTAACAGACGTAAAGTCGTCCTGAAATGACTCTTGGATATCAGTAATAAAGGCTAAAATAAATTCATCGTCATCAACTTTTAAAATTTCTGACCAATTATTTAAATTTGCACCAAATACAATATCCGCTATTTGTAAATTTGATAAATCTGTGTAAGTTTTTTCAGTATTGAGTTTGTTTGGTAAATTATACAACTCTATGAAGGTTTCAAATGCAGTCGAACTCCCTTCAAAATTTTCTGAAATTTCGGTAATTTTTTCCTCAAATTTTATCTGTTTGATTTCATTCTCTAGGTCAGATTTTTTATCTTCATATGAGGCAATTTCAGTCGCATTAATTTCTGTAACATAAAGAAAATGTGCATTTGATTCAAAGAAAATTGGTTCTGAATTTAACTCATTAACAGCTAGAGAGCTTATTCTGTTTTCAAAGGGTTCTGGAAAAATCTGACCATCAGTAAAGCCTAAGTCTCCGTCAGCTTCTTTTGTTCCATCATCTTCAGTAAATTTATTTACAAGTTCTGCAAACGTACTTGATTCGAAATTATTTGTAACTTCTCCCACTCTTGAATTAAATGCATCATCAGATTCATAGTTCTCTCTAATAATCATTACATGAGAGACTCTTTTTTCAGGTTTTGGCAATGAAGAAAGATATGCATCATAGCCGGCTGCAAGCTCCTCTTCACTTATATCAAAATCAAAATTTTTAGATGAAAGGTTTATCTCATAAAAAGATCTTTTTTCAGGAACCAGAAATAAATTTGGGTTTTCTGAGTAATAAGAAATTAAATCATCTTCAGATATTTCAAAATCATTTACTACATTTTCTGAAGTTAAATTAACAAAAATCAAATCCCTTTTTTCAGTGACAAGTTTTAAGTACTCATCAATATCTTTGTCAAAACTATTGATCATTGAACTCAGTAAATTTACAGAGAAATTAATTTTGAAGTCATTTGAAAAACTTCTCATCAATTCATTTTTAGATAAATTAAAATTGATAAGGTAATTTTTAAACGCTTCCTGATCAAATTTTCCATCGACTTGAAATGATTCCACTTTAGAAAGTTCGTTTTCTATATAATTTTCTGGGACATCGATGCCTAGTTCATCGAAAAGTTTAATGATTGTGTATCTCTCAATGAGTGAGTTTTTTGTAAGCTCCTCTACAGCATCAAAAAGAATAGGATTTGATAAATCTACACTTTGACCAAATTGATCTCTTAGAGTTGACTCTACCTGATTTCTTGTTGATATATATTCAGATTGGGAGATTTCATATTCTCCTATAGTTGCATAATTATTTTTAGAAAAAGTTTGCGTAAAGGTAGGGAGCCCCAGAAAAGCGAATGTTAGGGCAACAATACCTAAAAAAGAAAAGGCTACAATTCCTTGTAGCCTTTCCCGTAAAAAACTGATCACTCAGTTAAAAACTTTTATTTAGTTAACAGCAGCTTTTAGTGCTTTACCTGCTTTAAACACAGGAACATTTGCTGCAGGAATGTGAATCTTTTGTGAAGGATTCTGCGGGTTAATCCCGTCCCTTGCAGCTCTGTGTCTAACAGAAAAGGTACCAAAGCCTACTAATGAGACAGAGCCACCTTTTGCAAGTTCTCCACTCACAGCATCTACTATTACATCAAGTGCTTTTGCAGCGTCGACTTTTGTGCTGCCAGTCTGACCGGCAATCACTTCAATTAAATCAGCCTTATTCATAAGTTCTCCTCAAAATGCCCTGTTACAGGCTTTTAATAACATTAGACCTTAAAAATTAATAAATCAAGCATTAGTTAAAAAATATTTAAGTTTTATTATCGGCGTATTATTTGACTTTTTCGGGATTTAATTGTGGCCTTACAAAAATCTATAGAGGAAAAAAATTTATTTTACTAGAGCTTTCTCTAGCACCTCTTCAATTTTTTTCACTGGAATAATTTTTAAGTTTTTCAAAATATTTTTTTCAACTTTTTCTAAGTCACCAACATTTTCTTTTGGAATTATTACATTTGTTATGCCTGATCTTTTTGCTGCAATAAGTTTTTCTTTTAAACCACCAATTTTTAGAACTTTGCCTCCTAGAGTTATTTCGCCAGTCATTGCTAAATTTCCTTTTACTTTTTTATTAAGGACCACTGATGATATTGCCGTGCACATTGTTATACCTGCGCTGGGCCCATCTTTGGGAGTTGCTCCCTCAGGAACGTGAATGTGTAAATCATGCTTTTCAAAGAAATCATTTTTAATTTGCGCATCATTAGAAATATTTTTTACAACAGTAAGTGCAGCCTGTATCGACTCTTGCATAACATCTCCGAGTGAACCTGTTTTTGTAACCCTACCTTTCCCCTTTGTTAAGGCTGCCTCAATTTTTAACAGCTCCCCTCCGACAGATGTCCAGGCCAAACCATTTACCTGTCCAAGAGAGTTTTGATTTTCCAACTGGCCAAAGTCAAATAATTCTGGTCCTAAAATATTTCTTACAACTCTGTTATCAATATTCTTTGAAGTTTTTGATCCTAATGAAATTTCTTTTACTTTTTTTCGACATATTTTATTAAGCTCTCTATCTAAACTTCTTACTCCAGCTTCTCTGGTGTAGTTCCTTATAATTTTTAAAATTGAATTATCACTAAATATTAGCTCATCATTTTTAAGCCCGTTCTTGGACAAATTTCTTGGAACTAAATAATTTTTTGCGATATTTAATTTTTCATCCTCTATGTAACCAGGAAGTCTGATTATTTCCATTCTATCTAAAAGAGCAGGTGGTATGTTTAATGAGTTTGCAGTGCATATAAACATTACTTCTGATAGATCGTAATCAACCTCTAAATAATGATCATTGAAAGTATTATTTTGTTCAGGATCAAGAACCTCTAACAATGCAGATGACGGATCTCCCCTATGATCCATTCCAACTTTATCAATTTCATCGAATAAAAATAATGGATTTTTTACTTTTGTTTTTGAAAGTTTTTGGATAAGTTTTCCGGGCATTGATCCAATATATGTTTTTCTATGTCCTCTTATTTCAGCCTCATCTCTTACCCCTCCTAATGAAAGCCTTATGAATTCTCTGTTAACTGATCTGGCAATAGATTCACCTAATGATGTTTTACCAACTCCAGGCGGCCCCACAAAACAAAGTACTGGAGCTTTCATTTTTTTCACTCTTTTTTGCACTGCTAAATACTCAAGTATTCTCTCTTTAACTTCCTTAAGACCATAGTGGTCCTGATCAAGAACTTCTTTTGCTTTTGTTAAATCAAGATTAATTTTGGTTCTCTTGCTCCACGGAACTTCCAACAAAGTATCAATATATGTTCTTACAACTGTTGCCTCTGCTGACATTGGAGACATTTGTTTTAACTTAGAAAATTCTGAATTAATTTTTTCTAGTGCTTCTTTTGATAATTTTGTTTCTTCGATTTTCTTCTGCAGTTCTTCTAATTCGTTTTTTTCATCACTTATGTCACCTAATTCTTTTTGTGCAGCTTTGATTTGTTCATTTAAAAAATATTCCTTTTGAGATTTTTCCATTTGTTTCTTAACTCTTCCTCTGATTCTATGTTCAACTTCAATAAGCTCTATTTGAGCTTCAAGCAATCCTGAAAGAGCCTCACCTCTTTCTGAAGGATTTTCTTTTTCTAAAATCATTTGCTTATCTTTAACTGATAGATGAATGTTGGAGGCAATGACATCAACTGCTTTTGATAAATTTGCCATTGATTGAACTTGGTTAATTATTTCATGGGAAACTTTTCTTGAAACCGAAACAAACTCAGTAAATTGATTTTTAATTGTTGCAAGAAGGTCTTGCTCATACTTAGAGTCTTCTACAAGCTCTTCAATTTTTTCAATTTCAGCAAAGTATCCTTTGTCAGTTGTTATTTTATTAAGCTTTGCTCTTTGAAGTCCCTCAACAAGAATTTTCACGGTGCCATCAGGTAATTTTATCATTTGAAGAAGAGTGGATATTGTTCCTATTTCTGGTAAATCTTTTAATTGTGGAGATTCATTTCCAGGTGATTTTTGGGCTACAAGAAAGATTTTTTTGTTTGTTCTCAATGCATCCTCTAAAGAAAAAATTGATTTTTCTCTTCCAACAAACAAGGTAGAAACTGTATTTGGAAAAATAACAACATCCCTTAATGGAATCATTGGCATTTTTAATTTTAATTTTAAATCTTCAGCTGCCATTTAGTTAGCAATTTTTTTTCTGAGAAGTTTTAGAGGTTGCTCTTTGTTTTTCACAACATTTTCATCCACAACAACTTTCTCTATATTTTTTTCTGAAGGGAAATTAAACATTGAATCTTGCAAAATCTCCTCAAAGATTGCTCTTAAAGCTCTGGCTCCTGATGCGCTAGCTTTTGCTTCTCTTGCAATTTGTTTGAATGCACCATCGGTAAATTCCAAAGTTATGTTGTCTAACTTGAAAAGATATTTAAATTGATCAGTGATTGAATTTTTTGTTTCAGACATAACTTTTACTAGCTCACTCTCAGATAATTCTTCAAGAGCGGCTACAACTGGGAACCTACCAATAAATTCTGGAATAAGACCATATTTATTTAGATCTTGTGATTTAGCCTCTTTGAAAAGTGATCCCTTTACTTCATCAGAAAGTTTTTGAATATTTGAGTTGAAACCTATTGTATTGTCAGAGACTCTTTTTTGGATTTGTTCCTCTAATCCATTAAATGCTCCTCCACAAATAAATAAGATATCCTTTGTATCTACTTGCAAGAACTCCTGTTGTGGATGCTTTCTTCCTCCTTGAGGTGGAATAGATGCAATCGAACCTTCAATAATTTTTAATAGCGCTTGCTGAACTCCCTCCCCTGAAACATCTCTTGTAATAGAGACGTTCTCACCTTTCTTTGAAATTTTATCTATTTCATCTATGTAAACAATGCCCCTCTGTGCTTTTTCGACATCATATTCAGCGTTTTGAAGAAGCTTCTGTATTATATTTTCAACATCTTCCCCGACATAACCTGCTTCTGTTAAGGATGTCGCGTCAGCTATTGCAAATGGCACATCTAAATATTTAGCAAGAGTTTGTGCTAGAAGTGTTTTTCCACTTCCTGTGGGACCTAACAAAAGAACATTACTTTTTTGGACTTCAACTCCGTCCCCATTATCTTTTGAGGATATTCTTTTATAGTGATTGTATACAGCAACAGATAATTTTTTCTTTGCATCATCTTGTCCGACTATAATCTCATCAAGGTAGTCAAAAATTTCTCTGGGTTTATTGATAGAAAAGTCATCGACCTTTTTCTCTTTCTCCTCAACGTCAAGTATGTCATTGCAAAGATCTACGCATTCATTACAAATATACGTATTAGGGCCTGCAATTAGTTTTTTTACTTTTGATTGAGATTTACCACAAAATGAGCAATTTAATTTTGATTTGTCTTTTTCCATTTTTACTTTCTCTCAGTTAAGACTTCATCAACAAGACCATATTTAACTGCTTCTTCAGCGTTCATAAAATAATCTCTCTCTGTATCAGAAGCAATTTTTTTAAGCGATTGATTAGTTTTTTCTGCAAGAATTTTATTTAATTTCTCTTTGAGGGTAAGTATTTCTTTTGCCTGTATTTCTATATCTGTTGCTTGACCCCTTGCTCCACCAAGTGGCTGATGGATCATTACTCTGCTATTCGGTAATGCGAATCTTTTTCCCTTAGCCCCACATGAAAGAAGAACTGCCCCCATACTCGCCGCCTGTCCAAAGCAAACTGTTGAAACATCACACTTTAGATAATTCATAGTATCTAATATTGACAGCCCTGAAGTAATGACCCCTCCAGGTGAATTTATGTACATAAAGATATCTTTTTTTGGGTCTTCGGACTCTAAAAAAAGAAGTTGGGCAACAACTAAATTGGCAACATAGTCATCTATACCGCCTACAATAAATATTATTCTATCTTTAAGTAGTCTTGAAAAAATATCGAAGGCTCTTTCTCCTCTGGAAGTTTGTTCAACGACCATTGGAACTAAATTATTTTTAAACATACTTAAAATATAGGGAACTTTAGTAAAAAATCAATAATTTAGCCAAAAAAGTGAAAAACTCATAACAAATATTAAAGAACTTGACTTAAATAACCAAAAACTTGATTTAAATCTTCTTGATTAATGGGGTGGACGAAGGGGGTTGAACCCTCGACCTCCGGTGCCACAAACCGGCGCTCTAACCAACTGAGCTACGCCCACCAT
>ENA-OSEY01000426-OSEY01000426.1-marine-metagenome-genome-assembly--contig:-NODE-426-length-31360-cov-5.318416_pt1 | contig 31360 bp, 25 predicted proteins | sample MGYA00248465_ERZ534230 | MGnify/ENA primary metagenome ERZ534230 (study PRJEB26409, sample SAMN06344110) | marine metagenome | isolation source: Sea water from surface | place: Atlantic Ocean:Southern... | reverse complement strand
ATCGCTTTATCTCTTAACAGATAACCGCTAACACTCCAGAATATAACACCTGAGCCATGTAAAAAAATATTTAAAGGATAGTAATTAAGGTTTGTCAAAAGTATGCCACTTAAGACAAGGATGGTACCTATCCACTTATTTACTTCTGCAATTTTATTCATTAGCAAGATAATTTCATAAGATATGATTATATTATGGTTTTGGCCTCTTTAATAATCGATTATTGTTTTTAACTTTCTTAGTACCAAGTTAACAGGAATAGCATTAATATTTTTAGATTTAAAGGTCTTTTGAGAAGATATTGAAACATGAAGAGGATTACCAATTGGAGAAAACTTTTCAGAATCAGTCGGTCCAAAAAGAGTTAAGGTTGGAGTCCCAGTTGAGGAAATTAAATGACCACATCCTGTGTCATTACTTATCCCTGCTTTGCAATTTTTTACAATTTTAATTGTTTTCATTGGGTTATTGCTTTTGAAAATTTTTATCTTCCCCCCAAACTCTCTAATTAAATTTCTCTCTAGATCAGTTTCTTTTGGACCTAAAATGAAGACTGGAAGAAGGTTCCTTCTAATTAAATGTTCTGCGATATCAATGAAATTTTCAAAGGCCCATCGTTTCCAAATAACCGAAGCACCAGGACAAATAGCAATTTTATTGTTATTAACCTTATTGTTAAGATTTGAAAATTTGACTTTTGAGGGACTGAGAACTTCAGAGAGATTTACTAAGTGTTGACTAATATTTTTTTCGTCAGGATTTTCTGGAATTAAATCAGAAAATAAGTAATTTGCACATGAAGAAACAAAAATTTTAGTTTTAATTTTTTGTAAGATAAGGGTGGTTAAAAATCTTTTTTGAGTATCTATAACAATATCATACGTTCCAAATTTATTTTTTTTAAACAAATCAAGAATATTAGAACCAAAATCTTCTTCATAAATATTATCTATGAGGCCTGAAGCAATAGAACTTAGCTCGGTTCTAAAAATTGAATTTCCTTTTCCTGCTAACCACGTTATTTGTGCATTAGGAAATATTTGTCTAAGACATTTAAGAAGAGGTAGTTTTAACAAAGCATCTCCTAGTAGATCTAATCCAACATAAACTAAAATTTTTACTTTCGATTTATCCTTTTTTTGGATTTTTCTTATTTCTTCATTGGAAACCCAAGTTCTATATACCTGGTAACGAACAACTTTAGGATCAATCCTTGGGTTAACTTTGCTGAAGCAATATGTGAGAAGAAATTTATTTAAAAGTTTTTCTTTATTTACTCTTCTTCTCCAAGATAAACACCGTGCAACTATCTTTCTTAGCGCCTTCCTTTTCAATGCTTTATTCACAAATGCTGCTTTTTCTAAAAAATTAAGAGTTGCTATTGAGAGGTCATAAAGTGTTTGAGCATTATTACTCATTATCCTTTCTTTTATGAAAGAAGGTCCAACACATATAATTTTCTCAGTAGAAAAAACATTGAACTTTCTGGAGGTTTTTGAAATATATTGATTTCCAGCGACACGAAGCGGAAGTGAATAATCTTGAACAAAAACAGTTTCATCGCAGCCCTTAACTTCTAAAATAGTTTCGGTTCTTATCATGAGATTGCTCGAACCACCCCAACCATTTACAACAAACTTTTCAAATGTATTTTGAATTTCTGAGGAGTCAGGCTTATTATTTATGAAATTATATTTATTAGGATCTGGACTCCAATCCCAATCACCATACAAAAGATCGATATCTTTTTTTTGCATTTGTGATTTCATATATTTCAAACTATCTGGAGCGAGTATATCGTCGCCATCTAAAAGTTTGATATAGGAATACTTGACAAACTTAAGAGCATTATTTGTCGCGATACTTGGTCCGGTATTTCTTTGAGTAAAAATTTTGTAATCAATTTTTTTTTTCCTAAGGAAATCCTTTGCAATTTTATATGAACGGTCTTTTGAACCGTCATCTACAACGATGACTTGATATTTTTCGGATTTTTCGAATTGATTTGTAGCTGAGTTTAAAGTTTGTAGAATATATTCTTCTTTATTATACAACGTGACAATTATTGATATGCCGTCTTTATATTTTACTCTTTGCACTAAAGATTCCCTTAATCTTTCTTCTCCTCATTTTTAAATATTATCACAAGTCTAATCTTTATCAATAGAGTAGCCAGAGGATCTAATCGTCCTTATAAAGTTTTTTTTCCCTTCGATATTTAATGATTTTCTAAGCCTCCTTATGTGAGTGTCAACAGTTCTTCGTTCAACATAAATTCCGTGTCCCCAAACAGAATCTAGAAGTTGTTCTCTTGAAAATACTCTGCAAGGGTTTTCCATAAGATGCTTTAAAAGATTATATTCCGTGGGTCCAAGATGAACTCTCGTCTTTCCTCTGAATACTTTATGTTCATTATCGAAAATTTTAATGTCTTCAAACTCTAATATGTTGTTTTGAGAAGAGGTTGATCTTCTAATAAGGGCTTTTATTCTTGCAATAAGTTCTGCGGGACTAAAAGGTTTTGATATGTAATCATCCGCCCCATATTCCAAACCCCTTATTCTGTCCTCTTCTTCCTCTCTGGCAGTTAACATTATAATCGGTAAATTACTGGTTTCTTGTTTTCTTCGCAGAATTTTACAAAGCTCTAATCCATTTGGTTCAGGAATCATCCAATCAAATATAGCCAATGATGGAATTTCTTCTTTAATTAACAATAGTGCATCTTCACCGTTAGTGGCTGATTTTACCTTAAATCCGTTTTTTTCAATATTGTAGGTAATCATTGGTAGTAATGATTTATCATCCTCCACCACAAGAATTGTTCTTTGTGTTACCATTTATTTCAGAGTACCTTGAAGATTATAAATAACTTCTTTTGATATTACTTTTGAAAGATCTCCAATTCTCTCTAATTCTTTAGCAATAAATAACATTTGTGTACAAAACCCAATTATATCTCTATCTTCCATCATTAAATGTAAATGTTCTCTAAAACAAGTTTCATATACAGAGTTAATTGTAATATCCTCAGTGGGAACAGATTGTGCAATTTCTTTTGACTCTTGATCATAAGAACTTAGGGCTGTGGAAAAATTTTTTAAAACTAAAAGGCCCAGTTGGTGAACTGAATCAGTGCTGTAGCTATCAGGAGCTTTTTTTACAGATAATATCCTTCCAGCCACGTTGGATGCATGATCACCGATGCGTTCTAGTATACTTGATATTTTCAGAGAAATAATAATCTGCCTAAGATCATCTGCAAGAGGTTGTCTTTTTGACAACGTAATGGTCGCAAATCCTCTTATTTTTTTTTCTAAAGCATCAATGCCTTTATCATTTTCTATAACTTCTTTAGCTTTTGAAATATTGATTATTTTTATCAAGTCAACTGCTTGGAAGATTTGTTTTTCAACATTCAAACCCATTTTTGTTAAGTTGCTTTTTAGAGAATTTAAATCTTCATCATATGTTGTTACAATATGTTCTTTCATTTTTTAACCTATTTTTCCTGTTATATAATCCTGAGTCTTTTTTTGGCTTGGTGTTGAAAAAATTTGATCTGTGCGCCCTACCTCGATCAAACTACCCATATGAAAAAAAGCAGTTTGCTGTGAGACTCTTGCAGCTTGCTGCATTGAGTGGGTTACGATTACAATAGTAAAGTTTTTAGCTAACTCATCAATAAGTTCTTCAATTATAGCAGTTGCTATTGGATCTAGGGCAGAACACGGTTCGTCCATTAGGATTATTTGTGGACTAATTGCAATGGCTCTGGCTATGCATAGTCGTTGCTGCTGTCCCCCCGATAAAGAGGTTCCTGTGTCATTTAGCCTATCTTTTACCTCTCCAAACAAACCAGCTTTTTTCAAGCTATATATAACAAGCTCCTCTAATTCATCATTGCTATTAACAATACCGTGAATTTTTGGTCCGTAGGCAACATTGTCAAAAATTGACTTAGGGAATGGATTAGGTTTTTGGAATACCATTCCTATCTTTGCCCTCAGTAAAACCGGGTCGACTTCTGTGGAATATATATCTTCTTCATCAACAATAATTTTTCCTTCTATCCTACAAATATCTATCGTATCGTTCATACGATTTATACATCTAAGAAAAGTAGATTTTCCACAACCACTTGGACCTATTAAGGCTGTGACCTTATTTGTAGGAATTTCAAGGTTGATTTTATCAAGTGCCTTCTTCTGGCCATAGTAAACATTAACATTTTTACTTTTTATTTTAATTTTTTCTGTCATAAAACTTCTCTCAATATTTTACCATTTTTTTTCAAACTTTTGTCTAATAAATACTGCTATGCCGTTCATCAAAATAAGAAAAGAAAGTAAAACCATTACCCCTGCCGCAGTAAGCTCAACAAAACCTCTGGCAGCAGTGCTTTTCCAAAGATAAATTTGAACTGGAAGAACAGTAGAGGAATCTAAAAATGACCCTGGAACATCAACAATAAACGCAACCATTCCTATCATTAATAATGGCGCTGACTCTCCAAGTGCTTGAGACATTCCAATGATGGTTCCTGTCAGAATACCCGGCAAAGAAAGTGGAAGTACATGATGAGTAACTGTCTGAAACTTCGTTGCACCTAAACCAATTGCAGCTTCTCTAATTGACGGTGGTACAGCCTTTAATGAAGCTCTAGTGGCAATAATAATCGTTGGAAGGGTCATAAGAGCTAAAACCATTCCGCCAACAATGGGGGCAGATCTTGGTAAATGCATGACATTGAGAAAAATTGCTAAACCTAATAACCCAAATATTATAGAGGGTACGGCTGCTAAGTTATTGATATTAACCTCAATAAAATCTGTAAATTTATTTTTTGGGGCAAGCTCTTCAAGAAAGACTCCTGCAGCAACGGCAATTGGGAATGATAGAATTAATGTTACAAATAATGTAAAGAATGAGCCTACAAGCGAACCCCAGATTCCCGCTTGTTCTGGTTCTGTTGAATCTGCCTTTACAAAAAAGTTTTTGTTAAAATTACTTTTGATATTATTTGCTGATCTTATTTCATTCAGCCAATTCAATTCGAGGTCAGAAATCAATCTATCTTCTTCTGCTATCAACTCCATGTCCGGATTTTTATTTATCACATCAATCTTTGATGAAGCTAATAACCATAAAGTGATTTTCTGACCTACTAGTTGTTTGTTTTTTAAAACAAGCTTCATAAGGTTTTCTTCCTCTGAACTAGAGATAAAGTTACTTAATTTACGTAATTCGCCTTTGTCAGAAATTTCTGGAAAAAAACTATTTAAAGAGTTTTTGATTATTTTTTGAAAATTTGCGAATTTTATATCTTCTTCTTTTTGGTCATTGCTTGTGTAGATTATATCGGGATCAAAATATACTTCTAATTTTATATAAGTACTTAAAAAAGCTTTTTTTCCCTCCATAAAAATTGAACTAAGAATAATACACAAAAAACTGACTGCAGTTGCTATACCTAGCAAACCATAAATCTTGAAACGTGATTCTTGTCTTTTTCTTTTTTTCAGAGAATATTCTATTTTTTTGAGGTTATTCATATCTTTCCCTGTATTTACTTACAATTCTGAGTGCCAATAAATTTAAAAAAAGGGTTGCAACAAAAAGTGTGATTCCCAAGGCAAAAGCAGCAAGTGTTTTTGCACTATCAAACTCTTGGTCGCCAATTAAGAGTGTAACTATTTGGACAGTGACAGTTGTTACAGATTCAAAAGGATTAGCTGTTAAGTTTGCTGCAATTCCTGCAGCCATAACAACTATCATAGTTTCACCTATTGCGCGAGAAACTGCGAGAAGAATTGCTCCAATTATACCTGGTAAAGCAGATGGAAGTATTATTTTTTTTACTGTTTCTGATTTTGTTGCTCCCATAGCATATGATCCATCACGTAAAGACTGTGGTACGGCACTGATAACATCATCTGATAAAGATGAAATAAAAGGAATAATCATTATTCCCATAACACCACCAGCGGCTATTGCACTTTCAGAGGCAATATTAAATCCACTATAGTTTGCTAAATCTTTAAAAAAAGGACCAACGGTAATAGCTGCAAAAAATCCATACACTACAGTAGGTACGCCTGCTAGTATTTCTAAGATTGGTTTAAAAGTTTGTCGAACTTTGGGAGTCGCATATTCTGATAAATACACAGCAGAAAGCAAACCAACTGGAATTGCCACAGACATTGCTATCAGGGTAATCAAAAGAGTTCCTGAAAAAATCGGGATTGCTCCAAAAGCACCTTGACTTGCAACTTGTCCTTCTCTAATTGCTGTTTGAGGGCTCCAAGCTAGACCAAATAAGAAATCGAAAAAAGGTATTTCATCAAAAAATCTTAAAGCTTCAAAAATCAGAGAAAAAACAATTCCTATAGTTGTAATTATTGCGATTGTCGAAGAGAATATTAATAGATTTATATTTGATTTTTCTACTGCCTGCCTTGCTTTAAATGTGGTTGAAATCTTTTTTAACGAAATATAGCTAGAGAGAAAAGCAACAATTAAAATAGAAAAGTATGCAAAGGAATTTGAGTAATTATTTAGGTTTTTAAAATATGTTGCGCTTTCCACGATCAAAGGATTTGTTCCTGGAAAAACTCGCTCGAGATCAACTGCTTTTATGCTATCAATTAGCATTGAGGGATCTCCATCAAAATTTGCTGATAATTGCTCCGGGATGTTTTGTAATAAAATGTATTCGAGAATAAAGGGCTTGCCAACTAACCAGAGTAGAAATAATGATGATGTTGGGAAAATAATTAATAGGAGTGAATATGTTCCGTAATAAGACGGCAGAGAGGGAAGTTTTGATCCTTTTTCTAATTTAGCATTAAGTTTTAAGGCTTTATTAGTTGCGAGCCAGTGAACTGACAGCCCCAACACTACTAAAATAAAGAAAAAGGACCAAAAACCCATAAAGCAACGTTATAGAGTTTTTACTTCTTGTTCAAGACCTTACCATCAAATTTGGCTAAGTTTTTGCCATCTTTTTCAAATTGAGCTCTCTCGCTTTCACCAAGTGGAATAAGCCCTTTTGATACTAAATAACCGTCAGAACCAATCGCTTTTGCAGAGGTAAATTCTCTTACATACTCTTTTATACCAGGTATAACTGATGCATGAGCATTTTTTATGTAGAAAAACAATGATCTTGAGACTGGATATTTACCAGATGAGATAGCCTCAAACTCTGGAAAAACACCATCAACTTTTGCCGCTTTGACTTTGTCTCGATTTTGATCAAGAAAAGAATAACCAAAGACTCCCAATGCGCCAGGGTCAGCAACCAACTTTTCGATAATTAAGTTGTCGTTTTCTCCAGCTTCAACATAGGGACCGTCTTCTCTGACACTTCGGCATTGACTTTTATAAAGTTTTTTGTCTTTTTTCTTCAGTGCTTTTCTTCCAGGAAATTTTTTGCAACCTCTTTCAATAGCTAATTCATTGAAAGCATCACGTGTCCCAGAAGTCGGAGGTGGCCCAATTACAACAATAGGCGCAGCTGGCAATGCTGGGTTTACTTCGTTCCACATTTTGTAAGGGTTAGGTTTTACAGTATTTCCTTCGGGATCCGCAGGAACGTCTTTAGCCAGAGCAAGATAAATATCTTTTAATGATAATTCCAGCATAGGACCAGATTTAGCGTTAGCCATGGCAATACCATCAAAGCCGACTTTTATCTCAGTAATATCAGTTACGCCATTTTTTGAGCATTTTTTAACTTCCTTGGATTTTATTCTTCTAGAAGCATTAGTAATGTCTGGATGTTCGGTTCCTAGGCCTTTGCAGAAAAGCTTAAGACCTCCACCTGAACCCGTAGATTCAATTACAGGGGTTTTAAAACCGCTTGTTTTCCCGAATCTTTCTGCCACTACTGTAGCAAAAGGATAAACTGTGGAAGAACCAACAATTTTGATTTGGTCGCGTGCTATTGATTCAGTGCTAAAAGCAAATGCCAAAGCAACAATAGCAAGTGAAGATTTTTTCATAATTCCTCTCTTTATAGTTAAAGGTTAAAAGCAAACAATAAGAAATTAAGTGCATAGTAATATGACATTTATGTTACACTTTTATGACAATGTACTTTTATTACTTTTTACTCATTTAAGGTTCACAAATCTTTAGGTTTTGTATAAAAATTTATTTTTGATACTGATTTATTAATCTCAAACCATTCTTTACACTTGAAGCTTACATTAAAAAAAGCAGAAGTTGTATATTCTTCAATAGCATTTAAATAATATTTATTGTTGCTTCCACTAAAAAAATTCTCAATTGAACTGGAAATTAAGGGTTCATGTGATACTACCAAAACTCTGTTTAGTTTTGCGTGTAACATAACCGTATCAAATATATTTATTCCTGATGAATGATATAAGTCGTCTAAATAATAGATCTTCGGATCATTGGAAATTTTTTCTAATAATAGCTTTAATGTTTCTTTGGTTCTCCTCGATGGAGAACAAAAAATTTCTTTAAACACTATTTTTTTTTCTTTTTTCTCTAAAAATTTCAGTATTTTTTCGGTTTTTTTTTTACCCTTCATCGAAATAGGTCTTGACATATCGTCACCATCGAAATTACTCCAATCTGACTTAGCATGCCTAATTAATGATAAATTTAGCATAAAGTGTAGATTAACAATTTAGATAAAAATTTAAAAGGTAAATTAAGTCATTCATGATTTATTTTAATTAATAAATATATTTTAAAAAAGTGTGAGAGTGAAATGTGTGAGAGTAAATTGAAACCCTTAATGAAAGTGTCTTTTAATTACTTTTTAATGATTCAAAGGCATCTGAAATATTTTTCATGCCCCTTTCAAACGATTGTCCGAAAAGCAGATAGGTTTTTTTTGCTTTAAAATTAACTTTATTTATTGAATTAATTGTTAATTTACATTGATCCAAATTATTATAGTTAAGTCTGCCTGTTATATGATGCGCCATTCTTAAAAGTTGTCCCAATATTTTAACTTTAATGAGATTTTTTTTTGAAATCTTTTCCGAATAAGACAAAGCAAAATTTTCCTTAAGATTGTTTGAATATCTAAAGTAAAGAATTAAAGCAAGCATAATTCTATTTTGCCTATCTAGGTGAAAAAATTGATGGTATAGGATTTTTTCAAGAGCAAAAATTCTTCTATGCTCTGGATGCAAAGATGACGCTATGTTTGTAAGCCAGCATGCTGAAAGTAAAAGATTTTGATCCATTTTCAAAATATCATTAAACGGTAAAATCCAACTGAATAATTTCTCTGCATTTCTTTTCTTAATTGTTCCGCGAGCTATTTTTCTTATTTGGCTTAAAAACGGATCCACGCCTTTGTCTTTAATTAGATCATATAAAACACCTTCTCTAACTCCAGTATTAGTAAAACAGATTTTTTTTATCGACATCTTTTGAACTAACATTTCTAAAACATGAAAGGAGTATGGGATCGATTTTTTTCTTGATTTGAATAACTGGCTTAAAAAATTTTCATCAACTGTATTTTTATTTACAAAAATTTTTGTTCTTATTTCATGCAAAAATTTAGCTGAATCAACTTTATAATCTTGAATTATTTTTAAATCTTCACTTTTTATGTGCATATGCAATTTTGCTAATGCTCTAAAGGACCCTCCAACTGCATAAAAATTTGAGTATTTATTTAATTTTACTTTTTGTATGGAATCATCAATATATTTACGAACCTTTTTGTCATCAAAATTTCCAATTTTTTTGAGGACTACATGCCCGATAACTAAAGATTCAATAAATTTTATTTGTTTCGAAGTATTAACTTCAGTTAATTCAAGACTACCGCCGCCAAAATCACCAACAATTCCATCGATTTCGTGGTGTGAAAAAAACACACCTTTTGCTGATAACTCTCCCTCTTCTTCTCCTGTTAAAACTCTAATATCATGGTCGAACTCAGATTTTAGTTTTTTTACAATGAGATTCTGATTTTCTGCAAGTCGCAAAGCAGCTGAACCAAAAATATGAAGATTTTTTTTTTTAACATTTTTACATAAATGAAAAAATCTTTTTAATACCTGTATTAAATTTTGGAGTTCTGATTCACCTATTCTTTTCATGAATATTCCTTTTCCCAAATTTAAAGTAACTTTTTCATTAAAGATGACACTAGCTGAAAAGTTTTGCTCATCAAAAATGACAAGCCTAACTGAAGATGAGCCAATATCAATTATGGCAATTGGATTATTTTTATTACTCATTTTTTTTTAAATTTTGATCCTCTGCCAGATAAAGACGGGTTGTCTATAAAATACTTATGTGCAGAAAAACCACCTGATTTTGAAGTAATGCGTTTGTAAGAACCGTTAGATTTTAATTCCCAACTATTTTTTTTATCTTTTAAGTAAGCAACCATTATTTGATTTAGAATTTGTTTTTGAACAGTTTCGTTGGTTATGGGAATAAAAGCCTCTACCCTTCTATCAAGATTTCTTGTCATAAGGTCAGCTGAAGAAATAAAAACGAAATTTTTTTCATTTGGCATTTTATTCCCGTTGGCAAAACAAAAAATTCTGCTGTGCTCCAAAAACCTTCCTATAATACTTTTTACCTCAATATTCTCAGAAAAACCAGGAATTCCTGGCCTTAGTCCGCATATACCTCTTACTATTAGTTTTATTTTAACTCCATTCTGCGAAGCAAAATATAATTGATCAATGATATTACTATCAATTAATGAATTAACTTTGATCCATATTTGAGCAGGTAGATTCTTTTTTTTATTTGTAATTTCATTGTTGATTAGAGAGGTCAGTTTTTCTCTAAGGAATTTTGGTGAATATGTCAACAAATTCATTTTTTCTGGCTTTGTATAACCAGTTATAAAATTAAAAACTTTTAAAGCGTCATTTGCCAAATCTTTATTACATGAAAAAAAAGATAAATCGGTATAAGTTTTTGCAGTTATAGGATGATAATTTCCAGTTCCAAAATGAACATACGACACAAGCTCATCACTTTCCTTTCTTGTTACAACAGAAATCTTAGCGTGAGTTTTGAGATTTACAAATCCATATACGATGTGCACGCCAGCTTTTTCTAAATCACGCGCCCATTTGATATTTTTCTCTTCATCAAAACGAGCTTTTAATTCCACTATTGCTGTTACTGACTTGCCATTATTGGAAGCATCAATTAATGCTTTAATTATTGGCGAGTCTTTGCTCGTTCTATAAAGTGTTTGTTTAATCGATACAACAAAATCATCTTTTGCAGCTTGTTCCAAAAAGTTTACAACAACATCAAAACTCTCAAAGGGATGGTGAACGATAATATCCTTTTTCTTAATTGCTGAAAAACAACTCCCATTATAATCTATGATTCTTTGCGGAAATCTTGGCTTTATTTTTTTAAATTTAAGATCTTGATCGGCGTGCTCGACAATCTCATTTAGTGAATTAATATCCAAAAGTGAATTTACTCGAAAAATTCTTTCCTCACTAACTTTGAGCGATTTTTTAATAAAAGAAAGTAATTTTTTTTCTACTCTTCCTTGAATATATAAACCAATAACTGTTCCTCTCCTTCTTTTTTTTAGAGCAGTTTCGAATGAGAGAATTAAATCCTCAGCCTCTTCTTCAAATTCAATATCACTGTCTCTGATAACTCTAATTAATGAAAAACTTTTTAGCTTAAAATCTGGAAAGATAACTTTGATGTTCTTTTTTATAATATCCTCGGATTTAGCAAAATTATTGGGATTTGAAACTTTGAAAAATCTTTGGAGTTTTGGTGGAAAAATAACTAGAGAATAAGATAGCTTCCCTTTTTTATTTATTAAAGCACATACCATTGTAATGCTTTGATTTGGCAGAAATGGAAATGGATGAGCACTATCAATTGCTAAAGGTGTTAAAGAAGGCAGTATCGATTTTTTGAATACTTCAACTATTTTCTTTTCTTCTTTTTTGAAATCTTTTGGTATTTCCAAAACTTTTATTTTTTTTGTGCTTAATTTTTTTTTAAGGCTATTCCAAATATTTTGTTGTTTTTTTAAAAGTGACCTCAAAGATTTTGTAACGTCATTAAACTGTTGCCTAGTTGTTCTTCCGTCATCAGTTCTCATGGAAACTTTCTGTTTCATCAGTCGGTAAAGTCCTGCAACTCTTACCATATGAAATTCATCTAAATTATTTCCTGAAATTGAAAGAAATCTTAGTCTCTCTATTAACAGATTCTGAAGGTTTTCTGATTCGTTCAAAACTCTATCATTGAAACTCAACCAAGATAACTCTCTGTTGATGAAACGCATCGGAGAATTTTGAATGTTTTTATTAAATTTTTTGTTCATTATAACTTTCCTGGAGGAAGGATGTTAAATACAAACAAAAAGCAATCATGATTGTTGATAATGCTAAGCTTAAAGTTAGCCCGCCAAATTGATAAGATAATCCAGATAAAAGGGTTCCGAAAAACCTTCCAGTAGCATTAGCCATATAGTAAAAGCCAACATCAAGAGAAACTCTGTTCATTTTTGAGAAATGCAAAATCAAATAAGAATGAATAGACGAATTAACAGCAAATATTCCACAAAAAATAAAAAGACCAGAAAATAAAAAAATTGTTGTCAGAAAAATTTCACTGAAAAAAAATAGTAAAAAAGTTAATAAGATTAGATTAATTAGGAGGTAGAGAACCCAATTTTTTGAGATATCTACCAAGTTAATTTTTCTGTTGTCCTCCTTTAAGAATAATTTTGGTGAGTAAGCTTGAATTATTCCGTAGAGAATTATCCATGCGGCCATAAAGCTCCCAATTATAAAGAAGGCTTTTTTATTCCCATCTACCGAACCATCCGAAAAAACACTGTAAAAAAAAATTGGCAATCCAACCACAAACCAAACATCACGTGCTCCAAATAAAAAAATTCTTGCTGCAGATAGAAAATTAATGTTTTTAGATTTTGAAAATACATCGAATATTTTTGCTTTATTATTTTTATTTATAAGATCATTCTTTAAGAAAATAAAACTACATACCAAAATAAAGGTAACAATAACAACCATTGAAATTAATGAATTATAAAAACCTATAGTTGCTAATAATGCACAGCCCAGCAAAAATCCGAAACCTTTTACAGCATTTTTCGAACCTGTTAAGATTGCCACCCACTTAAAAAGGCTCGATTGATTATCTGGCGCTAAAAGTTTAACTGCTGATTTAGAGGACATCTTTGTTAAATCTTTTGCAATGCCGCTTAATCCTTGGACGATTAAAACATAAAAAATCGAAAAGTTTTGACTCCAATTTTCATCCAATTGTGATAGAGAGTAAAGAGATATAATTTGAACAGTCAAACCTGCATATAAAGTAAGCTTAAGACCGTATCGAGCGGCTAACCATCCAGCTGAAGGATTTGTAAAAATCCCAGCCAGTTCATAAAATAGAAATAAATATGCGAGTTGTAGTGGTGAAAAACCATTTTGATGAAAATGAAGTAAAACTAACATTCTCAGTGCCCCATCACTAAGCATAAATACCCAATAAGCAAAGGTAACTATCAAATAAGAGAATTGTTCTTTAGACAAAAAAATCATAGAGATTCACTTACAAATTCGCAAATATCAACCATTCTTTTTGCATAAGCGATTTCGTTGTCATACCATGCATAAACTTTTAGTTGTCTCTTGTTTATAACCATAGTAGAACACGCATCAATAATTGCTGACCTGGTATCATTTACATAATCTGCTGATACAAGCTGAGCTTCCTCATAGCCTAAAATCCCTTTTAAATCATTCTCAGAGGCATCTTTAAAAAAGTTATTTACTTCTTCTTCAGAAGTATCTCGTTTTAATTCAAAAACACAATCCGTTAATGATGAATTTAAAAGTGGGACTCTAACAGCATGACCATTAAGTTTTCCTTCTAATTGAGGATAAATAAGAGATATTGCTTTCGCACTTCCTGTTGTTGTGGGAATCAAAGAATTTAAAGAGGACCTAGATCGTCTGATATCTTTTCCAGGTTTGTCGACAATTGTCTGTGTGTTAGTTACGTTATGTATTGTTGTAATTGACCCATGTACTATGCCAATTTTTTCGTGGAGTACTTTTACAACAGGCGCTAAACAGTTTGTTGTACAACTAGCAGCTGTAATTATTTTATGAGTATCGGGAATATATGTTTTATGGTTTATTCCAAATACTATATTTGCAACATTTTTTTCATTAATTGGTGCAGAGACAATTACTTTCTTAACACCATTATCAAAATAAGGGGCTAATTTTTTTTCTGATTTGAAGACTCCCGTGCAATCTAAAACAATATCTACACCTTCTAGTTTTAAATTTTCAATTTTATTGTGATTATTAAAAATTAGTCTTCGATCATCAATTGAAATTATATTCTGGTCGGTAGAAAATTTGGCATTCCAACGACCATGAACAGTGTCAAACTCCAACAAATGGCAATGTGTGTTTATAGTTCCAACTGCATCATTAATCCAAGCTAAATCTAAATTTTTTTCTAGAAGAAATTTGAGTACATATTTACCAATTCTTCCAATTCCATTAATTGCATACGTTGCCATGATGAACCTGTACTTTGGTAGTGTTACAGTTTTATGACAAAAAGCTCTTAACTAGCCAAAAATACACATGTCATCTTACGTAAAAGTGTTACGTAAGGTGACATATTATATTTTATTTATTTTGTTGTCTCAGGTTTTTCTTCTGATGTAGGAGAGGTGATATCCGTTTTTATGTTTATATTTTGAGTAGAAACTTTATCTAAGCTCCCATTTGATTTTGTTAAATCAATTTTTTTTGTTTTTGACTTATTTTTGACAGTGGACTGAGAAGTTTTTGTAGTTTTTTTATCACTTTTTTTAAGTCGAGCTTTTAACTTTTTATTGTTACTTTTTAATTTTTTAATAACTTTTTTAGGTTTATTAAGTTTAGATTCTAATTTCTTATTATCCTTTTTTAATTTACTAACGTTTTTATTAGGTTTCTTAAGTTTGGACTCTAACTTTTTATTAACCTTTTTTAATTTACTAACCTTTTTTTTAGGTTTTTTGAATTTAATTATTTTAGCTTTTAAATTTTTATTTTTCTTTTTTAAAACCTGAATTTCTTTTTTCTGATCAGATTTTTTTTTCGCACCTTCAATTGCTAAACACCCTAATTTTACAATTTTTGGTAGCTTTTTAGATTTACTCATTTTTTTAAGACTTAAACCTGTTAAGCGAGAAAATTTCTTATTAGAAATCTTATTTTTTTTCCCCCATCTTTTAAGCTGAGTTGGTTTTTTAAGTGGTTGCATTTTAATTCCTCCTTTTAACTTTACATTTATGCATTGCAATTCCTAGAAACAGCATATACAAATATACGCAATTATTGCATATTGTCAATTATTTAAAACTTTTGTTGTTTGTTGTATTTTCTGTTAATTTTTGTTTGAGGGACTCTAAATCTTGATCTAACTTATAGTGTGACCAATCACTAAAAGACAAACAAACTGAATACTTCTTTTTTAAAATATTGGTATTTTCTTTTATGTTTGAAGCGCTTTTAAGTTGGCCGTTAATTATCTCAGACATAAACCTACACGAATTCTGAGTATTATATGTTTCTGTGGTAGTTTTACTTACGTCTGTTACAAAGCCGTCAGAATCATAAAGAGGGCCAAAAAACGTTACAAAAACAATAACCCAAGTCATTTTCTTTTCGTTTGGTTGTCTAAACTTCTTTTTTTAAAAACAAAGTCCCAATATAGCAAATGTCCATACATATATAATCTCCTAGGCAGTTATCCACACGCAACTATTGCGCGTTAATAATAAAATATACGCACTGATTGCGCATATGTCAATATTATTTTGTAATAATTTTTTTTTTTTGGTATTAATACTTAGTTTCTTAGAGTCTATGGAAAAAGAACAGTTCAAAAAATGGAGAAAAAAGAATGGTTTTTCTCAAGCAGAGGCTGCTAATGTACTTGGCCTAAAAAGGAGAATGATTCAGTATTATGAGAAGGGTAAAAAAGGAGAAAAAGATATACAAATACCCAAATATATAAAATTAGCATGTGAAGCGATAGAACTTAAGAAAAAGTTAAAGAAACTGGTTTAATTTTAAAAGGAGTAAAATTATGAGCGATAATTTTGACATCAAAGTTGGTGAGTCACTAATTGCTGGAGGACCACCAGGAACAGCAGCTGAGCCGGAAGTAGTTATCGGAAAATTTAACGGCCCATTTGGAACAGCTTTCGCCACTTTACTAGGCAATCAAGTTAAAGGACATACAAAAGTTCTTGCGATAATGAACACAGACGTAATGGTTAGGCCAGCAACATTAATGGTGAGCAAGGTCACTGTCAAAGACGACAGATATACCAATATTTTAATGGGAACAGTTCAAGGAGCTATTGCTAATGGTGTGTTAGATTCCGTTAGAGAGGGTTATATTCCAAAGAAAATAGTTAATGATGTAGGCATTATTGTATCAGTTTGGTTGAATCCAAGTGTAGCTGAAGACAAAAACTTAGATCACAAAATACTTTTTGATATTCATCGTAAGGCGACCACGAGTGCAATAAAGAAAGCAATGAAGGACGAGCCATCGATAGATTGGCTTTTAGAAAACCAAGATAAAATTGTTCATAAATACTTTGAAAAAGCATTAGATTCCAAAAAATAATGTATATACACACTAAAAAGGTTTCTGAAGTTTTAAGGCGTTCTTTTAAAGTTACCTGCAATCTTTTATAAAAAGTGTATATACACTAAAAAAATCTCTTCAATATTGACACATATGTAACAAACACAAAAGCAAGTGAACAAAGAACAGCTGCACTGCCTAAATCTTTGGCTCTTTTTGAAAGGTCGTGATGTGAAAAAGAAATTCTGTCAATAGTGGCTTCAATGCTTGAATTAAGTAATTCAATTATGAGTAAAAGCATAATACTTCCAATCATGAGAAGTTTTTCTGTAGTCTCGGTTGGAAATATAAAAGCAAGAGGGATTAATATCAAAGTGAGAAGTAGTTCTTGTCTGAAAGCACTCTCCTCTTTAAAAGCAAATATAAATCCTGAGAGACTATTTATTAAAGCAAAATATAATCTCTTCAACCCAGTATTCTTTTTATGCGGATTCTCTTTAAAGACATATGTTTTAGGATCCCTTTTTTTTGAATTTTGTAGATTAGATTCAAAGATATTGACAACATTCTCCCAGGTGAATTTTTTTACATATTGTAAAGGTTTGCTGGCGGGTATTTTTAATGCATTTAAACACGCGATTTTAAGATTTTTATTTAGAACCCCTGCACCACTTTTTCCAATAACATTGATTGGCCCTGCAACTGGAAATGCTGCTACTGGTAATCCACACGCCATAGCTTCTAGTAATACTAGCCCGAAAGTATCAGTTTTGCTTGGAAAAACAAATAAATCTGCTTTTCCGTAGTATTCATGTAATTCATGTTGTTTTTTTTCACCAAAAAATTTGACATTGGGATATTTTTTTTCGAGTTTGTGTCTATCTGGACCATCACCTACAATCCATTTTTCACAGTTAAGATCTAATTTTAAAAATGCTTCTAAGTTTTTTTCAATAGCAACTCTTCCTATGTTTATCAAAATCGGTTTGTCATTTTTCTTTTTTTGCAAAGGGGGTTTGAAAAGTTTAAAATCAACACCTCGTGGCCATATTGTAGTATTATTTATATTCCACTTTTTTAAATCTTCTATTACTGATTTTGTAGGAACAAGTATTTTATGTGCTTTACTATGAAACCATTTTAGATAACCATAACTTATAAAAAGAGGAATCCTAATTCTCTTATATATATATTCTGCAAATTTTGTATGAAATGAAGTTGTACAAACAAGTCCATTTTTCACCACATAATTTCTTCCTGCTAAACCGAGTGGACCCTCAGTTGCAATATGAATCGCATCTGGATTGAATTCTTTAATTAACTTTTTAACTTTGTTCCCTGGAAAAAAAGATAACCGGATTTCAGGGTAAGTAGGACAAGGAAATGTTTTAAACAGATTAGGTGTTATCATTAAAACATTATGACCTTTTTTTTCTAAAAGTTCTTTTGTTTTAGATAACGTATTGACCACTCCATTAACTTGAGGGTGCCAGGCATCTGAGATAATTACTATTTTCATAACTAGGAAATTAAGTTTTTTGTGGGAGCTGAAAGTGACTTGAATGCTCTTGAGAAATTCTAGATGACCAGTCAACAATCTCTAGATTACCATCGAGATGTTCTACAATCGCGGTCATAGACTCTACCCAATCACCGCTATTACAATATATTATATCATGAATTGATTTGAACTCTGCTTTGTGTATATGCCCGCAAACAACACCATCAAACCCTCTTCTTTTGGCTTCCTTAGTCATTACTAATTCATAGGCAGTAATAAATGAAACAGCTTTTTTTACCTTTTGTTTAATAAACTTTGATAATGACCAGTAAGGTAGCTTTAAAAATTGTCTAATATTATTAAATAGATTGTTTAAGCGGATTAACATAACATAACCCTTGTCACCAACATATGCGAGCCAGCGCGCATGTCTAATAACGCTATCAAATTGATCTCCATGAATGATCCATAATTTCTTACCCTTGAGAGTGGTATGGTAAGCTTCTTTTTTTATTATTATATCTCCAAAATTCACACCAATATATTTGCGCGCAGCCTCATCATGGTTACCTGGTATAAATACAACTTTTACTCCTTTCCTAGCTTTTCTAAGTAATTTTTGGATAACGTCGTTGTGAGCTTGTGGCCAATACCATTTTTTCTTTAATCGCCATCCATCGATAATGTCTCCTACAAGAAAAATTTTTTCGGACTTTGAAACTTTAAGAAACTCTAAAAGCAATTCTGCTTTGCAACCGCTTGTACCTAGATGAACATCTGAAATCCATATTGTTCTGTAACGATTGTGTTTAAAGGATACGCCATCCATTCATATCATTTATCAAATAAATGTGTCAAAATTATTACAACACTACATATAGTGTTACTAATATGATATGACACAAAAAAAAAGAGGCTTATAAAGCCTCTTTTTAATTTTTTAAAATTATCTAAGGAAAGAAAATTTAATACTTTAGATGTATTCTAGCTTGAATCGACGAAATTTCAGATTCTCTCATTCCATTTGAGTTATCTGAACCATAATCACCGTAAGTATATTCAGTCATTAGTCTAACATTTGAGTTAAAATAATGATTGAAACCGAATGTATGAGCCTCACCAGAACCACCATTTCTGGCTCCAGTACCGGATGCATTGGTATCATGATCTGTTTGATCTATCCATTCGTATTGATACTTCGGCATAAAACAATGTCTTTTACATTTTAATCCACCTAATGCACCTTTTTTTCCACTATGTTTAAATGTACCTGAAAATGCATACGCTACACTTATCGATCCACCATGATAATTAAAGTCTTCTTCGGCGTCCGCACCAGTATTGGGAGCTGAATATTCATATTTACCTACTTGGTATTCAGCTTGTGAAAATAGCTGTCCGTAAATCAGACTATATTGGGGACCAAAGAAGTGATGATATTTAAGATTGAGTTCATCACCTAAATCTATTGGTTTGTCAACTAAGGTATGAAGTCCGTTTGCTCTAGCACTATTTGTGTCATAACGACCAGTGGCATTCCGATCACCACCTGTATCAGTATCTGTATTACTAAGATCTAATGCACCAAAATGAGCACCTATAAGAAGAGATGTACCTTCTCCAAAATAGTTAGGAGCCTTACTTTTAATAACTTGGTATTGTGTTGCAACACTCCCTCCAAACGATTCGTTATTTTTCTCAGTACCTACTACATTTTCTGACCCATCAGAAATATTTTGTTCGATAGCACTTTCCATACCGTGGAAAAGAGTCGCCTTTAAGTGAAACCTGCTACCAAATGCTCCAGCTGTGTCATAACCAATACCGGCTCTGTGACCAAAATTCATAGTTTCATTATGCATTGGTCTTTCCATAAATATCAAATTGTTAGAACTTGTATTTTCATACAATCCTGCTGCTGCTTTTTGGTTACCAAATGTAAGCTTACCAAATCCTTTAATGCTTTTTGAGATAAGAGCATCTTTGAATATAACAGTTCTGTCTGCCAAGTCATCACCTCCATCTGCAAAATCAGGTTGGAAAGCAAACCCCCAGCCATTACCAATACTACCTTTTAATGTGAATCTTAGTCTTCTGAATTCTGAACCTAAACCAGCTTCAGTAATTTTGCCGGTAGTTCCATCTGCGAGAGTCCCATCATAATCAAGAAGGCCACCGACATCATACATAATTCTGCCCTTAATCTGAAACTTATATTTTCCGTCAGTGCTTTTGATACGCAGACCCTTGCCTTTTTCAAAGTAAGCCTTACTTTTATCACCTTTGGACATCTGTTCTTTCATTTTTAGTATTTCGTTTTGCAGTGCGTCGATCTGTGCACCAACGTCTTGTGCTTTGGCGTTTGATATCAGACCGCTCATTGCCATGATTGCAATACCTGAGTATAATTTTTTCATAATATTCCCTCGTAAAGTTAAAAAGGTAAGCTAGTAATTTTTTGTTACAACTTTATGACAAACAAGCTTTTAACGAAATTTAAACAAGTTTGTTGCAAAAAAACAACAACAACAATTTATATCAACAAAATAACACTAAATTAAAAGACAATTTTTTAAGAAGATTTGTATTTTTCAAACGTTATAGAAAATGATGACCCTTTGTTAACTTCGGATTGAATATTTAATTGTGCATTATGTCTGTTTAAAATATGTTTGACAATTGAGAGACCAAGGCCGGTGTGACCAGTATCTCTTGGTCTTGAGGTATCAATTCTATAGAACCTTTTGGTCAGCATTGGAATATTTTGATTTGAAATTCCAATGCCAAAATCTTGCACAAGAAACACTACGGTATTTAGTTTTGTCATTAATTTTATTTGTACAGGTTTCTTGGACTGACTGTGGGTTAAAGCATTTTCTATGATATTAAAAAAAACTTGCTCTAATTCTGATTCATCACCAATAATCTCAGTTTTTCTTTTAGGAATTGAAAACTGATATTTTGTTTTGCTCAAAAACTTTCTTTCTTTACATGTTTTTCGAATATTTTCCAAAATTTCGTTAAGATTAACCTTGCCTTCAGGGGGGATATATTCAATCCTTTCAATTCGTGTAAGAGAAAGGAGATCTTTAACTAACGATGACATTCGGCTAGCTTCATTGAACATAGTTTTAAGGAATTCTTCCTTTTTTGAATTTTTTTTGGGAGACTCATTTATTAAAGTCTCACAGTATCCAATAATTGATGCAATTGGAGTTTTTAATTCATGACTAGCATTTGCTATAAAATCTCTCTGAATATTCTGAATATTGTGTTGAGATGTCGCATCAAATAGTCTTATAAAATTTAATTTATTTTTACCTAAATCCCTTCGACCTGAAATCCAAATATTAAAGATTTTTTCCTTTGGATAAATTAAATTCAACTCTTTCTCAACAGGTTTCTTTTGTTTAACAGATTCATCGATAAGCGAGCTTAGTTCTGGTATTCTAATAGCTGAGAAAATATTTTTTTGCTTTGAATCTTCTCCAAAAAAATTAATGGCTTGTTCATTCATTTCAATAATTATGTTGTTTTGGTCAATTATAAGAAGGGGGTCAGGAAAAAATTGAAAAAAATAGTCATAGAAAAAAATTCTCAACCTTGAGAACTTCGACTTTTCATTAAGATTTTTTATTATTAAATTAAGATTAAAAATTAGCGGTTGAAAAAGATTAAAGAAAAAAACCTTATCAGATCTAACTGCACTCCCTTTAAAATTTTGCAGCGATTTACTAATAATCTTCAAATCTTTTATGAAAATTATTAGCAAGATTAAGGATACAACAAACAAAAAAAGAAATACAATAATTATGTCTTTATGAACGAACATGAAAATGATTTAATATTTTGTATACTAACTTAAATTAATATGAAATTAAAACAACCTGATATAAAAGGTTTCAATCCATTAGACACAATTAATGAAAAGTCTAAACCTACTCCAATGATGCAACAATATTTGGAGGTAAAATCAAGACATAAAGAATACTTGTTGTTTTATAGAATGGGTGACTTTTACGAGCTTTTTTTTGAGGACGCCATTGAAGCTTCTTCCGCATTAGGTATTGCTCTCACAAAGAGAGGAAAATTAAATGATAAGGATATTCCAATGTGCGGCGTTCCAGCACATGCATCCCAAAACTATTTATCCAGATTAATAAATCAAGGTTATAAAGTTGCAGTCGCGGAACAGTTGGAAACAAAAGATGACCAAATTACTTCATCAAAAAATAAAAAAATTTTTACAAGAGATGTCGTAAGAATTATTACACCTGGGACAATATTAGATGATTCTCTTCTTGATTCAAAAATAAACAATCATCTTTTAAGTATCTCGATCATAAAGGGAGATATATCAATATCCTGGTCTGATATGTCAACGGGTGTGATAAAGCTTCAAAGAGTTAAAGGCAAGAATTCAATTAATGAGCTTTATGAATTGATAAATAAAATTGCTCCTGAGGAAATAATTATTTCAGATAAAATAGATAAAATAAAATTGCTCGACTCAAAATTTAATTATCTGGAGAAGAAAATTTCAAAAGTGCCTAGCAATTTTTTTGATTTTGAAAGTAATAAATCTAAAATAAAAGAGTTTTTTAAACGATCGTTTATTGAGACGCTGGGCGATTTGAGTGATTCAGATATGAGCGCCTTAGGGGCTTTAATACATTATTTGGAACTTACACAAAAACAAAATATTCCTTTAATAAATAATTTTGAGTTGGTTGATAAAAAGAACTACATGCAAATTGATCATTTTTCAATTAAAAGTCTGGAATTATTAGAAAAAAATGATGGTCAAAAAGATGGTTCTCTTCTTAGCGTTATAGATAAAACCAAAACTGCTTCAGGCGGCAGATTAATCAAAGATTTTTTGAAGGCTCCTCTTATAGATAAAAATGAAATAAAAAGAAGACACCAATTAGTTGACAACTTGATAAGACACTCACTTGCAACGGAACGAATTATTAATTTTTTGTCGCAACTTTCAGATGTTGAAAGAGCTTTATCTAGAATAAGTGCTAATATAAATAACCCTAGAGATCTTTTAATATTGAAAAACTTCGTGACAAATGCGCATGAAATATTTGAAGAGGTACGAGGTTTTGAAAGCTCAGAAATGGATCTTCTTTTACCCAACAATCTTTCATTAGAAAAAGCAATGATTCTAGAAAAAGTTATTTCAAATAATATAACAGAAAATCCTCCAATTAATTTGCATGATGGAGGAGTATTTAAAAAAGGTGTTAATAGTAAACTTGATTCTCTTAGAGATATTAAAAATATAAAACAAAAAGAAATCCTCGACATGCAGGAAGAATATGGCCGACTTACAGAAATCACAAATTTAAAAATAAAGTTCAATAATATTCATGGATATTTCGTTGAGGTAACAAATAAAAATGCGAAAAAAGTAATAAATAATGAGAACTTTAAATTTAATCTAATTCAAAATACTGTAAATAATTCAAGGTTTCAAACAGAAGAACTTAGGAAAGTTTCTGATGAAATACTTAATGCTCAAGAGGAATCAATTATACTTGAAAAAGATCTTTACAGTGAGATCTGTCAGAAAATAAACAGCGCAAATAAGGAAATTTATCACATCTCCAAAAAAATTTCGTTCGTAGATGTGATTTCAAGTTTTGCAAGTCTAGCACTAGACAAGAATTACTGTAGACCAAATATTGTTAGTGAAAATAAGATTGAAATAACAGACGGTCGACATCCTGTAGTAGAAGAAAGTTTATTTAAAAATGCGCAAGAGTTTACTCCAAACGATTGTGTTATGAATAAAAACAATTTCGCTTGGCTTATGACTGGTCCAAATATGGCAGGTAAAAGTACTTTTTTAAGGCAGACTGCAATCATAATTATTTTAAATCAAATTGGTTCATTTGTGCCAGCAAAGTCAGCTAACCTTGGTGTTTTTGATAAAGTATTTACTAGAATAGGAGCTTCAGACAACCTGTCCAAGGGTATGTCAACTTTTATGACAGAAATGATAGAGACTTCGAGAATAATCAATGAAGCAACTAAAAACTCACTTGTAATTTTGGATGAGCTTGGAAGAGGCACATCTACAGAAGATGGACTTGCTATAGCGCAAGCCGTTCTAGAGTTTATATTAAAAGAAATAAATTGCTTAACACTTTTTGCAACGCATTATAAACAGCTTTGCTCTCTATCAAGTGACTATAAATGTCTTGAACTAAAAACACTTCAAATTAAAAAATGGAATGATGATATTATTTTTCTTTATAAAGTAATTGATGGGATATCAGAGGGCTCATTTGGTTTGCATGTTGCTAACATGGCTGGATTAAAAAAACCAATTGTAATTAGATCTAAAGAAATCCTAGAGTCATTTGATTCAGAAAAAGAGTATAAAGCAACTTCAAAAAAAAATGATGACTTTGATGCAAATGATAATACTAACGAAAATAAATTCAATGATCTTCAAAACATGTTAGACAGAGTCAATCTTGATGAGGTTAGTCCTAAAGATGCACTAGATATTCTTTATGCTATGAAAAAAAACTTCTAAGATAATGGAAGTAAAGCAAAAAATAATTGATAAAGAATTTCAAACGCTTAAAAAAAGCTTTCTTGCCAAAAGAGAAAAGATAAAAATTAACTTTTTAAAACAAAACAAAGCGATTAATTGCTGTAAAGCTAACTCAAAATTGATTGATGAAATTATTATCGAAATTAATAAATTGAAAGCAAAACATTTCATCGAATCGAATGTCATTTTTTGTATTTGTGCTGTTGGAGGATACGGAAGAGAATTATTAGCACCCCACTCAGATTTAGACCTACTTTTTTTATTTCAAAAAAATGTAAGTCAAGAAAGCAAGAAAAAACTTGTAGAGCTATTTCTATTTCCTTTGTGGGATTTAGGTTTAAATATAGGTTATGCGGTCAGAAATGTTGAGGAATCAATAAGATTATCAAGAAAGGATCATGTGATACAAACTTCAATGTTAGACGCAAGGAACATTTGCGGATCGAAGATTTTATTTAATGAATTACAGAAAAACTTTAGAGCAGACATCGTGAAGTATGGAGATAAACTCTTAAGAAATAAGCTAGATGAGAGAAACAAACGGATAATCGAAGTTGGTTATGACTATTTCAAAAATGAACCAAATTTAAAGGAAAGTCAAGGTTCGCTAAGAGATATCAATTTAATTTTTTGGGGTATAAATATTTTTAAAATGCTCAATGCTAATGACTTTAAAACATCATCTGATTTGTTATCAATCAAAGAAAAAAAAACATTGAGATCTTCATTAGAATTTTTGTTGTTATTAAGATGTCATCTTCACTATTTAAGCGAAAGGGCAAATGACAAGCTGTCCTTTGATTTTCAAATCAGTATTTCCAGATTAATTTATAAAATTCCAAAAAAAATTACCGTTAAAAATCAAAATTTTTATGTGGAGAAAATGATTAAAAATTATTTTAGAAGTATTAGAGACACTAAAAATTTGACAGAAATTTTTACACAAATAATTGATAAATTACTTAAAAATAAGAGCAAACATCTTGAATTAAACTCCTTAAAAGTAAAACATGAATTCAAACTTGAAGCTTATCTAAAAAAGGTAGATAAAGGAATTGATAATGGAAACGATAGAAGGCTTGCATTCGAGAACATAAACAAGCTCGCAAGAAAAGAAATTTTTACAGAAAAAAATATAAAACTATTTAGAAAAATATTTTTTTCATTGGATAAAAAAAAATTTGTAAATTTATATGAAATAGGAATAGTTTCAAAGTTAATACCTGAATTTTCTAAAATATCTAATCTTCCCCAATTCGATAGATTTCATTCCTTGTCAGTTGGTCAACATACTATAAAAGCGTTAAACATTTTGAAAGATTTGGAAAAAGGTGAAATGGTAAATAAAAATTATTCTTTTTCTTTTAATGAAATTAAAAAAAATTTAAATAGAAGGTCTCTTTTTTATGCAGCTCTTTTACACGATATTGGAAAAGGGAAAGGTGGAGAACATAACAAAAAAGGTAAAGAAATTTCAAAAAAAATTGTCTTAAGATTAGGGGAAAATATAACTGTGGCTAAGCAAACTTCAAAACTTGTGTATAATCATTCATTACTGAGTGATGTTGCTTTTAAAAAAGACTTTGAAGATCATTCGGTTATAAGACATGTAACACAGAAAATTAAAAACATTCCTTTTTTAAGATCTTTATTTATTCTTACAGTAACTGACATTTCAGCAGTAGATCAGGGTTTATGGAACAATTGGAAAGCGACATTACTGAGCAAGCTTTTTTTAAAGATAGAAAAACAAATTAGAACGCCCTCAAAAGTTACAAGTTTGAACAATAAAATATCAAAAATTCAACAAAATATTGTGAAAAGTTCTAGAAAGATCACAAAGTCCAAGATGTCTGAAATTTCCAAAATCTCCTACCCTAATTATTGGCTACTACAATCTGAGAAAATGATAGCTTACCAGATAGAAAAGTTTCTTTTAAATGAGAATATTAATTTTGATTATGTGATTCGAAAATTTAGTAACACTTCATTTTTTGACATTATTATTGTAACAAAGGACAGGCCAGGTCTATTCTTGAATCTAATATCGATTTTTGTATCTGAAGATTTATCAATCTATGAATCTAGAATCTTTACGTTAGACAATGGTACGGTTATAGATACATTTAAATTATCTTTTAATCAAAATAGAAAATATAGCAAGTATGATGCTAAAAATTCATTAAAATCTTTAAATAAAAAAATTAGGGATTTGGGCAAAGGAGTAGAATTTAAATTAAAGGATGACATAAAATCAAAAATCAAGTTTCTTGAAAATAAAGCTGATGTTGAAATTGATAACATTTCTTCTGCAACTTATAGTATTTTGATTGTAAAGACAAATAACAGACCTAAGCTTTTGTATGATATTTCAAAAATCCTTTTAAAAAATAAGATTATTATATCAATGGCCAAAATTTCAACTAATGGTGATTTTGTGGAGGATAGTTTTCATTTAAGAAGTGAATACGGCTCAAAGATTCAAAACAAAACAATGATAACAAAATTAAAGACTGAAATCCAAAATAAACTCAGTCAAAATTTAAGTAATGCTATTTAAAATAATTTCTATAGTCGGATCTTTAACATTCCTAAGTAGGATACTTGGTTATTTCAGAGATTTACTTATTGCAAGAGTAATTGGAGCCGGTTTGATTTCTGACTGTTTTTTTGTAGCTTTTAAATTACCCAATTTGTTCAGAAGAATTTTAGGAGAAGGTGCAATGAATGCTGCGTTCATACCTGTGGTTTCAGGAGTAAGGACTAAATCAGGTAAAAAAAGTGCTGACGCTTTTTTTTCAAATATTTTTTCATTCCTTTTAGTCGCACTTTTGGCATTTGTTCTCATCTTAGAAATTTTCATGCCATTAATAATTACTCTTATTGCACCTGGTTTTTCAGATAACCCTGAAAAATTTAATCATTCAATTAATTTGACAAGACTTACATTTCCATTTGTTCTTTTTATTTGTTTAACGTCTCTGATGGGAGCTTATTTAAATACACTGGGAAAATTTGCTTCAATGGCTGTCACCCCGATCATTTTAAATTTATCGTTGATTTTTACACTTCTTATCTTTTTTAAATCTGAAAATTTATTTTTAATTTCTTCTACATTAAGTTTTGTTGTCTCAATTGCAGGAATAATTCAAGTCATATGGATGTACTATAATATTCGAAGAAATAAATCTAAGCTTTCTATAAATTTTTCTTTTTTAAAGACATTCAAAAGTGATAAAGAAATAACCAAATTTTTTAAGTTATTGTTGCCAGCAATTCTAGGAAATGGTGCTTATCAAATAAATTTATTGATTGATATGATTCTTGCATCAACACTTCCAGATGGTTCTATTTCTTTCTTATACTATGCAGATAGAGTAAATCAACTTCCTTTAGGTGTACTTGGAATTGCAATTGGCACCGCATTGTTACCAGTTTTATCGTCTCAGGTTAAAAAAAAACAAAAGAAAGAAGCTGAAAAAAGTATTTCAAAAGCGATAAAATTTGGAATTTTATTTTCAATTCCAGCTTTTTTTGGATTGTTGATTTTTTCAGAAAACATTATCTCATTTCTATTTTTCAGAGGAGCATTTGAATATAAAGATGTTCAAGCAACTAGCTCAGCACTTATAGCATTGTGCTGTGGTTTGCCAGCTTTCATTATGATAAAAATTTTAGTTATTCCATTTTTCGCAAATGAAGATACAAAAACTCCTATAAAAATTTCTTTATTTTGTATGTTAATTAATTTAATACTAAATCTCATCTTAATAAGGGAGTTTCTTCATGTTGGCTTAGCAATTTCAACTTCTGTATCTGCTTGGATAAATTTTATTTTACTTTTTTATATATTAAACAAAAATCTTAACTACTCTTTCGATATTTCAATTTTTAAAGTGTTTTTAAAAGTCTCATTAGCATCACTAACTATGTCTTATATTGTTTTAAAAACCTATGAGTTTATGATAAATAATTTTGAAATGTATACTTTATATAATACAAATTTTATTCTTATTTTATGTATTATTTTTGGAATAATTATTTATTCTGCCCTGATGTATTTTTTAGGAATTAAAGAATTAGAGATAAACAAATGGAAAATTCAGAAAAAGTAAATAATTTGGTTTTTTCAGGGGTGCAGCCAACAGGCAATCTTCATCTAGGCAATTATCTCGGGGCAATAAAAAATTGGATTGAACTTCAATCTAACAACAATTGTATTTTTTGTATTGTAGACTTGCATGCTCTTACTACTTCAGATAGTCGCACGCAAATACTTCAAAATACAAGAGAAGTCGCAGCTGCATATATTGCTTCAGGAATAAATCCTAAAAAAACAATAATCTTTGTTCAATCAAATGTTACAGGACACAGTGAGCTCGCATGGATATTGAGTTGTCATACACCAATTGGCTGGCTTAATAGAATGACTCAATTTAAAGATAAAGCAGGTAAAAATAAAGAAAGAGCCCCGCTAGGTTTATATTCATATCCGGTATTAATGGCTGCTGATATTCTTCTTTATAAATCAACACATGTGCCTGTTGGAGATGATCAAAAACAACACTTAGAATTATCAAGAGATATTGCACAAGCATTTAATAGATATTATCAAAATGATTTTTTCCCAATTCCTGAACCAATCATTACTGGAAATGCTACTAGGGTGATGAGCCTAAGAGATGGCTTGAAGAAGATGAGTAAATCAGATCCATCAGATCAGTCTAGAATTAATCTTTCGGACAATTCTTTAGAAATAGAAAAAAAAATTCAGAAAGCCAAAACAGATTCTCATCCGTTCCCAGAACATTTTAAAGATTTGGATGGTCGACCCGAAATCAAAAATTTAATAAATATATTTTCTGCATTAAATAATGAATCAGTAGATAAAATAATATCTAATTATGTCGACAAAGATTTTAAAATTTTTAAAAAAGACTTAAGCGATCTTCTTGTGGAAAAAATTTCTTTAATTTCCTCTGAGATGAAGAAGCTTTTAAAAAATGAAGATTATCTTGATTCGATTCTTAAGGATGGAAATCTTAGAGCAAATGAAATGGCAAATGATAACTTAACAAAATTAAAAAACATAATCGGACTTTTTAAATCATGAGTTTTTATCTTCCGATTGCTGAAATTCAAATAAATTTATTGTTAATTCTTTTTTTTGGTTTTTTAGTAGGATTCATGTCTGGTTTGTTTGGAGTTGGTGGAGGATTTTTAATGACACCATTACTAATTTTTATGGGAATCCCACCTGCTACCGCTGTGGGAACAGAGTCTGTTCAAATACTTGGTTCGTCTGTATCAGGTGCCATGGCCCACGGTATAAAAAAAAACATAGATTATGAAATAGGAATTTTCTTACTTATCGGCGGGATTTTTGGGTCAACTGTTGGTGTTATATTATTCAATTTTTTGAAAGAGTCTGGAAATATCGATTTAATAATAAAGTTTTTGTATATTCTTTTTTTAGCGATTATTGGAACTTTAATGTTAGTTGAGAGCACAATATCTCTTGTTAGTGAAAAAAAAATTGACTCTTCTTATAAAAAAAGAAAAAGAAGCTTCCTGGACTATCTGCCGCTAAAATTGAAGTTTAGACAATCTAAAATTTTCATCTCAATCTTGCTCCCAATTTTTGTTGGAATATTTGTTGGACTATTATCAGCATTCATGGGAGTCGGAGGTGGATTTGTAATGGTTCCTGCAATGATATATCTTTTTGGAATGGGAACTGTTGTGGCAATTGGCACCTCATTATTTCAAATCGTTTTTGTTACACTAAATGTTTCAATTCTTCATGCTACTTTTAACTATTCGGTAGACTTAATATTAGCAATTTTTTTACTTATTGGGGGTGTGATTGGTGCTCAATATGGATCAAAATTTACATCTAGATTTAAAGGAGAACAAATAAGAATCTTACTTGCTTTAATAGTGTTAATTGTTTGTATTATGATGGGGATAGAGTTAGTAAGTGAACCAACTGCAAATTCAAGGATCATATTACAAAATGTTTAGAAGAGTATTTATAAAAATCATATTTTTATTTTTTGCGATTTCGTTTTTCAAAGAATCTAGTTCTGAGTCATTAATCTTTGATTTATCAGATAGATTTATTGAAATTTCAAAAGATAAAGTTAAGCCTGACTTTACAATTTTTGGATTTACAGATTCTGAAAGTTCTTTAGTTCTAAAGATTAAAGGACCAAATCAGAAAGTTTTTTTACAAAATAAGAAAAAGATTTTTGGAATGTGGTCATGGAATAAAACTGGAGAATTTGTTTACCCTGGTCTATTTCATTACTATACAAATAAAAATGATGATGAAATCGATTTTGAAGTAAAAAAAGATTTATTTGACAATGTTAAACTTGTTGGAGAAGACAACGACAATCTAAAAAGAGATCTAATAAAAAAAAAAATGTCACTGGGTTTATTTTTAATTAAAAATAATTCATTTGAGGTGGTGAATAAAAAACTACCTAACTTTTTTAAAATTCCAGTCAAACTTCCAAAGAATTCTCCAGAAGGGAATTACACAGTATCTTTAAATATAATTGACAGTATAAATAATTTTGAGAGTAAAAAAGTTAAAATTCAAGTTTATAAACCTGGTTTAAGTTCATTTATTTTTA